>CETM01204697.1_pt1 | contig 16195 bp, 14 predicted proteins | sample 361451 | NCBI WGS metagenome assembly CETM01 (sample SAMEA2622690, study PRJEB7988) | marine metagenome | isolation source: saline water (ENVO:00002010), including
GATAAATCCTTTATATTGGAAATAACCTCTACTATTTTTTATAAAAACTTAAGAAACTATTTTAGGAATACTTTATTCAAGTGAAAACTGAATCATCAGTAACTTTTGCAACGCTTGGCCTCAGTGACAAAATTATAAAGTCAGTTGAGGATGCAGGTTATCTTCATCCTACGCCGATTCAAGAAAAATCTATACCATATGTTTTGATGGGTAGAGATGTATTGGGTGGTGCTCAGACAGGCACTGGTAAAACTGCATCATATGCCTTGCCAATAATTGATATTTTGGATTCTAGTAGTTCAAAGGCGCGGATGCCTAGAGCACTTCTCCTTGCGCCAACTAGAGAATTAGCTCAGCAGATTGCTAATAACTTCTCAGTCTATTCTAAACGTCATTCATTAAAATACGTAATTTTAATTGGAGGAGAATCAATGGGTGATCAGGAAAAGGCTCTGGATACTAACCCGGATATATTGATAGCTACACCCGGACGTCTTCTGGATCTTTTTGAAAGGGGTATGTTAATTTTAAGTGGGGTAAAGGTATTAGTTATAGATGAAGCAGATCGCATGCTTGATATGGGTTTTATTCCTGATATTGAACGTATAGCAAATTTATTACCTAGAATTAGACAAACGCTTTTATTTTCCGCAACTCTTGGTAAGGAGATCCGTTTACTTGCCAATCAATTCCTTATCAATCCAAGAGAAGTTAGGGTAGCGCCTTCTGCAACTATAGCTATTACCGTTGAGCACATTATGTTAGGGGCTGAACAAAAGAAAAAAAGGCATGTTTTATCAAGTTTAATAAAATCAGAAAACTATCAAAATGCTATAGTTTTTTGTAATAGAAAAAAAGATATTGCATCAATTGTTAGTGATTTAAAAAAACTACAATTAAGCGTTGGTGAATTGCACGGTGATATGCATCAATATAAGCGTACAAATACATTACAAGATTTTAAGGATGGTAAGTTAAAAATATTGGTATCAAGTGATGTGGCTGGCCGGGGATTAGATATAGATAAGGTATCTCATGTTTTTAACTATGATGTCCCGATTCATGCAGAAGACTATGTCCATAGAATCGGCCGTACCGGTCGGGCAGGGAGGACAGGAAAGGCTATAACACTCGTAACCCCAGACGATGAAAAATTTGTAGATTCTATTCGTAAACTTACTGGACAATCACTTCAAGTAAAAAGTTTTTCAAGAAAAATTATGCATGAGACTAAAAATCTAGATTTAAGTGTTAAGAAGAAAATAAATCACGATAATAGCTTAAGCCAGTTAGAGAATGGAAATAAAAAAAATATTAATTCCAATATTGATAGTTCCTCTTCCTCAGGTGGGGGAAGTAAAAACACTCGAAGTGGTAAGATAATTGGTATGGGTAATCATATTCCAGATTTTTTAAAGGATTGACGGAAAAATACTACTATAAATATCTAATAGATAATTTGTAATTGATTGGAGTTATATTATGAGGCCAGTTTTTATAATGGTTAAATGTAATTTAGGTAAATCTTATGAAGTTGCTGCCTGTGCATTAGAAGAGATTGGGCAAGTAAGTGAGATATATTCTATTTCTGGGCAATATGATCTTTTAATAAAAGCTTATTTAGAAAATGATGAAGATACCGGGCGTTTTATCAATGATAAGATTCATTTATTACCCGATGTTCGAGATACATTTACCTTAATTACTTTCAAAGCATTTTCATAATTTATAAATGACATATCAAGAAGGCCGTTATAGAATCTTCGCTACACGGCCTTCCCAATAAAGACTAAGCGTATTAAGTGATATTACATCAGTTATTACACTATTGGATGCTTTGAGGGCTCACTGTTTTGATAGAGACCTTTTTCGGTTGTAATTCCTCTGGAACGTTACGTTCCAGCCTCAGCTCTAATAGACCGTCAGCTATTTTTGCTTCTTTAACTTCAAGAAAATCAGCAAGTTCAAATTTTCTTTCAAAAGCTCTTCCAGCAATTCCTTTATGAATAATTTCTTGATCATTAGACTGTGAGATTTTGGGCTTACCCTTTATTGTTAGACTTCCATTATGTTCAATAACATCTATATCTTCAGCCGAGCATCCAGCCACGGCCAAAAGAATTTTATATTTTTCATTAGAAATTTTTTCGATATTATAGGGAGGATAAGAGGCTCCAGGGCCATTTAGTTTGAGAGCATTGTCAAGTACGTTCGTCATCCTGTCAAATCCAACTGCCGTACGAAACAGTGGACTTAAATCAACACTATTGTGAATCATAATATATTCTCCTCTGAGCAATATAATGAATTTGTGTTAAGTTTTAGATATTCACATAAACAAATAATATGCTTGTGTGAACATTAGAGTCCCTTTAAGGCGACTGAACTATAAGTATGCACCTTCAGGGTTAAATCAAGGGCCATCGATAAGATTTTCTTATGATATTTTGAAATTTTTTTAAAATTAAGAAAACGTGTATAAAGGTAACGAATATTTTTTATATTCTCGATATATCTAAATCTTTAAATATCTAAATTTTTTAAACTAAAGCCTAATTTGGGTTATAGACTTTCGAATATAGGTCAAGGATTTATAATGTGAGTATTTAGTAATTATTCGCTAATATAGAATGATATATCGGACCGCCAGTGGAGATAAAATGCTACCAGAAAATACTTATTTGAAATCAAATCTTCTTCTATCAATTAAAGATATGAAGTTAGCTGAAAATATTACTATAAAAAGTGGTATTACCGGATCAACTTTAATGGAAAATGCAGGTAGGGGGATAGCTAGAGAAATATCAAATAGATGGCAACCGTGTAACGTTACTATACTTTGTGGTCCCGGTAATAATGGTGGTGACGGTTACGTGATTGCAAGAATACTAGAAAAATTAGAATGGAAAGTTTTAGTTTTATCAACATGTGCATTAAGTGATTTAAAAGGTGATGCAAAAATAGCAGCTACAATGTGGAAGGGTGAAATAGATTTAGTTGATAATTATCTGAAACATAAGAATCCTGATTTATTTGTTGATGCACTTTTTGGAACGGGTTTATCTCGATCAATTAATTCTAATATAGCTAATGTAATTAATTATTTTAATTCGCTTGAAGTACCAAAAATTTCCGTTGATATAGCAAGTGGAATTGACGGTGATACGGGGGAGAAAAGAAATGCGGCTATAAAAGCAGATTTAACTGTAACATTTTCGGAATTAAAAAAAGGGCATGTATTATTACCTGGAAAAGATTTATGTGGCGAGACTTGTGTGATTGATATTGGTATTCCTCAAGAAGTTATAAGTGAATTAAAAGTTTTAACTTATATGAACGATGTATTTTTATGGAGTAAATATTTCCCAATACCTAACATATATGACCATAAGTATTCGCGAGGTCATACAATCATAATTGGTGGTGATAGATATAATACTGGTGCTGCTAGATTATCTGCAAATGCAGCACTTAGGTCTGGGTCTGGTGCGGTTACTATTTTAGCTGATAAAGATTCACTTGATATTTATGCTTCTCATTTAACTGCTGTAATGATTGAAGATGTTTCAGCTATAAATAGTTTTCTAAATAAAGATGGGCCGCGTTCTCTTCTGATCGGACCTGGGTGTAGAGTTACGAATAGTACTAGAAAATATGCAATCGATTTATTGCGTACTGGACTTCCCTGTATTTTAGATGCTGGCGCTCTCTCAGCTATTTCTTTACAGCGATCATTACCTATTGAGTTAATGCATTCTGATTGTGTATTAACGCCTCATGAGGGAGAATTTATACGTCTATTTTCATTTACCGGCGATAAGCTCACTCGGGTTCAAAGGGCTTCAGCAGAAAGTGGTGCTGTCGTACTTTTAAAAGGTTCTGATACCGTTATTGCTGCTCCAGATGGACGTGTAGCTGTAAATGTTAATGCTCCTCCTTGGCTGGCGACAGCAGGTTCTGGCGATGTTTTGGCGGGAATTATTGCCAGCTTAATGTCTCAAGGAATGCCTGCTTTCGAAGCTACTTGTGCATCCGTTTGGTTACATTCAAAGGCGGCTTCAAATTTTGGAATTGGTATGACGGCTGAAGACTTAGATAAATCATTGTTAAAAGTATTAGGCGTACTATATAAAAAATATCTGGATTATGATTATAAAACAATATATTGAATAAATATATTAATGTATAAGGTTAATTTATTATTTTTTTAAATTGGGTCTTAATTATAGTCCTGCTAGTGTGAATTTATTGCTTGATAAGTTTTATTAAGATTATATTGGCCGATTTCCGCATAGCTGTGGTATACGCCCCCCGGTGTAGAACGCTTCCCCTTTTATTGGTAGGCGTAAACTGGCTGATTTGCGGGCGTGGCGGAATTGGTAGACGCGCGTGGTTTAGGTCCACGTGGTGCAAGCCGTGGGGGTTCGAGTCCCTTCGCCCGCACCAGCTATATAGAAATTTTGTTTGGTGGTTAATTTGATCATCAATAAGTATAATTAGGAGTAAACTGCGTCATGCAGGTTAACGAAACCCTTTCTGAGGGCTTAAAACGTGAATTTAAAATTGTGGTACCGAATTCTGATTTGGAGTCTGCGGTTGACCACAAACTTAAAGAAATTGGACAGACCGCTTCGATGAAAGGTTTTCGCCCAGGCAAAATTCCAATGAGTATTCTAAAACAGAAGTATCGCCCTAGTGTTCTTGGTGAAATTTTAGAAAAAACTGTTCAGGAAAGTGCAAAGAAAGCAATAGAGGATAGATCTTTACGTCCAGCAATGCAGCCAAGTATTGAAATAACAGACTTTGCTGAAGATAAAGATTTAGAGTTCAAACTTGGTCTTGAACTATTTCCGGATTTTGAAATAGGCGATTTAGCTACAATAAAATTAGAAAGACTAAAATGCGATGCCTCGAATAAGGCTGTTGATGAGGCCGTTATTCGGGTATCAGAAGCTGAGAAAAGGTTTGAGGTAGTTGATAAAATACGCGCTGCGGAAAGTGGAGATGCAGTTTTAATTGATTTTAATGGAGAGGTTGATGGTGTTTCTAATGACGGTCTCAAGGGACAGGATTTTGAGCTAGAATTAGGAAGCGAATCATTTATTCCTGGTTTTGAAAGGCAACTCGTTGGCGTTAAAGCAGGAGAAAAAAGATCTATAGATGTTAAGTTTCCAGATGAATATAGCCACGCAGATGTTGCTGGTAAGAATGCAAAGTTTGAGGTTCACGTTAAGGAGCTGCGCTCGAAAATTGAGTCTTCTGTTGATGATGAAATGGCAAAGAGACATGGTTTTGAAGATTTGAATAAGATGAAGGAAGTAGTCAAAGGCCGGTTAAATTCAGAGTTCGAGCAGGCAAGTCATGCAAGAATAAAAAGAGATTTACTTGATGATTTTGCTGAACGATATAGTTTTGAAGTTCCTCAGGGGATGGTTGAACAGGAATTCGAACAAATTTGGGAGCAAATTAAGGTAGAAGTTGAGCAGTCGGATGATTCTTTTGAAGAAGTTGTTGGCAGTTCCGAAGAAGATGCAGAACAAGAATATCGTGATATAGCAACTAGGAGGGTAAGGCTAGGTCTGGTTCTAACTGAGATTGGTCAAAAAAATAATATAACTGTAGCTCAGCAAGATCTTCTTCAAGCTGCTTTGGCTGCTGCGTCAAATCTTCCAAATCCAGAGCAGGTAATAGAGTTTTACCGAGCAAACCCAAAAGCTCTTGAGCGTTATCAGGCTCCAGTCTATGAAGATAAAGTGGTTGCTTTTATAACTGAGCTTGCAGATGTAAGGGAACGAGAGGTTACCCAAGAGGAATTGTTTGCTGAACCTGAGGAGAGTAAAGGGAAGCCTAGTAAGAAAGATGATTCTAACAATATAAGGGGCCAAAAGAAATCTGCTCAAAGTCAATCAGCAAAGAATACAAAAAAACCTAGTGTAAAGAAATCTACCCCCCAAAAAAATAATGTAAAAAAGAAAGTATCCAAGACTAATCCAAATAAAAAGTCCGGAGTTAAGAGTGGAAGCACCAAAACTAAGAAATAATGGTATGAATAACCTTCTTCATCAGAGACTCTTACAGTAGGAGATTATAATGGTTGATGATATGTTTGGGACATACTCAAACACTCTAGTGCCCATGGTAGTCGAGCAGACTAACAGGGGTGAGCGTGCTTATGATATTTATTCACGGTTACTCAAGGAGAGGATAATCTTTCTTACCGGTCCTGTTGGTGATGAGATGTCTAGTCTCATTACCGCTCAATTACTATTCTTAGAATCAGAAAATCCTAATAAAGAAATCTCCATGTATATAAATTCACCTGGAGGACTCGTAACTGCTGGGTTGGCTATTTATGATACTATGCAATACATCAACCCTCAAATATCAACTCTGTGTGTCGGACAGGCAGCTTCAATGGGGTCTTTGTTGTTATGCGCTGGTAGTCCTGGGAATCGTTTTGCATTACCTAATTCCCGCATAATGCTTCATCAACCTTCAGGGGGATTTCAGGGACAAGCAACAGATATAGAAATACATGCAAACGAAATATTGTCACTAAGAAAGAGACTGAATGAGATTTATGTTAAACATACAGAACAAAATATTGATATAATTGAGGAAAATCTTGAGAGAGATAGATTTTTTAATCCTTATCAAGCAAAAGATTTCGGATTAATTGATGAGGTAGTAATCCATAGACCCGAAAGCACGGAAATAGCAGAAAAGTAGGGTGAAGAAGGCCATCTAGAGTAATCTATAGTTGTAGCAGAGAAGAGAATCTCTTTAGTTTAGTATAAGTAGAATTGATATTTATTAACTAAAGTTCTGGACAAGTAGCATTTTGGAGGCCAACCTGACGCGCTCGTTGTCGATTCGTTTTTTGGAATTATTATGATTTTTAGTAGTTTTTTTATAAAACTACTATTTAGAGACTAAAATTATTTAGTGGGGTGGGCATGAATAAGTCCAGCGGTAATAACGATTCTAAGAATACACTTTATTGCTCGTTTTGCGGAAAAAGCCAGCACGAGGTGCGTAAGCTAATTGCTGGGCCTACAGTATTTATTTGTGATGAATGTGTAGAGCTTTGTATGGACATTATCCGTGAGGAACACAAGAGCGCGAAGTTAAAAACCAGAGATGGTGTTCCTACTCCTCGGGAGATAAATGAAGTTTTGGATGACTACGTAATAGGGCAAGCTCATGCCAAGCGAGTGCTTTCTGTTGCTGTGCATAACCACTACAAAAGATTAGCAAATGATGGAAAAAACGTTGATGTAGAGTTGGCAAAATCCAACATTATGCTTATCGGCCCTACAGGCTGTGGTAAGACACTTTTAGCTCAAACATTAGCTAGGATTTTAGATGTTCCTTTTACCATGGCTGATGCAACAACCTTAACTGAAGCAGGTTATGTCGGGGAGGATGTCGAGAATATAATTCTTAAGCTCCTTCAGGCTGCCGATTATAATGTGGAACGAGCGCAAAGAGGTATCGTTTATCTTGATGAGGTAGATAAGATTGCGAGAAAGTCTGATAATCCATCCATTACAAGGGATGTTTCTGGTGAAGGTGTACAGCAGGCCCTATTAAAAATTATGGAAGGGACTGTTGCTTCTGTTCCTCCCCAAGGTGGAAGAAAACATCCTCAACAAGAATTTCTGCAAGTAGATACAACTAATATACTGTTTATTTGTGGTGGTGCATTTTCTGGTCTTGAAAGAATCATCACAGAGCGGGGTCAAGGAACATCTATAGGTTTTGGGGCAGATGTTAGAGGTCCTGATGATAGAAGTATGGGAGAATTATTAAGGGAAGTTGAGCCTGAGGATATGCTTAAATTTGGTTTGATACCTGAATTCATAGGCCGTGTACCTGTTTTGGCAACCCTCGATGACCTAGATGAAGATGCTCTAATAGAGATACTCACTAAGCCGAAGAATGCACTAGTAAAACAGTACCAGAAACTTTTTGATATGGAAAATGTGCAGCTCACTTTCACTGACGATGCACTAGGGTCGATAGCGCAACGCGCAATAGCAAGAAAAACAGGAGCTCGTGGTCTTAGATCTATTCTGGAGGCGATTCTGCTTGATCCGATGTTTGATTTGCCTGGATTTGAGGCAGTTGCAGAAGTAGTTATCAACAAAGAAGTTCTTGATGGTGCTGCTAAGCCTCTTTTGATCTACTCTGATCGTCTTGATGGAGCTAGCTCTGCCTCATAAGCCCTCTTGATACTCTGAAAAGAGCTATTATCTTATATATAGTAAAATATTGTGTTAGTCTTCTCTGGATAGAGAGGCTTTATAATACTCTTTTCTAGAAAGGATTTTTTTGTGGCTCTTCAGACTTACCCATTGTTGCCCTTAAGAGACATAGTAGTTTTTCCACATATGATCGTGCCACTTTTCGTTGGTAGAGATAAATCTGTTCTTGCTCTTGAAGAGGTTATGAAAAGCGATAAACAGATTATGTTGGTCTCGCAAAAAGATGCAGCCAAAGATGAACCTCTGCAGGAAGATATACAAAAGGTTGGTACTATAGGAACTGTATTGCAGTTACTTAAGTTACCAGATGGTACTGTGAAAGTGCTTGTCGAGGGTGGGCCTAGAGCAGAAGTAGTAAATTTCTTAGAAAACGAAAATTTTTTCCAAGTTTTAGCTCTCGAAATTGAAGAATCATTAAGTAACCCAGACGAAATTGAAGCATTATCGAGAACAGCGTCCGAGATTTTTGAGAATTATGCTAAGTTAAATAAAAAAATACCCCCAGAAGTGATAGCTACGGTGAATCAAATAGAAGATGACCCTTCTAAGCTCGCTGATACCATAGCATCACACCTTGCGGTTAAGCTTGAAGAAAAACAACATTTGCTTGAGATTCCTTCAGTAGGTGAAAGACTGGAGAGAATATGCTCATTAATGGATGGTGAAATTGGAGTATTACAGGTAGAGAAAAAAGTTCGTGGAAGAGTCAAGAGGTCCATGGAAAAGACCCAGAGAGAATACTACCTAAATGAGCAAATGAAGGCGATTCAAAAAGAGCTCGGCGAGGGTGATGATGGTAGAGATGAAAATGCCGATATTGAAGAAAAAATAAAAGATACCAAACTTTCTATTGAAGCTAAAGAGAAGGCGGACTCTGAATTAAAAAAATTAAAAAGTATGAGTCCAATGTCTGCCGAGGCTACGGTAGTTAGAAACTATCTTGATTGGTTGGTTGGCATTCCTTGGAAAAAACGTACTCGTCTGAAAAAAGATCTTATTGCTGCTGAAAATATTCTTAATGAAGACCACTATGGCCTAGAGCTAGTTAAGGAAAGAATACTTGAATATCTAGCGGTGCAGCAGCGTACTAAAAAGATGAAAGGACCTATCCTTTGTCTAGTTGGACCTCCTGGCGTTGGAAAGACGTCTCTGGGAAAGTCAGTGGCAAGAGCAACAGGTAGGAATTTTGTAAGGTTTTCTCTTGGCGGGGTTCGCGATGAAGCTGAAATCCGTGGCCATAGGCGAACATATATTGGTTCAATGCCTGGAAAAATTATTCAGTCTATGAAAAAAGCTGGATCCTCAAATCCGTTATTTCTCCTAGATGAGGTAGATAAAATGGGTTCGGATTACAGAGGTGATCCGTCATCAGCTCTTTTGGAGGTGTTAGACCCGGAGCAAAACAATACCTTTAATGATCATTATCTTGAGGTAGATTACGATCTTTCTGATGTCATGTTTATAACTACTGCAAATACTCTAAATATGCCTCCTCCACTATTAGATCGTATGGAAATAATCCGCATACCAGGCTACACTGAGGACGAAAAGATTGAGATAGCAAGAAGACATTTAATTCCAAAACAAACTAAAGAACATGGTTTGAAAGATGGTGAATGGAGTATCTCTGACGATGCTCTGATGGATGTATTAAGGTATTACACGCGTGAGGCAGGAGTTAGAAACTTGGAGCGCGAGATAGCTAGGCTGGCTCGTAAGGCAACTAAAGAAATTGTTAGAGGCGAAAAAGAATCAGTTAACGTTACCCAGGAAAACTTGAACGATTACTTGGCAGTGAGAAAGTATCGCTATGGGCTTGCGGAAGAAAAAGACTTAACAGGTGTTACAACAGGACTAGCTTGGACTGAAGTTGGGGGAGAGTTATTATCTGTTGAAGCTGTAATAGTTCCAGGTAAGGGGAAAGTTACATCAACGGGAAAATTAGGCGAAGTAATGAAAGAGTCTGTCCAAGCGGCAGAAAGCTACGTAAAGTCTAGAGCTACGGCATTTGGTATAAAGCCCAATATATTCTCTGTTCGTGATATTCATGTTCATGTTCCAGAAGGCGCTACACCTAAGGATGGTCCCTCTGCCGGTGTTGCTATGGTTACATCAATAGTTTCTATTTTATCAGGTATTGAAGTAAGTCGTGATATTGCTATGACAGGAGAAATAACACTCAGGGGGAGGGTATTACCTATAGGGGGACTCAAGGAAAAGCTACTTGCAGCTCTTCGAGGGGGAATAAAAACTGTAATCATACCCAAAGATAATGAGAAAGATCTTGCCGATATTCCAGATAACGTTAAAGCAGGTCTTACTATTATTCCTGTGCAGACTGTAGATGAGGTTTTAAAACATGCTTTAGTCAAAGCTCCTGCACCTATTGAGTGGACTGCAGAAGATGAAGAAAAGTCCAATTCTGTTCCAGGTCCAAGCGATAAAGATCAAGATAGCCTGGTTAAGCATTAGAATTTTTTTCCGAATCGATGAGTATTTTTGACCACGATTCTGTCTTTTTTCTCCTTCTCAGGCTTAATTCTATCAAATTTTTACTCTATTTTATAAAAATTTTCCTTTTTTTGTCCTCATTTTCTAAAAATCCTAGGATTCTTTGGGGTTTTCGACGTTACATCATTGACGGTTTTGATTAACCGGCCCTAAACTGAAGTTACTCGAAACATTATACGAGTATGAATGGCCTGTATTTTAGGTCAAAACCCACCACTCACTTATGGGGGCTTTAGCGTGAATAAAAATGATTTAATTAAGGCAGTTGCTGAAAGTTCTGGTCTTTCAAACGCCCAAGCTGGCACAGCAGTTGATAGTGTTATTGATTCTATTTCTGGTTCACTGAGACAAGGACAAGAGGTAAGGCTCGTTGGATTTGGTACTTTTAGCGTAGCTCAGCGCAAGGCCTCAAAGGGGCGCAATCCGCGCACTGGCGAGGAAATTGACATTCCTGCTTCTAAACAAGCAAAGTTTAAAGCGGGTAAGGCACTAAAGGAATCATTAAATTAGAATACATTATTCAATACTGGGTGGCGTCGGCTTTAATTTATAGCCGGCGTCTTACCAGTTTTATTCCCTTTTTAGCGTATAAAGTCATTCACCATTCATTTGGTTGATATGCATAATAGCTATATTTAAACTATCTTCCTATATGCTATAATAGTTATGAGAAAGTAGGGCGGTTAGCTCAGCTGGCAGAGCGTCTCGTTTACACCGAGAATGTCGGCGGTTCGAATCCGTCACCGCCCACCAATTCTCAACAAGAAATTGTGTTATTTGTTTGTTCAATAGGTCCATTTACCTTGACCCTCAATGTCCTCTGTTTTAAACCATTATGCCTTCTAGATTGTTATTTCTAGAATGTGGTGAGTAAGGGGGGTGTAGCTCAGTTTGGTTAGAGCGCCGGCCTGTCACGCCGGAGGCCGCGGGTTCAAGTCCCGTCACTCCCGCCATACTCAAAATGTTTTGCGGAACTGTTGTTTTTAAATAGTTGGGGGTTTTTTGTATATATAATGACTGCTGCACCTAATTTTCTTTTTGAGTATCTCCCAATACTAATTTTCTTAGGTATTGCTGCAGTTATAGCTCTGGCTGCTGTAGTGGCTCCTCTTTTATTGGCCCCAAGAAATCCTGATAAAGACAAAATAGCGCCATACGAATGTGGATTTGATGCATTTGAAGATGCTAGGGGAAAATTTGATGTAAGATTTTATCTTGTAGCAATATTATTTATCATTTTTGATCTTGAGGTAGCCTTTTTATTCCCCTGGGCAATATCTTTTTCAAATATTGGCCTATACGGTTTTTGGTCTATGTTTGTATTCCTTGGAATCCTCACAATAGGGTTTATATATGAATGGAAGAAGGGGGCATTGGAATGGGAATAACTAAAGATGTTACAGGCTTTCCTGCTAGAGTTATTAGTTCGAGTAAGAAACAGGATTCTGCCATGAAAATGGTTACAGATGAACTGAATGACAAAGGGTTTGTATTAGCTAATTTAGATAAAGTTGTTAATTGGGCCAGAACAGGTTCACTTTGGCCAATGTCCTTTGGTTTAGCTTGCTGCTCTATAGAGTTTATGCAAGTCATCGCTCCACGATATGACATCGAGAGATTGGGAATGGTTCCTCGAGGCAGTCCGAGGCAGTCTGACGTCATGATAGTTGCAGGTACTCTTTGTAACAAAATGGCTCCTGCATTTCGTAGAGTATACGACCAGATGCCTGAACCTCGTTGGGTAATTTCAATGGGGAGCTGTGCAAATGGAGGAGGTTATTACCATTATTCATATTCAGTAGTGAGAGGTTGCGACCGTATAGTCCCTGTAGATGTCTACGTTCCTGGATGCCCTCCCACAGCTGAGGCTCTTTTATATGGTATAATGCAGTTACAAAAAAAGATACGTCGTACAGGTACTATTGCTAGATAACTATAACTTCATGGTATTTTGATTTAGTCATGGACAACTCTGTAACCACAGAACTTAGTGAGCATATAGGTTCAAAATTGACAGGATTGGTGCAAAGCACCGAGTTAGTCAATGATGAGCTAGTTTTGCATACATCTGTAAAGTCTATAGAAAAGCTGTTGAAGTTTTTAAAGGATGATATCCAGTGTAAATTTGAAATTCTTTTAGATATCTGTGGAGTTGATTACCCTGAGCGTGATTCAAGATTTGAGGTTGTGTATCATTTACTGAGTATAAGTAATAATCAAAGGGTTCGTGTAAAGGTTCCTCTTAAGGAGGGTGAGGCTATTCCCTCTGTAGCTTCAATGTATAGCTCCGCTGGTTGGTTTGAAAGAGAGGCTTGGGATTTATTTGGGATATTTTTTGAAGGCAATCAAGACCTAAGAAGAATACTTAATGATTATGGTTTTGATGGACATCCACTAAGAAAGGATTTCCCACTTTCGGGCTTTGTTGAGTTGCGTTATGACGATGAGCAAAAAAGAGTTGTTTATGAACCTGTAAAACTTACTCAAGAGTTTAGAAGGTTTGATTTTATGAGTCCTTGGGAAGGTGCGGACTATATTTTGCCAGGAGATGAAAAGGTTGAGGATTAAGAATAAACATGAGCGATCGGTACATCGATAACTATACTATAAATTTTGGGCCACAGCATCCAGCTGCCCATGGAGTCCTTCGGCTTGTTTTAGAAATGGATGGAGAAATTGTTGAGCGTGCAGATCCACATATTGGGCTACTACACAGAGGGACAGAGAAGCTTATTGAGCATAAGACATATCTCCAGTCTGTACCCTATTTTGATAGATTAGATTATTCTTCCCCCATGAATCAGGAACATGCCTTTGCTTTAGCTGTAGAAGGTTTGTTGGGGTGTAAGGTTCCTGAACGAGCTCAGTATATTCGTGTCCTTTATAGTGAGATAGGTCGAATAGGCAATCACCTTCTAAATCTAAGTGCTATGGCTCTCGATGTCGGTGCTATGACACCATATTTTTATAGTTTTGAGCAACGAGAAGAACTTATGCAATTTTACGAAAGAGCTTCTGGGGCACGATTGCATGCAGCATATTTTAGGCCGGGAGGGGTCGCTTTAGATCTCCCTGAATCCTTGCTTGAGGATATTAGCAATTGGAATAATCAGTTTCCTAAATTCATAGACGATTTTGAAGGATTATTAACGGAAAACAGAATTTTTAAACAGCGTACAGTTGATGTTACACCTGTAACAGCTGAAGACGCTCTTGATTGGGGTTTTACTGGTCCAATGCTAAGAGCTGCAGGAGTTGTGTGGGATCTAAGACGAAATCAGCCTTATGAGGTCTACAATAAACTAGATTTTGATATACCCGTTGGAAAGACTGGCGATTGTTATGAAAGATACTTAGTTAGAGTACACGAAATGCGTCAAAGTGTTAAAATAATCAAACAATGTATAGAAGGCATGCCCAAGGGACCTATTAAATCTGAAGATAATAAGATTTCTCCACCTACACGTGGAGAAATGAAAAATTCTATGGAGGCCCTGATTCATCACTTCAAATTGTATACTGAGGGTTACCATGTCCCCTCGGGAGAGATATATAGAGCCGTTGAGGCGCCAAAAGGAGAGTTTGGAGTTTATCTGGTGTCAGATGGCACAAATAAGCCCTACAGGTGCAAGATCAGGGCTCCAGGATTTGCTCATTTACAGGCTATGGATTACACGAGTAAAGGTACAATGCTTGCAGATACTGTAGCAAATCTTGCTAGTATGGATATTGTTTTTGGAGAGATTGATAGGTGAGTCAGTTAGAGGAAAAATTTGAATTTACTGACGAGAATCGTAATGAAGCTGATTCTTGTATAGCAAAGTATCCAGAAGGCAGAGAGCAGAGTGCAGTAATGCCTATCTTATATATTGCTCAACGCCAGAATGGTGGTTGGTTGAGCCAAAGTGCTATGCAATATGTTGCAGATTACCTCTCTATGCCGCCTATTAAAGTTTATGAAGTGGCAACGTTCTACACAATGTATAATCTAGATTCTGTGGGTGAGTATCATATACAGCTTTGCCGAACTACTCCGTGTTGGTTAAGGGGTGCGAATAGTATTTCATCCGCTATAAAAGAACATTTAGGTATCGAAAATGGTGAGACTACTGATGATGGAAAATTTACTCTGTCTGAAGTTGAATGTTTAGGTGCATGTGTTAATGCGCCTATGGTCCAAATTAATGATGACTTTTATGAAGACCTCAATGCTGATCGTGTGAGATCAATTTTAGATATGTTAATATCTGGTGATCAGCCAAAATCAGGGTCACAGTCTGAACGTTTTACCTCCGCTCCTGAATCGGGTCCCACTACCTTAATTGATGAAGGGAAAAGTAAATGTTGAAAGACAATGATCGTATATTCACAAATTTATATGGCTTAAATGATTGGTCTCTTACTGGTGCGTTGTCACGAGGCGATTGGGATGGAACTTCTGAATTTATTTTCAAAGGTAGAGATTGGATTATTAATGAGATTAAGGAATCTGGCCTAAGGGGAAGGGGAGGAGCTGGCTTTCCAACTGGTATGAAATGGTCTTTCATGCCTAAAGAAGATAAGGATGGAAAGCCTCACTATTTGATCGTTAATGCTGATGAGTCCGAGCCTGGAACCTGTAAAGACCGTGATATAATGCGGCACGATCCACAAAAATTAATCGAGGGTTGTCTAATTGCAGCCTTTGCTATGGGTGCTCATACCGGTTACATCTATATAAGAGGCGAATTTTATGAGGAAGCACTCCGTCTAGAACAAGCTATTAATGAAGCTTATTCATCTAATTTATTAGGTAAAAATGCAGCAGGTTCGGGTTGGGACTTAGATCTTTTTGTACACCGGGGGGCAGGCGCTTATATTTGTGGAGAAGAAACTGGTTTAATTGAAAGTTTAGAGGGAAAACCTGGACGCCCTCGATTAAAACCCCCATTCCCAGCAGGAGCTGGCCTTTATGGTTGTCCTTCAACAGTAAATAATGTTGAAACAATTGCAGTAGTACCGACAATTTTACGTCGAGGTAGTTCCTGGTTTTCTAGTTTAGGTAGGCCTAAAAATTCTGGGACCAAGCTGTTTTGTATTTCTGGACATGTGAATGAGCCCTGCAACGTAGAGGAGGAAATGGGAATACCCCTCAGAGAATTAATAGAAAAGCATGCAGGGGGGGTGCAAGGAGGATGGGACAATTTACTAGCAGTCATTCCAGGTGGTTCTTCTGTGCCTGTTATTCCAAAGAGTATATGTGACGATGTTCTAATGGATTTTGATAGTTTAGTTGAAGTTAAGTCAGGGCTTGGGACAGCTGCCGTAATTGTCATGGATAAGTCAACCGATATTATTGAGGCAATTGCCCGTTTGTCTCATTTTTATATGCATGAAAGTTGTGGCCAGTGTACTCCTTGTAGAGAAGGAACAGGTTG
>CETM01168717.1_pt1 | contig 16192 bp, 15 predicted proteins | sample 361451 | NCBI WGS metagenome assembly CETM01 (sample SAMEA2622690, study PRJEB7988) | marine metagenome | isolation source: saline water (ENVO:00002010), including
CCCCAAGACGTACAAGAGCAAGTTTACGAGATGGTCAAGAGCCTAGGCAAGGATGGCAAGGGCCGCCTGAAGAAGGGGGCCAATGAGGTCACCAAGTCTGCTGAGAGAGGCACTGCGCAGATGGTAGTAATGGCTGAGAATGTGAATCCAGGAGAGTTGCTTGCACATATCCCGATGATTTGCAAGGAGAAGGAAATTCCATTCATCTATGTTGAGGATCAAGCATACCTAGCGGAAGCCGCTGGAATGAGCACTGGTACCAGGACGGCCGCAATCGCGGTAATGCAGGTCGAGAAAGAGGGCATGGATCGATTCAACGAGGTAAAGTCGCACTTCGAGACCCTCTCGTCATGATTTGGAGGTTTGAGGGATGGCAACAGAAGCATGGCCCGCTGAAGTCGTTGAGATTGTGGGCAGAACAGGCCTAACAGGAGAGGCGATGCAGGTCAAGGTAAGGGTGCTAGACTCAGACAACCCGAGAGACGTTGGAAGAATCATCACAAGGAACGTACTAGGTCCTGTTCGAGGACCGGATCCTGTGACAGGAGAGGGTGGTGACATCCTAATGCTCAGAGACACGGGTCGGGAAGCGAGAAGGATAGGTTCCAGGTGATTATGATGCCAGAGCAGCGGATTTGCAGTTTCACAAACGAGGAGATAGAGCCCGGTACTGGCATGATGTTCGTCAAGAGGGATGGTTCAGTGTACTGGTTCAAGGACAGCAAGTCCAGAAAGAACATGCTCAAGCTGAAGAGGAACGCGAGGAGGCTCAAGTGGACTCGTCGCTATGAGAAGGGCGGAATCAAGTAATCTCGAGGATTACTCGTCTTTCGGCTCCCACCAGGAAGATTCTCCATTATTTCGAATCGGAGTGGGGCCATCAGACTCGTGTGGTTCCCCTCCCTGGTGCTTCCAACAGTAATCTGTCGATCTAAAGGTAAGGGATCGGCAACTGTCAAATTCGCACTTCTTGCTCCTCTTATTGTTCTCAAGGGTGACAGGGGATTTCGATTCACCAAATTCAGGTAATAAGGTAGTAGCTGTGGCCCCAGCGAAGAATGCATCCATTAAGCAGCAGAACACTTCGAGAAGTTGAACTACCATATTTTCTGGTTTCTAAGAGGAAAAATAAGTCTGCCTACGTCATTGGGCAGTTATCCTGTAGTCGACCCTTGCCCTGTCGTTCTCATCACTGGAGAAGAGGCCCCCCTGATCGGGTGGCTGGGCATCTCCGCAGTCTGTATTGTCGATTACTGTGACATAGGTTCCAGCGTCGACGTCTGCCTGCAAGCTCGCCCCATCTGAGTTTGGGTCACTCAAATCGACGAAATATACGAAGCTCTCGTCTTCCCCTTCTGCACACTGCTTGTACTTCTCGTAATTTATCTCAGTCATGGTGTAGAAATCTAGGTTTGGACCTTCTTCCTTGACAAACTCCATCCGAATGGTCGAAACTGATTCAACTGACCATGTGAGCTTGATATGTTGATCCTCGTTGACGAACGTGTTGTCATCGAAAAGTTCTCTCTCTGGGTTCACTGTGTCGTTTACGCTATCCATGCATCCGGGTAGTAACAGGCAAACCGACAATAGTAGCGAGATTCGCATTTTCATGCTATTCCGTCTTGGTACTAGGCTCATCAAGCATTTGCTCCGGTGACTTCGTTGAAATAGGGGGGGTGGTTCGGCCGGGACATGGGAGAAATGCAGACGACCTTCGTGATGATCAAACCTGACGGCGTTCAGAGAGGCTTGGTAGCAGATATAATCGGCAGATTCGAGACCAAGGGGCTACGACTAGTTGGCCTAAGGCAGTTGACTCCTCCTATGGAGTTGGCAGAGGCACACTATGAGGTTCACAACGAGCGCCCATTCTACGCAGGCCTAATCGAGTTCATCACATCTGGACCTGTTGTTGCAATGGCATGGACTGGGATCGATGCAATCAGTGTTGCGCGCAACATAATCGGGCCAACAGACGGTCGCACTGCCTCTCCTGGGACTATCCGAGGGGACTTCGCGATGGACATCGGACACAATGTGATTCATGGGTCTGACGGGGAGGACACCGCCTCCTTCGAGTTGGGGCTTTGGTTCCCAGACGGACTGGTCGATTGGACCCGCGACGCAGAGACTCACATCTACGAGTAGTAAATCGATACTGAAGGGGAAGGAGCATGAGGTGGGTAGGATGTCAGAACGTAGACAACCCATCGTCGCTGTCCTAGGTCATGTTGACCATGGTAAGACCTCCTTGCTAGATCACGTAAGATCCCTAGGAGAGCAAGGGCGCTCCTCGGTGATGGACAGGGAGGCAGGGGGAATCACCCAGCATATCGGAGCAACCGAGGTTCCGTCGGAAATCCTGAATGATTTATGCGCACCGCTATTAGGAGGGAAGAAATTCGACTCCCCGGGTCTCCTCTTCATTGATACTCCTGGTCACCATTCTTTCTCCTCTCTACGTGCTCGAGGAGGCTCTCTAGCAGATATTGCAATTCTGATTGTTGATGTGATGGAGGGCTGTAGACCTCAAACCAGAGAGTCTCTGAGAATCCTGAAGCAATCGAAGACCCCCTTCGTTGTAGCTGGGAACAAGGTAGACAGGATACATGGATGGCAGTGCCAAGAAGGCAGGTCGATGGCCATCTCTATGAGGGATCAGACGAAGGAGGTGCAGGGACTATTCGATCAGAAGTACTGGGAACTCGTAGGACAGTTTGCCGAGGAAGGATTCAACCTAGAGAGGTATGAGAGAATCAAGGACTTCACCAAGGAGATTGCGATGGTTCCAGTTTCTGCTAGGGAAGGAGAGGGAATTCAGGACCTGCTAGCGGTTGTAATTGGCCTAGCAGAACGATACCTGTCTGATCAGTTGACGGATGTGGACGGTTCTGGAGAAGCGACCGTCTTGGAGATGAAGGAGGAGAGGGGGCTTGGAAAGACACTGGATCTTATCCTGCATAGGGGCTCAATCCGCAAGGGGGACGAGATAGTCCTAGTCGGCGATAGAGGAGGGGTTAGCACCCATGTGAAGGGGCTCTTCTCGCCAAGGGGGATGAGCGAAATGCGAGATGCAGGTGACAGATGGGATAACGCGGAGGCTGCTTACGCGGCTGCTGGGATCAAGATTAGCGCACCCTCCTTGGAGGGGGTCCTGGTGGGAACTACGCTTCGAGTGGTTTCATCCGACGAGGAGAGGGATGCTGCAATGGCAGCAGCGGACGAGGAGTCGAATCTCTCGATTGAGCTCGACGAAGAAGGCGTCTGTATCAAGTCTGACACTGTTGGAGGACTCGAGGCTCTGGCAAAGGAGCTCAGGGAGATAGATGTGCCAATTAGGGAGGCATCGATTGGTAAGGTCAGCCGGAGGGATGTCCGTAGTGCTGAGGCATCTACAGACCCCCTAAACCGATTGATCATGGCATTCAGCACAGAGATTCTTGAAGAGGCGGAGGAAGAGGTAGCAGCCTCCGAAGCAGGAGTCAAGCACATTGGATCTGACATTATCTACAGAATTCTGGAAGAGAGAGAAGAATGGGTGGAGGCCAGGAAATCGGAACTTGAAGAAGAGCGGAGGGAATTGGTCGTATACCCTGGCAGAATAATGCTCCTCCCTGATCATACATTCAGAATCTCGAAACCGGCTGTCGTTGGAGTAAGGGTTCTCGGAGGTAGAATACACATTGGACAGGGTCTTCTCAAAGATGGAGTCAAGGTTGGGCGAATAAAATCCATCAGGTCAGGTCAAGAGAGCCTAAAGGAGGCGAAGCAGGGTGCTGAGGTGGCAATTTCAGTCGATGGGGTTACCGTAGGAAGGCAGATTGACGAGGGAGACGTCCTCCTAGTTGACATTCCGGAATCACATGCCAGGAAACTAAGGAAGATGGAGATGACCACTATGGAGAAGGAAGTCTATGAGGAGTTGCTGGACATTCACAGGAAGGACGACCACTTCTGGGGCAGATAAGACAAGAGCATGGGGTGTGCAAAGGCACCTAACACTCAAGTAGTCATGGAATCGGCCTAGGAGACAAGAGGGTTCAGTGTGACGATTGCTCAGGGTGGTGGTTCTAGCTCGAAGGACCTCATTAGATCTGTCTCAGGGCATGCTAACAATCTCATGAGCGAGGTTGCGAAGGTCATTATCGGTAAGCCGGAAAACATCCGGAAGGTGGCAATTGGAATCCTGGCAAACGGGAACATCCTGATTGAAGACAATCCAGGCCTGGCAAAGACTCTGATGTCGAATACTTTCGCTGAAGCACTGGGTTGCAAGTTCAAGAGGGTCCAGTTCACTCCCGATCTTCTTCCTGCTGATATAATCGGGACTTACATGTATGACCAGAAGACTGGGGAGTTCAGACCTAGGTTCGGCCCTCTGTTCACCAACATACTTCTAGCGGACGAGATTAACAGAGCCCCTCCGAAGACGCAGGCTGCTCTCCTCGAGGCTATGGAAGAGAAGCAAGTAACAATTGAGGGGATTACTCACAAACTCCCTGCACCATTCGTAACAATGGCGACGCAGAACCCAATTGAGCAGGAGGGGACATATCCTCTTCCAGAGGCGCAAATGGATAGGTTCCTCATGAAGATGAGTATGGGTTATCCATCTATGGATGAAGAGAAGGCGATATTGCAGAGAAGGAAGCTGCGAGGGAAGGACAGTTACGATGTTGAGCAGATTGTCGAGCCTCGGAAGGTAGTGGCGATGCAGAAGGCCCTGGAGACCGTTCACATCGATCCGGCTATCCTGGGTTACATCGTCCAAGTAGTTCAGAGAACCCGGGCAGATCCGAGAATAGAGGCCGGGGCTTCACCAAGGGCTAGCCAGGGTCTTTTCAAGGCGTCAAGGGCGTCTGCCGCAATTGATGGAAGGGACTACGTAATCCCTGATGACGTGAAGGGGGTCGCTCTGGATGTGGTGAGTCACAGGATCGTACTCAAGCCCGAGTCCAAGATTAGAGGGGTTACAGGAAGGAGGGTCGTGAATAAGATCCTCAGTGAAGTTAACGTCCCAGTAATACAGTAATCGGGAATCCCAATTAACCGAATGCCATAGTCAGCCCCGTGGCAGTGGTGATAGCCTGTGTGAATCACAAGGGCGGTTGTTCTCGGACGACCACTGCAGTAAACCTGGCCTCATCTCTGGCGATGGGGAGTGAAGATTACGGGATCCGAAGCAGAAGGGTTCTGCTTGTGGACATGGATCCAAAGGGAAACGTGGCAACGACCTTCGGTGTTGACAAGAGAAGTGTTGGGCCGACAATGAACGAGTTGTTCGCTCGGGGGGTTGACGATGACTCTCTGAAACTGGAGGATTGCGTACTTGGGCCGGATCTACTCTCAAGATCGATGAAAGCTGCTTGGAGGAAGAACAACCCGGAGAAGTCCAGAGGTCCTCCCAAGCATATTGGAATCCGAAACTTGTGGATCCTCCCCGCGGATCTTGATCTGTCTGGAATCGAAGTTGACCTAGCTACAAGGGTTGGTAGGGAAAATAGGCTCAAACTCGCCCTTTCGGAGGCAGAGGGGAGTTTCGATGTGATTATTATCGACACGCCAGCATCTCTAGGGCTGCTTACAGTAAATTCCCTATGTGCGGCAGACTGGCTGCTGATTCCCATTCAAGCAGAGTTCTATGCCTTGGAAGGGATGGGTCAGTTAATCTCCACAATCAGGGAGGTCCAGAAATCAGTGAATCCAGGTCTAGGCCTACTGGGCATCCTGATGACCATGGTACAATCGAGAAGCAAGTTATGCGAAACGGTGACCGAGCAAGCTCGGAAGCACTTCGGTGACAGGGTCTTCGAATCGCAGATTCCAAGATCGGTGGCCATAGCAGAGTCGCCTCTGGAGGGTGCTCCGATAGTGATTGCACAGAAGCCGAATAAGTCAAACCCCGCTAGTCAATCATACTGGGAGTTTGCAAGAGAGGCGGATGGTCGAATCAGAGCGATTACTGAATAACTGGTCAACTAAGAGCCAAATTGGTCCATTGCCCTGTGTCTCGCGTCAAGAAGCGCGGTTTCCATCTTTAGGCGGATCTCCGATTCTAGTGTCTTGAGCATCTCCTCGATGTCCTTCTTCGACATGTCTCCTCTCTTCGACATCTGCTTCTCGAGGTTTGACATCATCTCAGACTCCCTCTCCTTGACGAAATCGGCGACTCTCTGCTCCATCTCGACCTCGCTCTCCAGTGCCAGTTCTTGTCTTCTGAGGCCGAGTGCTGCCTCCATGCTCTCCTTCTCCGCCCTGAACCTCCTGTCTAGCTCACCAATGGCAGCCCTCTCGGATTCTTCCTGAAGCGCCTTTGTCCTGACATCGATGTCGGATTTCAGTTCCTTCTCTAGAGACTCTCTTTCGCTCTCAAGCTGCTTCTCCATCTTAGTCTCATACTTCCGCCTCTTCTTGGCAATGCTATCTCTCATTTTTATTTCCTGCTCTAGCCTAAATGCCTCAGACTTCCTGTGAACCTCGGACTCCATTGCCTCTCTGAGGTCCATCTCAACCCTGCGTTCCATTCTCTCCATCCCCTGGTTGGCCTCCAGCTCAAGCCTCTCCTCTAGGAACGCTTTCCTTCGAGTGAACTCAACTTCCATTTCCTCCCTTAGTCTGTCTCTAATTCTAGAAGAGTGGGCCTCTGTCCTCCTATCCCTCTCTAGATCAAGTTGATCGCGGAGCCTGTTCTCCTCTCTGCGAAGACGATGTAGCATCTCTTCCCTGAGAAGCCTCTCTTCCCTCTCCAATGACTCCTTCTCCAGCCTCTCAAGCTCATCCTCCAGCTCGTCCCTGAGATCTGCCTCAATCTGCTGCAATTGCTCCTCGAATAGGATCTCGTTAGCCTTCCTCATTGCACCTTGCATCCCAGAGACCCTCTCGGTCATCTCAGAAATTCTCATTCTGCGTTCCCTCCTGATTCCAGAGCGTAGTGTTGACTCTTCGTCCAGCCTTTCTCTGGCCCTCGCTGCAGCTCCCATTGCTGTGGAAGATAGTGCGTGCTCTGCTCTCAGAGCATCCAGTTCGTCCAAACCCTCTGACTCGCTCGAGTCTGTCGGCTTGCTCTCACTCACGTGCCCATCCCCAATTCGACGCCCTTTTCGGGGTATTTGAGACAAGAGGGTCGGAAATGGTGAGAAATGTCGGTTTCTAACCACTATGGGCTTCTCGGAACTAGAATGTGACGAAGAATGCATTCTGGCATCCCGGGCACGTCAATTCCCTCTTCCCTGGTCTAGGCCTGATTCTCAGATTTGCTTCGCAGGACGGGCATTGAACCTCAACCTTGACTATCTTTCTAGTTAGCGTGAAAATTCCTGAGCAGGCTCCACAGGACAGTTCCACTGGCCTCTTATCGGTACCTGCCTCGACAGCCGTCATGCAATGAGGACACTGTACCTTCTCCTCCTTGAGGGCGATGACAGTTGGTTGATGGGTGACTCTGCACATGGCTCCGCAGAGTACGCATTCTATTTCTCCAAGTCCTTGGGGGAGCATCCCCTCACACTGGGCGCAGTTGACCAAAGGTGGTGCTACCCTTGACTCGACATCGGGAGGTGCCATGTTGTCGGGAAATAATACCACTTAATCAAGCGGTCGCTGAGGTGTCTTCTCCGTTCTTACCTGACAATATAGCCCAAATCTCTGTGAGATCTACGAATATGTCCCTGACTAGGTCGGCTAGTGATGATAGCCTCTGAGTACCGGTCCCAGATACCCACATTCCATTCAAGATGATGATTATTGCACTCGCCTCGTGGAGGGCTATGCCTGCAGCCAAGTTCATTTCGAAGCCAGACAAAACCGCCGTGACCAGAATCATTGTGACCATCACAGAGATAGCTATGTTGGCATACACGATCCTTCGGGTCCTCTTTGCAAGGCCCACCATTCTAGACAGTACCCTGGGGTCCTGTCCTGGAATTAGTACGTCCGCGGCGTCTAGATTTACCTGGTCTCCACTTCCCACCGCTACGCCGACATCTGCGGCCGCAAGAGCGCCAGCGTCATTGAAACCGTCTCCCGCCATCATTGTCCGGTTCTCGGAAGAGACCTTTGTTACGTATTCTGCCTTGCCCTCTGGGTCTACCCCGCCTCTGCATAGCGATGGGTCAATCCCGATCTCCAGAGCAAAGGCCTCGACACTTGCCTGCTCGTCACCACTGAGAATCTCGACCTTGACCCCATGAGAGCCTAGTTCGTTGACCGTCTCCAGGACTCCGTCTCTGGCGTCATCGTGAGCGAATGAAATCGCAGCAATAGCAGAGCCCCCCACTGAAAGGATGCTTGCGCCCTTTCCTGCGTTCCTGGATTCTTCTAGGGCCTCCTCTATTTCGCCGGGAATGGAAACCTCCTGTGAGCGAAGCCAGTCGGCCCTGCCGAGCATCACATAATCACCCCTGTAGACCCCGAGCACTCCAGCATCTCCATCCGTGATCTGAGAAATACTCATTGGACTCAGAGAGCGAGCTTCGGCCTCTTGGATTATCGTCATAGCATAGGGGTGATTGGAGCGGGCCTCCAGCCCTGCTGCGATTCTGAGTACTCTCGACTCTTCCTCCCCCTTAGCTACAGAGATTCCCGATATTGTTGGCCTTCCACTGGTAAGTGTACCAGTCTTGTCCAATAATGCAATCTTTACCTCTGCGGCAGATTCGAGGACATCACCACCCCTAGCTATCAATCCGAAACCCGAGGCAGCAGTAAGTGCGGCTGCGTGAGGGACCGGAGAAGCAAGTAGTAGGGAGCATGGGCACGAGACTACCCAAAGGAGCAAAGTAGTCAGAATTGCCTGTTCAGTAGAGTTGGTGAACAAGAACCCGATTACGGGGGATGCAAAAACAACGAGAGGGGTCCAAACCAGGGTGAATCTCTCGATTACGCTCTGTGTCCTTGTTGGTTGGTCCTTGTAATGCCTAACTAAATCTATCAAGCTGGAAAGCCTGGTACCATCTCCAGTAGCCTCTGACCTGATAACTAGAGGTCCACGAGCCAAAACTAGGCCTGCCTCTACCCTATCTCCTACCTTTACCGGGATAGGAATCGGTTCTCCAGTCAGAGGTGCCCTGTCAATGGCACCTGTTCCTTCTATGATCACTCCGTCTACAGGTACTGTCTCTCCAGATCTTACCTCTATCATCTCCCCTACTTCAAGCGCCTCCACTGGAACTAGGTCGTTGTCACAGTCTCTGGCAGTGGATGGGTCCAAAGAGACAGAACTGATCACATTGAGGGATCTGGCCCCTCCCATCTCAGTCGATTTTTCATTGGTTACCACTCTTGCTCTTCTTGGGAGTCTGTCAAGACCTCCTTGCATTGATTGCCGGGCTCTAATCAATGCCCTGTTCTCGAGATGAGAGGCAAACGCGACTAGTGAGACGACCATTAGAGCCTCTATCAGCTCACCTAGTGCGATTGCACCCAATATCGCCAGAGATGTTAGAACCTGGAATCCAATAACTCGGTTTTTCAGTCCTGCAATGGCTTCCTTGAACAATTGGTTTCCTGCAAATGCGACACCTCCTATAGCTAGGAACCAAGCAACTGCTGAGGGAATCTGTGAGGATGACTCGATTACAGCCACGATCAATATCAGAGGTATTGTCAGCACTGCCGCAAGGAGTTGAATCTGATCCTTCCTGAATCCGGACTCCCTAACTGGTGACAGGATATGCCCCTCGCCCAGTACCTCGGACATCTTCTGTTCAGATGCCGCCCGGAGTTCCGGATCGGATATCCAAACCCGCTGAACATCGATGTTGCCTTTATCGGTTCTAGCGTCCAATGTCCCAGGGATGCCGAGAATAGCGTTCCTCAGTCCCTTGTTGTCTACTCCTAGCTGCAGAGCTACTCTTTCTGGATTGGCTCCAACTGCCCTCAACCACCCAACGTCTGGCTCGTGACCTAGGCTATTGAGGACCGAGGAGGCCCTGGAAACCGTTCCATCAGATATGTCCTGGGAGATCTCAACCGTACCCTCAGCTACAGAAATCCTACAAGAGTGGATTCCTGGTAGACGGTTGACTGCTCTGGATGCCTTCATTGCACAGTCGGGGCAATCCATCCCCCTGATACCCCAGTCGAACTGGAAAATTCCATCCAGTGAAATCTCAATTCCATCGGAGTCTGGAGCATTTGCTGCCTGTGGCACTGGAGAGGGGTCACGTGTTGCCTTCTTCCTCTTTGGAATTGCTATCTTGGGGAATGAGATCCCCCTAGATGCGGGCTTTTCCGACGGTTCGTCTCCTTCCTCATCATCGAGGTAAAGAAAATCCTCGGAGTCCTCGACCATGAACCTCCCAATGTCGGGCATCGCTTCAACGTGATGCAACCTTGTCGGTGGTATCTTGAATGTACGCCAATTCGAAAGAACATGGTGGAAGTCCCCAATCTTGGAGATTGGGACATGATTGTCTTCGATGTGGATGGCACACTGCTAGATAGAGATGGGTTCCACGACGAATTGGTAAGTCTTGCAAGAAGGGTTGACAGGGATGTTTTTCCCGTGTCACTTGCTTCCGGTAGGACTCTGCCCAATGTTACCCCGATAATGCAGGCAATCGGTACTTCCGGTTTCATTGTCGCCGAGAATGGGGGAATGGTCTGGGACAGCATAGAGGGGCATGAAATCAGATCGCTCTCAGATGGTTCCAGGGCAAAGGATGCAGCGGAATGGCTAGCGACTAAAATCGAAGGACTGGACCCTAGTGGGATAGAGTCCAACAGATGGAGGGAGACCGAGTGGTGCCTGAGCGAGACCGATTCATTTGAACTGATGAGGGACCTCATTGCAGATAGTGAGTGGTCTGATCTCGAAGTGGTATCAACGGGGTTTGCAGTTCACATCGCCAGCCCGGGATTAAACAAGTCTCTGGGCCTGAGTATTGCCCTGCAGCAAAGAGGTATTGATCCAAGCCGAGTCATTGCGTGTGGGGATGCTCCCAATGACATACCCATGTTCGACCTAGTTGGATTCTCGGTTGCGGTTAGTGACACCTACCCAGAAGTTGTGTCCTCTGCCGACACTGTGACCGAGCAAAAGGGAAAGAGCGGTTCGATAGAGCTTCTCAAGGCGCTACTTGGTTAGTTCTAGTTGGTGCAGGCGGCAGGATTCGAACCTGCGAAGCGCTATGCAGAGGATCTTGAGCCCTCCCCCTTTGACCACTCGGGTACACCTGCACCTTACCGAAGGAAGACTTGGATTTTATTATCGCGGATGGGGCGTCTTGTTACTTCGTCAAGGAATTGTTGATGTATCTCCTCTGCTGGATGCTAGATAGGTCGCGTTCATGGCAGTCGGTTCTGGTCCTCGTAGGCTTTCCAAGAACGAGTTGGAAGCAGTGCACAAGACGCTGATAGAAGTGACTAGGAAGCAGAAGAGCAGCGATGCCCCAGTTGACATCGCCATGGCTGAGGGAGTGTTCTTCTGGGACGCTGTGGGGCAGTTATTGCAGGGCATGGAAACCGAGCTATCGGAGGCCATCAGGGACGAAGGGATGACGGCCAAGGCCCAATTGCTTTCCAGGAGGCTAGGAGTTGCACGAACATGCGTCAGGGATCTGACCAGGATCCGGCTCACATCTTTCACGAGGCATGCGGTTTCATCGAGTCTTCTTAGCTCGGCGGGGGGTTCGATTGGATTCCAGACGCTTGACTGGAGCCGTCACGACCCATCCGAGAGAGTGTTCTACAACGGAGTAAGGGATCTTGCTGAGAAGTACAAGGTTTCCACATCATGGTCTTCCATGCTCGGTTCTGCCGAGGTGGAGCCGGTTGCAGTTGTTGACGAGGTGATCGAGACCCTCGAGGACTTCTCTGGTGCGGATGACAAGGATGCCCCTGCGACCACGCCGCCCCTCCCGAGACAGGAGTCGGAGTGGGAAGAGCCGGACTTCGACGAGGAGGACAGGATAAGGGAGATGGACGAGTTCCCCGAACACGCGGCATCCCCCTCTGAGTCGAGAACTCTGGAAGAGGAAGTGAGCGAGGAGACATCGGATCTTCTCAGAATTAGAGTCCTCAAGGATGTAGAGGACCCAATTCTGATGGCGGATGGCACCGAAGTGGTCCTAACTGAGGGGGACATTGAGAACTGCTCGTCCATTGTAGCAGAGATTCTCATCGCGGCTGGCCTCGCGGAAGCGGCCCCGATATAGCAGGGCAATTACTAACGCTCTCCGGCACCGCACATGGGTGGAGGGTTGAACGATGGCAAAGGGAGTAACTGACAAGCAGATAAAGGAATTCAGGAAGGCTTTCGAGTCTGATTCATCAGCAATGGTGGCGCAGAACGCTGTCAGCAATGCAGACCTGTCGACACTCACCCTTCGCAGGGACCTGGTTCAGAACATGGATTTCTCGTTCAGCACGAAATTGGATGAGTGGAGCGTCACCAACCAGAGGAGGAGTGGTCGGTGTTGGCTTTTCGCTACGTTGAATCTATTCAGGGTGGGGGCGATGAAGAAGATGAATGTGAAGGAATTCGAGTTCAGTCAGGCGCATATTCACTTCTGGGACAAGTTGGAGAGGGCAAATCACTTTCTGGAGGCAATACTGGAGACCTCCGACCGACCGGTTGACGACCGGACCATACACTTCCTACTCAGTGACCCGATAGGCGATGGAGGCCAGTGGAACATGGCGATGAATCTGATCAGGAAGCACGGGCTTGTGCCAATGTCTGCATATCCGGAGTCGCACAGCAGCAGCAGCACCAGGTCGATGAACACGATTCTGAAAGACATCTTGAGAACGACTGCAAGTGAGATCAGGTCGATATTGGACGATGGTGGCTCCGAGAAGGAGGCGCGGAGCCACAAGGACTCGAGGATGGGAGAGATATGGAGGATACTGTGCATCCACCTAGGGACACCTCCTGAGAAGTTCGACTGGCAGTGGCGAGACAAGGATAACGAATTCCACAGAAAGGGGGAGATGACCCCCTTGGAATTCGTGGATGAGTATGTGGATGTCGATTGGGAGAACTACGTGTGCATTGTCAACGACCCGAGAAACGAGTACTACCAGACGTATACCGTTGATTTCCTGCAGAATGTTGCTGGAGGCCCTCCGGTAGTGTACCTCAACGTCCCCTCGGACGAGATGAAGGAGGTGACCCAGAGGCTACTCGAGGATGGGACCCCTGTTTGGATGGGTTGCGACGTTGGCAAGCACATGGCTAGGAAGAAGGGCCTCTGGGATGCTGAGCTTTACGACTTCAAGGGGCTGTATGGGGTTGAGTTCGGAATGGAGAAGGCGGATCGCCTGAGATTCGGGCAGACGATGATGACGCATGCAATGCTGTTCACTGGGGTTGATGTCGTGGATGGCAGCCCTAGAAGATGGAGGGTGGAGAACTCTTGGGGATCCGACGAGAGCGGGGTCAAGGGATTCTACACGATGAACGACAACTGGTTCGACGAGCACATGTTCGAGATCGCAGCGCCAAGGGACTACCTGACGGAAGAGATGACTGCGGGCCTGGATGGTGAGCCCGTGGTCCTCCCAGCATGGGACCCCATGGGATCCCTAGCCAGGGATGAGGCACTCCACTAGGCTACGTCACAACAACTAGCGTCCTATCGGTTGATGACGTCGCGGTATAGTTCCCCGCTTGGCCTTAGTGACCTCTCTTGGGTCTCGAAGTCTACCGAGTATAGTCCGAAGCGCATCTTGTATCCCTCCGCCCACTCGAAGTTGTCCATCAGGGACCAGTGATGGTATGACCTAATGTCGCTGCCGTCCTTGATGGCCTCTGATATAACCCACAGATGGCGCATGAGGTGCTCTGGACGCAACGAGTCGCTGGAGTCGGCGACCCCGTTCTCCGTGACCTCTATCGGGACTCCTAGTTCGGCTACGAAGTCAATCGCCCGCCTCATCCCCTCGGCATACATCGGGTAGCCGAATTCTGTAGTGATCTCGTGTTCCCTCTTGGCGAAGTCCAGCTCATCGGCGGAGGTTGGCATGAAGAGCCCGGTGATGAAGTGGGTGTAGTAGTTCAGACCTATGAAGTCCAGTGACCCCTTGGCACCCGGGATCCTAGTCCAGAGCATCCTTCCAGTCATGATTCCCTTCCTCCATGCCCCGTTCCACAACCACTCTAGGAGCCTCGCTACTGGCCAGTCGATCGGGCTCCACCTGTTGGCCGGATCGAACAGAGTGACATTCTTCGCAATTCCTAGGCTGCAATCCGGGTTCCTCTGCTTCAGGCTCCTGTAGACCATAGCATGGGCTCGCATCATGTTCCGCATCACCCTCAGTGTGAGTCGGATGCTCCTCCTGCCCGGGGGGAACTGTCCTAGGGTGTACCCCATCGCGGAGAAGACCGTTGGCTCGTTTATGGTGCACCATACCGAGACCCGGTCGGAGAGTGAGTCGAAGGCCCTCTCGCAGTAGGAGAGGAATGCCGGAAGGTTGCTGCTGTCTGTGAATCCTCCTCTGTCCTCCCACCATGAGGGGTGGGAGAAGTGGTGGAGCGTCGGCATCGGCCTGATGCCCCTGGCAATCAGGTCGTCCACCATGTCCGAGTAAGTCTGCATGGCCTTCTCGTTCCACTCTCCCGGACTCGGCTCGAGGCGGCTCCACTCTATCGAGAAGCGGTATGAAGTGACGCCTAGTTCGGTCAGTAGTTCGAAGTCTTCCCTCCATCTGGCCCAGTGGTCGCAGGCGATTCCACTCTGCTCCTTCCCAGTCCTGGACTCGAAGTCGGTCCAGTTGTTGCTCTGGTTGCCCTCTATCTGGTGGGCCGCAGTTGCCGTCCCCCAGATGAATCCAGGAGGGAACGATATGTCACTGGTGTCGATGTTTTCCCAGTCGTAGTGAGGTTCCGGGAAGGCTCTCCTCCTGTAAGTGATGAGGGTGATCTTGAACAATGTGAGCAGGATTATCGCTGCGAGAAGTGCCTGCCACACCATCTCATCCATGGCTGCTGCAGAGAATGCCAGTATTGGAGGTTCTTCTACGATCTACCGTCGGTGACGAATCCCTTCCATCTCCTCATGTAGTCCACGAAGGTCGGGCTGAGGCCCTGTTCGAGCAGATGCTCTGGCGTGAATGGGGGCCTCTGGGGGGAGTATCCCTCTGCTACTGCCTCGGAAGCCCAGCTGGAGTGAGCGATTGCGACTCTTGCTACGCCCACTAGGTCTGCTCCCTCGTCGAGAACGAACTGGGCGTCCGCTCCGTCCCATACCGAACCGGTGGAGATCATGGCGGCATCATCACCCAGAGACTCCCTGAATCTGCGTGTGATGGTCCTTGGGTCATCGGGGTCTCCCTGTGCCCCCGTGAAGGCGTCCCAGCAGGATATGTGGAGCAGGTCAACGCCCCATTCAACCATCATTCCAGCGAGTGCTAGGCTATCGGACATGGTCACTCCGACATCATGCTCGGGAGAGATCCTGACGCAAACCAGGAAGTTCTCGGAAGTCCTGCTCCTTATCTCCCTCAGCACCTCCCTCAGGAAGAGGGAACGTCCTTCCAGCCCGCCTCCCCATCTATCTTCCCTGCGATTGGTCCTCGTCCCCAGGAACTGGCAGATCAGGTATCCATGCGCGCCATGGACCTCCACCCCATCGAACCCCGCTCTCTCGCATCTCTCTGCGGCCTCACCGAAGGAAACCGCCAGTTCTCGAATCTCTGAGTCGGAGAGCTCTCTGCATTCCTCCTCCACCCCCTTCTCCAGGTTGGTGCTGGCTGACACTGGTTGCTCCCCCGTAAGCGAACGGGGTGCCCTCAGGCCGCCATGGAATATCTGAACGAGGCTTGTCGCACCCCTCTCCCTGATCCCGTCGGCAAGCTCCCTCAGGCGGGGGATGTGGTGGTCTCCCCATACGCCCATCTCGCCTTCCCATGACTTCCCGCTCGGATGGACGTGACTGGCGGCCGTTGTGACGATTCCGAATCCTCCCTCGGCACGCCTCAGGAGCCAGTTTATCTCGTCGTCGGAGAGCGTGCCGTCCTCTTCCGACTGCTTGTTGGTCATCGCAGCCAGGACGGTCCGATTGCGTACGCTGACCGCTGTTCCGGGGACGGTCCACTCGGTGGATACCGAACTGGACACAGTATCACCTGCATGGCCCCGAGGGCCCTCGCCGTTTTCGGCGAGGACCGCTCAGTCCTTGCGTCTTCCAGCTACTAGTATAGCCGCGCCCAGCACTGATGCCAGGCCTGTGATTGCCGTGAACCCTGG
>CETM01082501.1_pt1 | contig 16187 bp, 20 predicted proteins | sample 361451 | NCBI WGS metagenome assembly CETM01 (sample SAMEA2622690, study PRJEB7988) | marine metagenome | isolation source: saline water (ENVO:00002010), including
CAACTAAACCAACAGGCAAAAAAACTTTTAGAAAATCAATTCAGAGGTGTTTCTGTCCTAGGAGAAATTTCAAACATAGCTCGCCCTTCCTCTGGGCATATTTACTTTACTTTAAAGGATGAAGAAGGTGCCATTCGCTGTGCCATGTTTAGAAATCAAAATTTAAGACTAAACTTCGATCCGCAAAATGGCGATCAATGCATTTTAAAAGGACAAGTGAGTCTCTATGCCCCTCGCGGAGACTATCAACTAATTGTTAATTCAATGCAGCCTGCAGGAGCCGGAAATCTGATGCATCAATTTGAAGAGCTCAAGAAAAAATTAGACGCGGAAGGTCTTTTTGCTCAAGAAATAAAAAAACAGATCCCCGCTCAACCCAAACACATTGGAGTCATAACCTCTGAATCTACAGCAGCATTTCACGATATTCTCTCTACTATTCAAAGACGCGCTCCGATCAGTAAAGTATCTTTAATCCCTGCAACGGTTCAAGGCGATACTGCTGCTAAGACCTTAATTGATGCTTTGCATAGTACGTTAAATTATAACAATCTAAATCCTGAAAATGCTCTTGATGTGATTTTGATATGTCGGGGTGGAGGATCGATGGAGGACTTGTGGGCGTTTAATAACGAGAGTCTTGCAAGAGAAATATTTGACTACCCTCTGCCTATAATTTCCGGGGTTGGGCATGAGATTGATTTTACCATTACGGATTTTGTTGCTGATCTAAGGGCTCCTACTCCAACAGCAGCAGCTGAACTTGTTACAGAATATTATTTTCAACTCGAAGAAAAACTGAAAGAATGGAGAGCAACCCTTGGTCATTTATTGCAAGCAAGATTAACTGAAAAATCTCAGGCAATTCTCTTTGCCTCACAAAATTTAAAAAGTCCAATCATGATGCTAAAAGAACAATCTCAATCTCTTGATAACGTTGAAATTCGTCTTACAAATATCATGCAAAACATTATGAGTAGTGCCAAACAAAATTTTCAATTGGCTGCTGCTCAAGTATATCAATCAAGCACATTGCAAAGATTTGGTAAACATGAAGATCGCCTAAAAAATAATCTCTACTCATTGAATTCTCAAATAAAAAATTTAATTGATAAGAAAAAATTAATACTGGCAAGCTTTAATTCTAATCTGAAAGCAATTAGTCCTTTGGCGATCCTTGATAGAGGCTATGCAATAGTAATGAACAAAAACGGTCAAGCATTAAAATCCTCAAACGATCTTAAGGTTGGCGATAGTGTGACTGCTCGTCTTGCAGATGGAGGATTTAGTGCAAATGTTTCAAAAAAAGATTAAGGCCTTCAATCTGCTAGCTATCTTAAGCTTAGTAAGCGTGCAGACTTTTGCGAATGATTTATTTGAAGGTCAAAGCGGAGAAATCATATCAATACCAGCCGCGGCTCAAGAAACACCTGATGTCTTAATTTTTAAAACCTCTTCAGGAAAAAAGCAATTGGTAAGCCTGCCTTTTGTGAAACAAGATCTTGTGGTTACCAGACATCATGTAAATGTAAAAGTTAATTGGGTGAACTTTGGAGAATCGAGAATTACTATTGCCGATGAAAGCAAGGTTACATTAAGCAAAGAAGATCAAGCTAGAGCAAACAAAGAGGCCATAGAAATTAGAACTGCCTTAAGTAATTCTACAAGAGAGATTACCCCTTCTTTTAATTTTGTCGCTCCGGTTCCAGGAATTGTGACATCACCATTTGGCAAGCAAAGATTTGTTAATGGGCTACCCAGATCAGCTCATTTAGCTCTAGATCTTCGTGGTACTGTTGGGACGCCCATTATTGCTCCTCTAAAAGGTAAGGTGGTTTTAATTGGTAATTATTTTTATACCGGTTTAACTTTGATCCTTGACCATGGTTATGGTCTGTTCTCGTCCTATGCGCATATGAGTGAGATAAAAGTTCAGCCTGGTGATTTGGTGGAGCAATCTTATGAGATAGGCTTGGTTGGAGCAACTGGACGAGTTACAGGACCTCATCTTCACTGGACGGTTTATTTTGATGGAAATAAGGTGAACCCAGAGTCTTTAATTCAAGAAGGGTATTTGAACTCCATTTTGTAAGTCTTCGAATACCAGTGACAAACTTGCTTCATCCTGAGGCTTTAAACTTGCAAAAACAATCTCTCCATCTGGTGAGATAAAATAAGTTGCTGGGAGCGTTTTGGGGGTTTGAATGCCCCACACAGTTTTTGGGTGAGTAATAATGGATGGATAGGTGATACCAAATTTTTTGATTTGTGGTCTCAGATCCTCAGCCTCAAGTCGATCAAAATTAAATGCAAAAACCTCAACCTCAGGATGCTTTTTTGAAAAGGAAACTATTTCAGGTATTTCTTTTATGCAGGGTGGACACCAATCTGCCCAATAATTTACCAAAACCCACTTTCCGCTTAGGCTGGATGAAAAAATTGGTCGTGAATCAAAAATTTCTACATCTCCCTTCTCACAGGAAACCAGAAAAAGACAAAATAAAGTTAATGGTAATTTAAATTTCATGTTTTATAGTATTGCAAAAGGAAACTATTATGCATCAAAAATATCTTCTTATCTTATTTTATTCAGCAACGGGGGCCGTGAAGAATTTAGCGCATGCTATAGCTGACGGTGCAGAAAAAAAAGGGCTTGAGGTCAAGATAAGGACAGTTCCAAAAGTCTCGACTATAGCTGAAGCTACCGAAGCAAACATACCAGAAAAAGGTGAGATTTATTGCACAAAAGATGATCTTGTTAAATGCTCAGGATTGGCTCTTGGTTCACCAACAAGATTTGGTTCTATGGCAGCTCCACTCAAATATTTCTTAGATTCAACTGGAGATCTATGGTCAAACCATGAATTAGAAAATAAACCTGGTTGTGTTTTTACCTCAACAGGATCTCAACATGGCGGTCAAGAAATTACACTCTTTAATCTTATGACTTACATGCTGCATCAAGGAATGATTTTTATTGGTTCCCCTTATTCCATCCCCGAGCTCAATAGCACCAAAAGTGGCGGAACTCCATATGGACCGTCTCATGTAGCCAACACAAATAAATCTGGCAGCTTAACTACAGATGAAAAAGAAGTCGCTATTGCAACAGGTGCTCGAATGGCAGAACTAATTCTTAAATTAAAATGAATCTTAGAAAAAGCTTCCTAATATTGATTAGTACTCTTCTTATAACGCATTTATTACAAGGAATATTGATAGGGACTCCTGTCATAGGTATATTTATTTGGTCGATACCTCTTATTATCTTTGGGTATAAAGCTTATAAAAGCCCCTCAGCAAAGCTCTATCAAATCTTTGGATTTATTATTTTGATATATTTTATGAGCGCTTGCCTAATTGTATTTGGTTTGCCAAATGCTAGCTTATTAAGCTGGTTGGAGTTAATACAAATAGTTGCTCTATTTTTAATAGCAGTCTACGCTGCACGCGAACAATTAAATGTAAAGTAAACTTGACAGTCAAGTAAGCTTTACATATTATAAAGAGTACAACATTTGCATCTTAGGCCTTAAAACTCCCTAGAGGTTCCAAGATCACATCTTCCATGGTTAAAAAATGCAAACGTTGTATTTTATTAGAAATATTAGAGAGATGTAAAAATGGCAAAAATTGTTCACAAGGGCATGTGGATTGATATTAAATCACTAAATGCTAAAGACAAGAAAAACTTTTTAACTTCATTAGCATTTGGTTTCATGGCCTCTATTTTATGGGGAATACATTTATCACACATTGGTTTTCTTGGAAATGAGCCAATCACTGAATCATGGGTTTCAGGGAGTGGACTTCTTTTTATTAGAATTTTAATGATTGTATTTTTTTTAATAGGTGCTTACTTTTATAAAAAATTCTATAGCGCTCAGGATGATTTTTATAAAAGCTATCACAACTTTACTTTTGCTGGTGGTGCCTATGGTTTTTTAGTGCTTGGCTCGATATTAACTGTACTGGCGCCCTATTTTAATTATCAACCAACTTTTTATGAATTCTTTCTAGCATTTGCAGCTGGTACGGGATTTGGCGGTTATTACTTTTATAAAAAATATATTGCTGAATAATTGAATGAAAAATAACCTTAAAGAATTACGCCAAAAAGAGAACATCAGTCAAGATGATCTGGCTTCAATTCTTAAAGTTAGCAGGCAAACCATTAACTCAATTGAAACAGGAAAATTTGATCCATCATTAAGATTAGTGATGAAAATGACCAAACACTTTAATGTTCCCTTGGAACAAATATTTATTTACGAGGAAGAAAAATGATCGCCTTAGTCTTATTTATAATAGTAGGTGTAACTATAGCAATGTGTGGAACCACAATCATTGGTAAAATTTTTGCATTATTTTTTGCGTTGCTAGCTTTTATTTTTTCAATAGCTGTGGTGCTCCTTACTTTTGCTTTTGTTTTAATCATGCTTTTAAAAGCATTGATTGGGGCTATTGTTTCAAACCTGTTAAGTTTTTTAATCTTTTAAATTTTTAATCGCTCTGGAGAGTAACTATGAATGCACTTAAATCTATTTTTTCTTGGCTTGGTCGATTTTTAGAAAAAGCGCGAACCGTCATGCTGAACCTTGGCACAGCCTTCGTGTTGATTTTTTTTACAATCGTCATTATTGGAGCCCTAACCTCTTCAGGGCCTGAAGTAAAAGATCCAAGCGGCAGAGTACTCTTTATTGATCCTGTTGGAACTGTAGTTGATCAAGAGGTGTTTAACTCAGATTTTCTGTTTAACCTTGGCACCGACTCTTCAACTGATCAAATTCAAACAAGAGACCTTATACAATTAATAAGAACGGCAGCTGAGGATGAAGATATTCCTGCTGTGTTTATTGATTTCTCTGCAACAGGCTTTGCAGGCCCTACCACCGCAATCAATATTGCCAAAGAATTAAAAGCACTGCGTGACTCTGGTAAAAGAGTGATTGCCATGAGTGATCGTTTTTCAACAACCTCTTATCTCATGGCATCTCAAGCCTCAGAGATATGGGTTCATCCTGTTGGAAGTATCAGCGTTAGGGGTCTTGGTGGAATGCGTGCTTATCAAAAAGAGCTTTATGAAAATCTAAAAATTAATTTTCATAATTATTCACAAGGTGACTTTAAATCTGCAGTTGAAGGCAATACAAGAACAGACATGTCAGAAAATGACAGAATGCAGAGAGAAGCCTTGCTTAATCCTATTTGGGATGAAATTAAAGCTCTAATGGCGGAAGGACGAGAGATTGAATCAGATAATATTCAATCTTTTGCAGATGGCTACGTTGGATTTTTTGGTGAAGCTGCCATTGGAAATATTGCCTATGCTGAAGCAAATAATATTATTGATGGAACCAAATCATTTCCAGAATTTCGTAAATACATGATTGAAGAATTTGGTTTAGATGAGAAAGCAGAAACCGAAACCTATAAAACTATTTCTTATAAGGAGTATGCAAAACAAATAGATGATGATTTCTCTGATAGTGACAATTACATTGCGGTTATCACTGCAGAAGGCGCAATCATGGAGGGAGAAATCACTCAAGGTGTAGCAGGTGCCAATGGAGTTGTTAAACAAATTAGATCTGCGCATGAGGAAGAAAATACGAAAGCCATTGTATTCAGGGTCAATAGTCCGGGTGGATCTATCATTGCCAGTGAAATGATGCGAGATGAGCTATTTGCTGCCAAAGAAAAAGGCATCGATGTGATCGTATCTATGGGTGACTATGCTGCCTCTGGGGGGGTATATATTTCCACTCCAGCTGATTATATTTTTGCCGAACCTACAACGATTACAGGCTCTATAGGTGTGGCAATTGCCCTCCCAACATTAGAAAATGCCATGGATTATATTGGTGTTAATTTTGATGGAGTGGTTACTTCGAAGCATGGTGGTTGGGACTTAACACAAGCAATCGATGAAGATCTAGATAAAATATTTGAAAGCTGGGGTGCCGATGCATATGATAGATTTGTTAGCTTTGTTGCAGAATCAAGATCTCAATCTTACGAAGATGTTAAAGCAATTGCAGGCGGCAGGGTTTGGATTGCAACAAGCGCCAAAGAGATAGGATTAGTAGATGAGATTGGCGGCATTGACGATGCAATTTCATATGCTGCTAACATGGCAGAATTAAAGGATTATAAAGTTGAGTATTATGGGGATGAGCTTTCTCCTGAAGAACTGATTCTTAAAGAATTGCTTGAAAATTTTGATGTATCTCTTGGGGAACCAAAAGTTTTATCAGCTCTAAATGGTCTGGCGAATCTTTATGAGACATTAATAAACATTCAAGAGCCAAAAGCATTATTGACATGTAAGGACTGCTTGGTAAGCCTTGATTGATTCATTTAATAAGACTCAAGATCTACTATTTTAGTTAGGAACTGCGTGGAATTAGATATTTAACGTTTCTTTAATTAAGGGAATGGAGATCTTTCTTTTTAACGTAGCTGCCTGCTTATCAAGGGCAATGATATTTTCAATGAGTAATGAGAATTTTCGTGCCTGATGTTTTAATAGAAACTCCAACTCAGCTTTTTCTATTTTGATATCTAATTGATGAGTTACAAAATCAATAGCCTGATTAAAAAACTCCTCTTGGACAGCATGCAGGGCAATAAATTCCATGCGCTTAATTCTTGATATTAGATCAGGAAGTTTGGTAATTTCTTCTAAAGGCTGATTGCCGCCAATAGAGAGAATTAGACTACAGTTAGATTGCTGGCATTCATTAATCAGATTAAACATTGCTGTTTCCCAATCTTTATTTATCATCAAAAGTTGCAGATCATCAATACAAACTGCATCTAAGGAAGCTAAATTTTGAAATATTTCAGCTCCCATATTGATTGCTTTGTTCATTGGTATAAAAGCAAACTGCTTTCCAGAAGAACTAAGCTCATTGCAAATAGCTTGCATCAAAAAAGATTTTCCAGCGCCCTTCTCACCATGAATAATTAATTCATGGGCCCCTTTACTGATTACAATTTCATTAAGTCTTGCCATCAGATTAAGATTGCTAGGCAAGCAAAAAAAGCTCTCAAAGGAAGCCTTTTGATTAATTTGAAATGGGAATATAAGCTGAGTTGGTCTATTCACGATGTAACTTAGCCGTTAATTTAAACCAATTAAAGCCATATAAAAATAAACTGATTAAAGTTATCAAGGCAACTAAACAATCAATCATTAAGTTAATCAAATTTAAATCGAAGATAATATCAATGAATACACCAGCTAAATAACCAATATGTACAAAAGTTGTAATTTTTCCAAATATATTTGGATTAGGTGCTGGGGTTTCATAAACTGTCATGTGAAATGCTGCCCCCATGATAATAATAAAATCTCTCAGCACAAAAACTGCAAGCACAAAAATAGGAATGTATGAATTCATCCATAAAATTAAAACGGTCCCAATCAGCAATACTTTGTCAGCTATCGGATCAAGGATCTTACCTAGGTCTGTTTGCCAGTTCATAACTCTTGCTAAATAACCATCAAGGCCATCTGTTGCAGCGGCAACAACAAAAATATATAGAGCAAAGAGATAGTTTTCTTCAGATATGAATGTAAGCAAAGGATACATCAGGTAGATTCTGATGATAGAAAGTAAATTCGGTATAAAAATAAAATATTTACTCATTGCTAATTTAAATACTCTAGTTTGAGTTGGTTAGTATCAGCATTATATTCTTTAATTAAAAATTTAGTGCTACCTCTAAGCTCCTTCATCAACGAATCTTTTGTTTGAAATAATTGTGCTATATAGTCAATTTTTGTTCGTTCAAAAGCATGAAAAGATCTGGATTTAATCGCAAATATTTTATCCAGCTCAGATTCAATTGATTGAAAATCTGTAAAATTGTTTAATCCCTGAATCGTGACCATTAGCCTTTCTCCCGCTGCGCCAGGCTCAAGTGGTTTTACCTCAAGAAAATTATCTAAAAACGTATGAACAGAATTTTGAAAAAATGCTTTTACTTCCTTCTCCTGTAAAGGAGAGATAGTTTTAAGATCTCCATTGACAGACCATTGATTGATACCAATTCTTACCAATTCAATCTCTAAAAATGCATCATTATAAAATTTTTCCTGAATATAATCCGATGGTGAGAAAAGTATATTGGCTTGATTAAACAAATTTTGGTCTTCCAAATCAAATTCAGGCAACTCTAGGTAGACTCCTCTCTCAAGGGCTAAATTTTTAAAAATTTGCTTTATTTCTGAAGACAGCTTATCGCTTGATTCGTTACTCCCCAGATAAACAGGCGTTGACTCACCGGTATCAATTTTAAACAAGATCAAGATGACTGGACGATTGAAGCCTATCAACGGAGTACCTATTCTTCGCAGTTCAGGGATTAATGCTTCGCTGTTAAATTTAACTGTTAAAAATTCTCGATCTTCAATAAGCTCTGTTGAATAGGAGGAAACAAATTCAATTTTGTTTAGCTTGGCATCGCCGATTCTCCAAAGAAAATTTTTGCTTCTAGAGCCTGATAATTTTTGAATCAATTGATTAAATGCTTTATTTAATCCGTCATTAGTATTGGTATACTGATCTTCGGGAATCTTAACTTCAAACAATGTTGGTAGCTCTTTGCTTAAGGCAATGGTAACCAACAAAAAATTTAGCAGAAGTAAGATTTTAATTTTTTGAATCATATTTTTTATTGTAAATGAGTAGTAAAACAAAACCTACAGATCCTTATGCAAAGGCGGGTGTAAACATTGAAAAAGGTAATGAGTTAGTTAATTCAATTAAAACAAGTGTTAACAAGACTCATGATCGAAGAGTTTTAGGTGGAATTGGAGGTTTTGCTGGTCTTTTTCACCTTGGATCTAAATACAAAAATCCTGTTTTAGTAGGTTGCACAGATGGGGTTGGAACCAAGGTAGCTCTTAGCCAAGCTCACAATAAAACACACCTTACCGGACAAGACTTGGTTGCTATGTGCGTTAATGACATGGTGACTTGCGGCGCTGAACCATTATTTTTTTTGGATTACTTTGCCGCATCAAAACTTGAACCTAAATCTACCGCAAAAATCGTTAAAGGCATTGCCAAAGCATGTAAAAAAAGTAACTGCGCTCTCCTTGGCGGCGAAACAGCCGAAATGCCTGGTCATTATGCAAAAAATAATTTTGATTTAGCTGGATTTTCCGTTGGCGTTGTTGAAAAAGATGATGTGATTAATGGCAAAAAAATAAAACCTGGTCACATATTATTGGGTGTCGAATCCAGCGGCCCTCATTCAAATGGTTACTCTTTAATACGCTCTATTCTTAAAAAACACAAAGCTCCAGAGACAATTATCCAGGCATTGCTCAAGCCTACGCATTTATATCCTAAGCCTGTTTTAGAACTAATTAAAAAAACTAATGTCAAAGGTATGGCTCATATTACTGGAGGTGGTTTGACAGAAAATATTCCTCGAATTCTAAAAAAAGGTTTGGTTGCAAATGTAGATCTTTCAGCTTGGAAATTTCCTAAAGTTTTTTTATGGCTGCAAGAAAAAGGGAAAATCTCAACATCAGACATGTTAAGAATTTTTAATTGTGGGATTGGAATGGTTTGTATTTTAGACAAAAAAGAAATTTCAAAAGCACAAAAAATTTTATCCGCTCATAAACTTCGCTCCTTTAAAATTGGCACGGTTACAAGGGGAATGCTTCAAGAACAAATTCAATACAGTTAACCATGAAAAAAATAGTTGTTCTAATTTCAGGAAGTGGTTCAAATCTAGAGGCCATAGCCAAGGCATGCCAAACTGGAAATATACCTGCTTCTATTGAGCTGGTTATTTCCAATCAATCCAATGTAAAAGGATTAGAGAGAGCTAAAAAATTTCGTTTGATGAGTAAAGTAATTGAACATCAAAATTTCAATTCAAGAGAAGAATTTGATCAAGCTTTATTAGAGAACATTCTCCCTATAGAACCGGACCTTGTTGTGCTTGCTGGATTTATGCGTATTCTATCGAATGGTTTTACTGAAACCCTAGATGGAAAATTAATTAATATTCATCCCTCCTTGTTACCCAACTATCCTGGATTAAATACCCACAAGCAAGCAATTGAAAATGGAGATTTAATGCATGGGATATCAGTGCATTATGTAAATAATAATCTGGATGGGGGACCGATTATCGCGCAAGGAGCTTTAAAAATAGATCCCATTCAATCAGAGGCAAAATTAACTAATCGAATTCATAAAATTGAGCATGCCCTATATCCAAAAGTTATAGCAGATATAACTAAAGGATTCATCTCTCTCAAAGGCGATGAAGTTTCATTTGAGGCTGAAAGTCATTTTGGACCAAACCATATGGAGTTCTTTAATGTATAAATTTCTCGGGTTATTTTTTATTTTAATTTCTGTCAATCTGACATCTCAAGACATTCCTGATTATAGAGGAGAGTATGCTTTTACAAATTCTCGAGTTTCTATGCAGGGAATCAGGGAGCTCATTTCTCATGCAGATGATGGAAAAAGAAGCATTCAATTCAATGCCAAATTTCCGCTCGGAAGAATCAATATCATTTCAGATTTCACTGAAAAAAATAATATTATAACCTCCACCAAATATTATGTAGATGTGAAATGGACGCTAATATCTGACAAAAGAACTTTAAATTTTGATCAAAATACAGGCACCTTAACATCGAAGGGAAAATTTGAATGGGCTCAAAACTTATTAAAGGATGAAAATGTATTTGATCCCTTGAATGTTCAAATCCAAATTAGAAAAAATGTTATTGCTGGTCTCAAGGAGTTTTCATTGATGCTTCCTGATTTAAAAACAGGAGCAATTGAAGCAAACAATTATAAGGTTGTTGGTAATGAAAGTTTTGAAGTTGATGGCACTATATATTCATGCATCATTGTTGAAAGAATTAGACTGCAAGATGATAGAACCACTCGATACTTTTTAGCACCTGAACTTAATTATTTAATTATAAAAGTTGAAGACGAAGATCAAGATGGAGACACAATGCTTGAACTTAAAAAACTTTATTAAGTTTTTGGGAGGGTCACTCCTGTTTGCCCTTGATATTTTCCGCCTCTATCTTTATAACTGACCTCACAATCCTCATCAGATTCAAAGAAAATCATCTGAGCGACACCTTCACCGGCATATATTTTTGCTGGTAAATTAGTGGTGTTGGAAAACTCTAGAGTTACATGCCCCTCCCACTCTGGTTCTAAGGGAGTGACATTAACAATGATGCCACATCTTGCATATGTTGATTTACCCAGACAAATGGTTAAAACATTTCTAGGAATGCGAAAATACTCAACTGTTCTTGCTAGCGCAAAAGAATTAGGTGGAATTACGCATACATCTGAAGTTATATCCACAAAGCTATTATCATCAAAAACCTTGGGATCAACGGTTGCTGAATGAATATTTGTAAAAACTTTAAACTCATTTGCGCAGCGCACGTCATAGCCGAAGCTTGAGACGCCATATGAAATGAGTTTTTCTCCTTTTTCATCAACTCGCACTTGATTTTCAGAAAAAGGCTCAATCATCCCCTCTGATTCAGCCATTCGTTTAATCCATAAATCTGGTTTAATAGACATTAAATTTCAATCCTCCCTTGGATAGCTCGCGCAATAGTATTGCCGTCGACATACTCTAACTCCCCTCCTATAGGAATGCCATAGGAAATTCTTGAAACTTTTACGCTTTCAAGATGATCATTAATAAAGGATGCTGTTGCATCACCTTCAACGGTTGAACTGGTTGCAAGAATCACTTCTTCAATATTTGCGCCTTGAATATAACGCAATAAATCGGGGATTCCAAGATCATCAGGTGACACCCCATCAATTGGTGAAAGGCGCCCCATTAAAACAAAATATTTGCCTTTAAAACCTCCTGTTGACTCAATGGCCAAAACATCTGAAGGGCTTTCGACAACACAAAGACTATAGGCATCTCGTGACTCGTCGCTACAAATTCTACAAATTTGTTCTGAGGTCAATTGCCGACAAACCTCGCATCGCTGAATGGAATTCAGGCATTCTTCTAGCGTTTGAGCTAAATGCAAAGCCCCATCTTTATTTTTATCAAGCAAGAATAGAGCCATGCGTTGAGCTGACTTCTTACCAACCCCAGGCAAAATAGTTAAAGCTTCTATTAACTCATATAGCAAATCTTTGCTCATGGGTTCACCTTCTTAATAGAGTCATCAATAATTTTTCCACCAAATGAATCAAGGATATCTTTAACAGCTGCATTCTCTAATAAAGCATCTTTATTCTTATTGAGCTGGTTTTGAACCCTCTCAACCTCAAAAGATGATGGGGATGCTATGACCTCTCCGCTTTCTATTATTAAAGATATTTTTTGGCCCAATTGTGTTGAGATGACTTCTAAAAATTCTGTTTTCAATCCTTCTGTTGGATTAATGAGATCATCTGATTTTTTTAAGGTTAAGGTACTATCTACAAAACTAACAAACTCAAACTCCGAAAAAACTTGACTAACGAACATGGATAAATTTAATGAATTAAAAATTGAGTTCCAGCTATTCATATCAAGTTCTGACGGTAAGATTGATTCATCGATAACTGACCCATCTCCTCCCCCTTGAACAGTTAAATTTTCATCAAGCTCAGATATTGGAATCTCTCCTGCTTTAGCGACACTTTCTTTTGGAGCTATTGGCTCAACCACTAATTCAGGATTTTTTTTTTCTATTTTTGGGGTTTCTCCCTCTGAAATTGGTTGAAAGGCAAGCATGCGCAAGATACATAATTCAAGAGCTTGCTTTGGATGAGGGTGAACATGAAACTTACTTAAAGCATTTAAAGCAATTTCATAATGCAATTGAGTCATCTGAGGATCAATACATTCTGCTAATTGCATGATGTCTCCATCATTACTATCTTGAAGTTGTTGATGCAATGAAATTTTATGAAAAACTGAAATAATAATTTTTAAGACTTGTTCATACTCGACATTAAGTTCAGTGATTTTATTTAAAGCTAGATAGGCTCCATCACCATCAGAGGCAGCCACATTTTTAATAAGTTCAATAATATAAGATTGATCAATTGTTCCTAATAATGCTTTCACCTGATCTGATTCAAGCGTTCCATTGCCATGTGCAATGGCTTGGTCTAAAAGCGTCAATCCATCACGGATAGATCCCTGAGCGGAACCCGCAATTAAAGCTAGGGACTCTTCATCATACTCAATATTTTCTAAATCTAACAAAGATTGAATGTGATCTCGAATTTGATTTTCTGGAATAATCTTAAGATTTAATTGCAGGCAGCGAGATAAAACTGTCTTGGGAACTTTCTCCACCTCCGTTGTAGCCATCAAAAACATTACGTGAGGAGGAGGTTCCTCCAAAGTTTTTAACAAAGCATTAAAACTGCTTTTGGATAGCATGTGTACCTCATCAATGAGATAAATTTTATACCTGGCATTTGCAGGCTTATATTGGACAGACTCTAACAACTCACGCATATCATCCACACCGGTTCTAGATGCAGCATCAACTTCTAAAAATTCTATATGTCGACCAGCTTTAATTTCCAAACAAGCTGTGCATTCATTGCATGGCTCAACCTGAGGCATGTTACCTTTTTGGCAATTAAGACATTTAGCAAAAACTCTAGCAATTGTTGTTTTTCCTACCCCTCGAGTGCCGCTAAATATATAAGCTTGATGGAGTTTATTGTGCTCAATGCTGTTTTCTAATGCTTTTAAAATATGCTCCTGCCCAACAACTTTAGAGAAGGTAGAGGGTCGATACTTTCTAGCTAAAACTTGGTAGGACATAGGAGTAAATCATACCATGTGATTTTATAAAATCTGCTCAATAATTTGAGTGCTAAACCCCCGATTGAAAAGAAATTGTTTTTGCTTCATCTTTGATTTGTAATCGGTCGGTTTCATGCCTTTAAATTTCTTTTTTAGTTCATTCTCAGCATTTTCAGCCCAGGTTTCATAGGCTTCAATGGCATTGCCAATAAGCATTGAATCAACTTTTTTGGAATACAATTCCATCTCTATTTTTTTTGGTCCAAAACCTTTTCTAGCTCTTGCATTAAGGTACATCTCAACAAAACGCTGATCATCAAGAATATTATTTAGCACAAGTTTATCAAGCGCTTCTTCAATGATGGGCATTGTTTCTGGAAAACGTTTGTTGAGCTTTTGCATAAGCTCGTGACGAGAATGCTCTCGCCTTGAGACTAAATCTAAGGCTTTGTTGTATACAACTGTGAAAGCTTCCGAAGTCATTGCAAAGGCATGACTCTAGACTTGCCTTTGTTTTTTATAATTTTAACTCTTTGCCCAACAGCAAAACTATACTCTCCCTCTTCTTGAATAATGGAAACTGTTTTACCTGAATCTAAGTCCAGCAACAGCTCAATAGCTGGTTTCCTAGTTGCAGCATCTCCCATTTTCGAGCCCACTGCTGAGCCTACTAAGGCACCCAAAACTCCCGCAATATCTGATTCAGGCTCAGAGTCAGTTACCGAAGCTCCCGCAACTCCCCCAATGATTGCTCCAGCTACAGCACCAGTATCTCCATCACCAGATAATATAACTCGATCAACTGAAACAACCGTAGCAAAAATTACTGTTTGCATTCTTTGCGCATCAGAGCGATCAACCACCTCAGGTCTCAATGAGCTGTATGAACAACTCACCATAAGCATGGCAAAAAGAATACTAAAAATATTTTTAGATGCTTTCATTGTCTTTAGTTTGCTGTTTAAAATTTTTCTCAAGCTCATCTGCAATTAAATAATAGCTTTTACCCTTGTAAAAACCATCAAGAAGTTTTACTTCATAGATCGAGTCATTAAATTTAGATGCAAGTATCTCTATGCTTTCATTTTTTTTCAAACGCACAAGGTTTCTTCCATCAACCATAGAAAAAGTATCCCAGGTTTGGAATTTTCTACTTCTATGTGTGTGGTATGCGTCACTTGATAAAAAATATACAACTTGCCCACTACCAAAAGATGAGCTTGGAGAGGCATTTTTAACTAATTCCCAAACTGTGCCCGTAAGATCTGGTGCAGAGTCATCGGCTGCTTTTGCTAAAAGATCAGGTGTCGCAAAAACAAAGCTGAAAATGAGAAAATATTTTTTTAAATCTTTCATATTAATTTTGACCTCAAATTATAAAAAAAGTTCATACGCTTTAGACAAGATAAACATACACACCATAAATGCTCATTCCCACCATTAACACCCATGAGCCCAATGCTCCCACAAGACGATAAGGAGTGCTTTCTCTAGAAATTGTGATGCCATATGCATGCAATATTCTGCAAAGAAAAAAAGCAGATCCAATTAAATGTAATTTCCAATCCACAACTCCTTGCATTTCAAGTAACAATAAAAGTAGCAATGCAATGGGTGCATGCTCCATTAAATTTCCATGAGCTCGCATGGATTGCAGTAACTCTGAAGAGCCGCCGTCCCCGAGCATTGTTTTAGTCTTTCCTCTGATTAGCCCATTTCTAAATGCTAGGAAAATGGCAAAAATTGTAATCAAGGATGTGTATAAAAGTGTTATTTCCATAAATAGAGTAGTTTAGTTAAATAATGTTTACTTAGTTTAGTTTAATCTGATAAGGCAAAAGATTGGAGTATTTCTTATAAAAAAATTATACATCCATTAGAATAGAAGTATGGATGCAATGACAAATCTCCTAACGCGAAATTCTCCTCGCGAATTAACCACTCCTATTCCTTCAAAGGATGAGATGCATGAAATATATCAAGCAGCACTTCGAGCTCCCGATCATGCCTGGCTAAGACCATCTCGTTTTATTGAAGTCACAGGAGAAGGTTTAAATAAGCTATCTGGGATTTTCACAGAATTTGCTTCGAAGGAGTTGCAAGATGTTACGCCCTTACAAATGGAAAAATATAAATCTGCACCATTCAGAGCGCCAATGGTCATTATTCTTACAACAAAAATCACCGAACATCCTAAGGTTCCTAAAGTTGAGCAAATGCTGTCTACCGCCACAGCGGCAGAGAATATTCTTTTGGCATTGCATGCGAAAAACTATGCTGGAATTTGGCGGACTGGTAAATTTGCCTTCAACAAAAAAATAGCTGAGTACTTAGATTTAACCTCTGATCATGAGATTATTGGATATTTATATGTTGGTACTCCTACCGGT
>CETM01090902.1_pt1 | contig 16182 bp, 16 predicted proteins | sample 361451 | NCBI WGS metagenome assembly CETM01 (sample SAMEA2622690, study PRJEB7988) | marine metagenome | isolation source: saline water (ENVO:00002010), including
TATAATACATTATGGTTTTAACTAAAACACCTATCTGCAATTTTGGACAGAAAGCTAATGCTTTTAAATTAAAAGGAACTGACGGTAAAATTCATAAACTTGAAGATCATCTTGGGAAAAATGGATTATTGATTATGTTTATTTGTAATCATTGTCCTTATGTAAAAGCTGTTATTGAAGATATTGTAGATGATTGTAAAAATTTGGAAAGAGAAGGTTTAAAATCCATAGCTATAATGTCTAATGATACAAAAGATTATCCAGAGGATTCTTTTGAAAATATGATCAATTTTAGTAAAGAACAAGGTTTTACATTTCCTTATTTAATCGACGAAACACAACAAGTAGCAAAAAAATATGGTGCCGTATGTACGCCAGATTTCTTTGGATATAATAATAATCTTGAATTACAATACAGGGGCAGAATAAGAGAGTTAAAAGATTTAAAACCTGTAAGAAATTCTGAGAGTGATTTGCTGAAAGCAATGCGTTTAGTGATCAAGACTGGAAAGGGACCAAAGAGTCAAATTCCTAGCATGGGCTGTAATATTAAGTGGACTAAATAATGTTTATTATATCAACAAGAAACTTCCCTCCTGATGTTGGAGGAATGCAGAATCTAATGGGCGGATTGGCGAATGCACTTGTCAATCACGGCCCTGTAAAAATTTTTGCAGAAAAATCAGAAAATTTTGAACAATATGACAATAAGCTTAAACTAGAAATTGAAAGGTTTGGTGGAATAAAATTGCTCAGAAAGTATAGAAAAGCAAATCGTGTAGTTGAATTTATAGAAAATAACAAAAATGTAAGGTCAGTTTTTTTTGATCATTGGAAAAGTGTTGAAAAAATTAATTCTGAAACAATTAAAAACATACCCACTTTTTGTTTAATACATGCTAAAGAAATAAATCACGCAAAAGGTTCGATATTAAATAAGAGGGTACTAAATTCTATAAATAAAGTTAAATATGTTATTTCAAATTCAAATTTTACTAAGAATTTAGCGCTTGAAATTGGTATACCTGTAAAAAAAATACATATAATTCATCCTGGTTGCAATAAACCGATTAATTTTGGAAAAGATTTTCAAAATCAAGCAGATGAAATTTATAAAGATTCATTTCCAAAAATAATAACGGTCGCAAGACTCGATAGAAGAAAAAATCATCAAAATATTTTTATGTGTTTAAGAAATTTAAAAGAAAAATTTCCCAGAATTAAATATGTAAGTATAGGTGATGGGGACGAAAAAAATAATTTAATTAAACTAATAAAAGAGTTAAAAATTGAAAAAGAGGTTGTTTTTTTAAACAAAGTAGAAGAAAAATTAAAATGTGCATTAATTAAAAATTCTAATTTATTTTTGATGCCTTCAATAATTTTTAAAAAATCAGTTGAGGGTTTTGGAATTTCTTTTATTGAGGCAGCTAGTTATGGTGTTGCTTCAATTGGAGGTAAAGATGGGGGTGCTAAAGATGCAATAATTAATGAAAAAACTGGTCTAATATGCGATGGTAATAACATTAACTCTATTTACCAAAATATAATAAATTTTTTTGAAAACGATAACTACAAAAAATATGGAAAAAACGCCTTAATTTTTTCTGAAAACTTTAACTGGAACCTAACTGTTAAAAAATATTTAAATTTAATTTAGTTCCTCTTTTACTTTTTCAAAAACATCTGAAACATTTAAATCTTTTAAATTTTGAACTTTTATGCATTTAAAATTTTCTGTTTCAATACTTACTTTTTCAGGTGTAGTATGACTTCCAAATAAAGCTAAACCTTTTTTGTTTAAATGTGCACAAATATGTGCTGGACCTGTGTCATTTGAAACAATGTAATTTGCTTTATTTATTAAACTTACGAGCTCAACAAGACTTAAAGGCAAGCCTCTATTCAAAATCACATTAGTTTTAAACTTTTTTGCCTGTTCAATTTCGTTAGGGCCTGGCGCAATAGCAATATTATATTTGGAACCATAATTACGAATAAGTAGAGTTATCAAATCCTCATAGTAAGGCCATTTTTTTTTAACTAATTTGGCAGAGCAAAAGGGAAAAAGTAAAATATAATTTCCATCAAAATTTTGATTAATAATATTATTTACGTTTTTTATAGCCCAAGAAAGGTCTGGTTTCTTTGTATATTTAGTTTCTGATACGCCAGATCTTTGTAATTGCAATTCCATTCTATCTAAAACAGGAAGTTTTTTTTCTGATACCAGTATATCTGCAGAGGCAAAAGAATAGCTGTCAGACCAAAAAATATCTTTGTGAAAAAAAAATCTTTTATAAAATTTAGTTCTTGAGGAATTTTGTAAATCAAATATTTTGGTGAAGGAGAATCTTTTTAACATTTTTTTTAATTTATTTAGGTAAAAAAGATTCCATCTTGGTAATCTTTTATCAATTAAAACTCCATCTACGTATGGACATGAAGACATGAAGTCTGCATATGGTGGTGTTGTTAAAAGCATAATTTTTTGATCTGGAAAATTATTTTTAATGTCTTTAATGGCACCATTTGCTTGTATCAAGTCCCCAAGAGAGCCATGCTTTATGATCAGTATATTTGACATAAATAAAATTAATTTAAGTGTATTTTAAAATAATAATGGATTTTATTAAATAAGATTATTTATTATGTGATGAAGATGCAAAATTCCATCTACAATCAAAACTGGGAATGAATATTTCACTCAATTTTGCATTTCCAAAGTTACTTTCTAACAATTCTGTCCAATTTTTAACTTGTTTGGGTTTTTTTGATAGACAACCTACCTGGGCAGTTATAACCCCGCCAGGTTTTAAAATTCTTTTTAAAGCTTTCATATTTTTAGCTGCCAGATTTATACAGAATTGATCATCATTTAGATCAACAAAAATTTTATCGTACTTAGCATCTTTAACTTTTTTAATACTCTCAAAGGCATCGCCCCAATAAGTTTTTACTTTATTATTTGCTTTTAGATCGCCACAAACTTTGGGAAGATGTTTTTGACAAACTCTTACTACCTCGGGGTCCAGTTCGTACCAATCAATTAAATCAAAACCTTTTGATGAAAGTTCTCTCGCTACACCACCATCGCCACCACCTATTATTGCCGCACTAGAATTATCTTTAGACAAGTTTAAAGCTGAATTAACAAATTGACCGCTGTATTTTTTTTCATCTTTTTCTGCTACTTGTAATTCACTATCAATGAATAGAGCATTACCGAATTCCTCTAATTTTAAAATCTCAATATGCTGACCTACTTTTGAAACAAAATTTTCTAAAGCATCAGCTACAATATAATATTTTTTATGTCCAGGCGTACTGTATAAATCCTCGTATACACCCTTATTGCTTCTATCAAAGCTTCTTACTACAGCCCTGTCGTGTTTTATTTCAGATTTTAAAACATCTAACGCTGATGTAGGTGAAATTTTTCCACAAGTGAAAAAATCGAAACTAATTATACCTTTTTCAGGAAAAGTATGAAAACTCATGTGGCTTTCTGCTAAAAGAGCTAAACATGTGTACCCCTGAGGTTTAAATATCTTCTCAGATATATTGAGAACTTCTATTTTAGCTTTTTTTGCAATTTTATGTATTACCTTATTATAAAAATCAGGAGAGTAATCTTTTTTTACTCCTAAAAAATCTATTGTTACGTGTTCACCAACTTTTTTCATAAAAATTAGCCTTTTTTATAATTTTTCATTTTACCTAAGACAATTTTCATTTCTTTTTTTGAAAGTATCTTAGGAACACCTATTCTTATTGCATTTATATATTGATGGCAAATATTTTCAACCTCTTGAGCAAGTTCAAAAGCACTGTCTAAATTTTTTCCAAAAGCTATCTGTCCATGATTTGAAATTAGGCATGCATATCTATTTTTAAGCGCAGACAAAATATTTTTAGATAAATTTCTCGTTCCAAAAGTAGCGTATTTAGCGCATTTTATGTCCTCTCCTCCGACTACTCCAACCATATAATGAAAAGCTGGAATAGATTTTTGATGTGAAGAGACTGCTGTAGCACACGTAGAATGCGCATGAACTATGGCTTTTGCGTCTTTTTTATTCACATAAATATCTTGGTGAAATCGCCACTCAGACGACGGTTTTGCCTTTTTTTTATCGAATCGACCCTTAAGCGAAACAAAAATAATATCCTGCGGTCTAAGAGAAGAGTAATTTATACCTGAAGGTGTAATAAAAAAACCATTAATTCCTTTCTTTTTTACTCTTATCGAAATATTGCCTGATCTAAGTGAAGATAGATTGGTTGAATTTAGTTTTTTTGTATATCTAACAATTTTTTTGCTTAGATTAATTAAATTCATTATTATTTATAGTATTCTTATATAGTAAAAAAGTGTTAAAAATTAAAAAAATTTGATAAAAAATTATAATTATTTAGAAAATTTGGAGAAAAATTTTGAAAAACAATTGGTCAAATAAAAAGTCTAATGAATACATAAGAAAGTACAAAAATCTTGGTTTTTCCAAAGATATGGCTTTGAGAGTATATACAACTCGATTATTAGGCAGAAATAAAGAATTAGTATTACACGGTGGTGGAAATACTTCCGTTAAAACTAATATTAAAGATATAGATGGTAAGAATTATGATGTGTTGTGTGTAAAAGGAAGCGGCTGGGACATGGCTGATATAGAGCCGCCAGGTTTGCCAGCGGTAAAACTAGAACCTCTTTTGACACTTAAAAAGAAAAAATATTTATCTGACGAAGATATGGTTGCTTTTCAAAAAAGAAATCTAATTGATATTAAGTCCCCTAACCCGTCTGTCGAAACATTTTTACACGCTTTTTTGCCATTTAAATATGTTGATCATACACACGCTGATGCCGTAATGAATGTAACTAATAGACCTGGTGGGCTGAATTTGAGTAAAAAAATATTTGGCCAAAAAGCTAGTATAGTTCCTTATGTGATGCCTGGTTTTATGTTAGCAAAAAAAGTAAATGAGGTTTACTCTAAAAATCCAGATATTGAATGTTTAATACTTATGAATCACGGAATTTTTACTTTTTCTGACGATTGTAAAAAAGCCTATGATTTAATGATTAAGTATGTTTCTAAAGCAGAAAGAGCTGTGAAAAAATTAAAATCGAAGAAAATAAAACAGATAAAGAGAAATAATATTAAATTTAACGCGCATGATATTGCTCCAATAATAAGAGGTCTATTATCTGAAAATAAAGACCAAAAATTTGTCATTAATTATAGATTAAACAAACATCTTAAATATTTTATAAATGGTAAAAAAGTCAGAATCTACTCTTCAAAAGGTACTGCAACACCAGACCATGTAATAAGAGTTAAACCATTTCCATTAATTATTACGCCTAAAAAAAATTCATCAATTATTGATTTTAAAAAGACTGCTGAAAAAGCTTTTGAAGATTACAGAAAAAAATATGTAAATTATTTTAAAGTAAATAGCAAAAAGGTAAAAGGTAAAAAGGTTATGCTTGACACATCGCCAAGAGTAGTTCTTGTACAAAATGTTGGGATGTTTAGTGTTGGTAAAGACCTAGGTTCAGCGAAAATAGCAGGCGATTTAACCGAAACTAACGCAAAAGTAATTAGCGCTGTTGAAGAAACGTCTTCATATAAATTTATACCGGAAAAAGATCTTTTTGATGTTGAGTATTGGTCATTAGAGCAGGCTAAAATTAAAAAAAAGAAAAAACTTTTAGAGGGAAATATTGTAGTTATAACTGGAGCCACTGGAACAATTGGTTTTGAAACCTATAAAATGTTTAAAAGCTATGGTGCAGAAGTTGTTTTGCTTGATAATGATTTTACCCGTCTAAAAGAAGTTCGGTCAAGAATTAAAGACTTGTGCTTACACTGTGATGTTACAAATAAAAAAAGTATAAAAAAAGCTTTTAAAATAATTTGTGAGAAATTTGGTGGATTTGATATTTTGATATCAAATGCAGGTGCAGCACCTGGAGGAGCAATAGGCGACGTTAATGATAAAGTTTTGAGAAAAAGTTTTGAAATTAATTTTTTCTCACATCAAAACTGCGCTTCTGAGGCTATAAAGATTATGAAGAAACAGAATATTAATGGCTGCTTATTATTTAATATTTCAAAACAATCAGTAAATCCTGGAAAAAACTTTGGACCATATGGATTGCCTAAATCTGCTTTGCTAAGCTTATGTAAACAATATGCCGTTGATTATGGATCTATCGGAATAAGATCTAACGGGGTTAATGCTGATAGAATAAAAAGCGGTCTTATGACTGGAAAAATGATTAAGACAAGAGCAAAAGCTAGGTCTGTAAGTGCCGATACTTATATGAAAGGTAATTTATTATCTAATGAAGTAAAAGCTGTAGATGTTGCTAAAGCATTTTTTCATTTAGCGGTATCAAAAAAAACCACTGGGGCAGTTTTAACTGTAGATGGCGGTAATATTGCTGCGTCTTTAAGATAACTTTATTTATAATAAATAAATTAATTATTTTTTCCCATTAAAAAGGCTGTTTAATCCTTTTGTTGATGCCTCACAAACTCCTTTTTCCGTTATTAAACCTGTAACATATTTAGAAGGAGTTATATCGAATGCTAAGTTCATAGCTTTACTTTTTTTTGGATAAATTAAAACTTTTGTTAATTTGTTGTTTTTATCTAAGCCCTCTACATGTGATAATTCTTCTGAATTTCTTTCCTCTATTGGAATATCCTTAAAATTTTTTAAGTTCCAATCAATTGTAGAGCTAGGTAAAGCTACATAGAAAGGTATGTTATTATCATGAGCAGCCAAAGCTTTAAGGTAAGTTCCAATTTTATTTGCAACATCACCTGTTGAAAGAGTTCTATCTGTTCCAGTGATACACATGTCTACCTCACCTCTTTGCATTAAAAGACCGCCTGTATTATCTGCTATTATTGTGTTTGATATTCCCTCTTCGTTTAGTTCGTATGATGTTAAATTAGCTCCCTGATTTCTAGGTCTAGTTTCATCTACCCAAACATGAACTTTAATTCCTTTTTTATGAGCATGGTAAATAGGTGAAGTGGCAGTGCCCCAATCAATAGTTGCTAACCATCCTGCGTTACAATGGGTTAAAATGTTAACTGTATTTTTTTTTTTTTTATAAATTTCTTCAATTATTTTTAAACCATTTAAACCGATATTTTTGCAAAAATTTACATCTTCTTCACAAATGGCTTTTGCCTCGTTGATTGCTATTTTTAAGATTTCATTACTATTCACTCCAGACAATTTTTTAATCATTCTATCTACCGCCCATTTCAAATTTATAGCTGTTGGCCTTGATTTAATTAAATCTTCACTAGACTTTTTTAAATATGACTGATCATTTTTTTCAATTATTGAAAGGACTAATCCGTAAGCTGCTGTAGCACCTATCAATGGAGCACCTCTCACCTCCATTGTTTTGATAGCATTTATTGAGTCTTTAACTGTCTTTAAATCTTTAATTATAAATTGGTGTGGAAGTTTTGTTTGATCTATAATTTTTACAACATTATTATCAAACCAAATAGTACGATGTTCTTTTCCTTCTATTTTCATTTTTTATTTAAAACTCTACCTGCAATATATTCTAATTTTTTTATTGTTTTTTTTGTTCTAAGTTTTGGATCAGTTATAATTGCTGTATCTAAGCAATTATTTGTAGGATCTTTGTTAACTGAATAATTTTCAAAAGTTTTAATAACTTCTTTAACCATATTTTGAGCATTAACAGCATTTTTTTGTAAAGTTTTAATTACCATAGCAACATCAACTTCTTCATGATCAGGATGCCAACAATCATAATCTGTAACCATTGCAACTGTACAATATCTGATTTCGGCTTCTCTTGCCAATTTTGCTTCGGGCATATTGGTCATACCAATTACATCTGCTTTCCAGGATCTATATAAATTTGACTCAGCTAAAGTTGAAAACTGTGGCCCCTCCATTACTACATATGTTCCGTTCATTTGATAATTAATATTTAGTTTTTTTAATGCTGCTTCACAGCATTCACCAAGACCTTTACTAGTTGGTTTTGCCATAGAAACATGCGCTACTATTTCATCATCAAAAAACGTTTTGTTTCTTGAAAATGTTCTATCAATAAATTGGTCAACTATAACAAAAGTGCCTGGACTTAAATTTTCTTTTAAGGAACCAACAGCTGAAACAGATATAATATCTGTAACTCCTTTTTGTTTCATAGCATCAATATTAGCTCTAAAATTTATATTGGTTGGACTAATTTTGTGACCTCTGGAATGCCTTGGCATAAAACATATGTCAATATCATTAAATTTGGCTATCATCATATCATCAGAGGTTTTGCCCCAGGAAGTTTTAACTTTTATCCACTTTGTTTTTTCAAAACCCTCCATTTTATAGAGGCCACTTCCACCAATTATCCCAAGTTTTCTGTTTTTCATGATTTAATTATTAATCTTTTTTTGTTAGATAATGAAGTAAAATATGGACTTAAAAAAATATATAAGATCAATCCCTGATTATCCCAAAAAAGGCATTTTATTTAGAGACATTACAACCTTAATAAAGGATTCGATCGCGTTTAATTTTACTATAGATAAAATTGTGGAAATATCAAAAAAATTAAAATTTGATAAAGTTGCAGCTATAGAGTCTCGGGGATTTGTGTTCGCTTCAGTAGTGTCTTATAAGTTGAAAAAACCATTAATTATGATGAGAAAAAAAAATAAATTACCTGCAGAAAAATATTCCGTAGATTTTGAGCTTGAATACGGAAAAGCAACGATAGAAATACATAAGGACTCGGTGATTGATAACGATAGAATATTAATAATTGATGATCTAATAGCTACCGGTGGTACTGCCGAAGCTGGTGCTAAATTAGTAGAAATGTCTGGTGGAAAAGTGGCTGGATTTATTTTTATTATAAATCTTTTTGATCTGGGTGGAAATAAAATGCTTAAGGATAAATCTTACTTTACTGAAAGTTTAATTGATTTTCCTGGACACTAAAATCTTATATTTCCTTATTTTTCCAAGTTTCAGGCGTAAGCTCATTTGTAATTTCTAATTCAATATTATAATCAAAAGGTCTTACTCCCCGTTTTTTAATGTACTCATAAGTTTTTTTAATTCCTACATCTAAGTTAGTTTTAGTCTTATAATCCAAAAATTTTCTAGCTTTATCAGAGGAGCATAGAGCGTGCTTAACTTCTCTTGGTCTATCTTTTTTATAAATAGGTTTTAAATTAATACCTGTTGTATTTGTACAAATTTCTGCAACCTTATTGATGGTAACGAACTCCTCATCTGGACCTATATTAATTATTTGTTTATTTAAATTTTTCTGATCTAACATTGGAATCATACAAGTTAAACAATCGTCTATATATGAAAAACACCTTTTTTGTTCTCCATCTCCATAAATTATCGGCGCCTTTCCTTGAAGCATTCTATTTAACATTATAGAAATTACATTTCTAAAAGGATCATCATATTTTTGTCTTGGTCCAATAATATTATGAGGAACGGCAATGACCCATTCAATACCATTTAGTTCGCATAGATTTGCCAAAACTTCTTCAGCCGCAACTTTTGAAATTGCATATGGGTCTACAGGCTTGGGTTTCATATTTTCAGTAAAGGGTGTATTTTGGTCTCCATATCTTGCCATAGATGAACAAAAAATTATTCTTTTTACTTTTTCATTTACTGCTGCTGAAAAAATAGAGATTGATGCTAAATAATTATTTTTCGTAATTTCATAAGGCGAAAATACAGAAAGACCCTCATGAGCTGTTGCAGCACAGTGGTAAACTACATCGACACCTTTAATAACTTTTTTTATTTTTTTTAAATCACAACAGTCTATTTCGTGAAATTCAATATTTTTAGGAACATTATCTCTGTAACCTCCAATCATATTATCAATTCCTACTACTGAGTGTTTCATGTCAGATAATTTTTCTGCCAAGTGGGAACCAAGAAATCCGGCAACACCAGTTATTAAAACTCTTAAAGATTGGCTCATTTTAAAAATATTTTTGAGGTACTTGTATATATAAATTTGAACTTTTGCAAATTTATCTTTGATACAACTAATTTAAATCTAAAAAGTTCCTATACTTTTCAATATTATTTGAAATATAGTTTGGTAATTCATCAGTAGATATTTGTTTTAATTTAAACTCCTTTCCATATTTACTCTGTGTTGAGTCAACGAAATGATTATGATCAATTACCCTTCTTTTAATAAGATCAGCAATTTTTTCAGGATTTTTTTTTGATAATCTATATTCATCATGATGCTCAGCAATTAATTCTTTTTGGTGTATTTCTTCGGGACTGAGAACTCTAGTAAAATGCCAACCACCATTTTTTAATATTTGAATATTAATACGTTTATTTTCTTTAAATAAAGTATCAAATCTATAAAAAGGATATTTTCTTGGCTTGATTAATCTTAAAACTTCAAATTTTGGTAAATCTTTTTTTTTACATGCTCTTGTTCCATACCAAAGAAGTTTTTCATATAATAAATTGAATTTATAATAGAATAATTTTTGTTCAAAAATTGATATTTTTCTTTTTAAAAGATTTTCATTTAACATTTTTGGGTTTGGTATTTCATCATTGTCACTATATAATATAATGTCATTATCATTAGCTTCACTCAAACCATTTAATAAAAACTCTCTTTGATTTGCTATTCTTTTCATAGCGTTAGGACGCATATGCTCTGGTTTTTCATTATTATTTTGATCATAAATAATACCTTCTGGCTCATTATTATTTACTAAATAAATTATTTTATTTTTAAAGCTAGAAAATTTTTTTATATCAAAATTTAATTTTTTTTCTTTTCCGCTGTGAGTAAATGTAGACTCACAGATTACAAACTTGTCTACATATTTATTGAGAATATTTAATCTTGTTTCTAGAATTAAATCTTCATCATAATAAAGTGTACAATCATATATTTTCATAAAAATTTAATCGTTTTTATTAAATTAATTCTCTATTTTGGGTCTGTACCATGATCTTTGTCCCAAAACTCCACTAATAATACCTTTTAATCTATATAAATAAATCATCAACTTATCTTTTTTAAAAAATATCGAATATAAAATAATTCTAAATAATGTTGAAAAAAACTTTGGAATAATAAGAATTAATGAAGAAAAATAACCTTTATGTTTTTTTTGAAAATAAAATTGTGACCACATCCAATGCCAATTTCTAGAGAGTTCCATCTCAAAATTTATTGAAGGATCATGTGATTTTCCTCCTTTATGAATAATTTTGATATTTGAATCAATATAAATTTTTTTTCCTTTTTTTATTAATCTCCTACAAAGATCAATTTCTTCTAGATAAATAAAAAAACTTTCATCAAAGAAACCAATTTCGTGAAATTGAGATAAATTTAAAAACATGGCATGACCTTTTATATTTTTAGTTGGCTCAAGATTAATTTTTTTAAATAAAAGATTTTTATTTGGATCAAAATTCATTAGACTTGGTCCTATCATTGCAAAATCTGGGTGCTTCTCAACTGCAAGAAAAAAATTTTTTAAAGCATCGGGAGATAATATCGAATCAGGGTTAAGTATTAAAGCATACTTAGTTTTTGTATGCTTTAAACCTATATTATTTGCTTTTGCATAACCAAGGTTTTCTCCGGTCAATATACACTCTACATTTTTAAAATTTTTTTCTAGGTTTTTTTTGTGATGTTGGTTATTGGAGTTTTCGATATTTAAAACCTTACATTCTCTATCAATATGTTTTAAACATTCTTGGATTGCATTTTCGCTTCTAAATGATGTTATTACTATTGTTAAATCTTTAATTGACATTATTTGAACATAATTGATTTTATAATCAAATTATTTTAATAGTTACCTTAATAGATCAGGCCATGTTTGTAAAATTAATATGAAAAAAATTATTGTAACCGGTGGGTCAGGATTTATAGGTAGTAATCTTATTCAGCTTTTACTTAAAAAAAAATATTTTGTTATTAATATAGATAAATCTAGTTATTCAGCTAACCCATATAACGTTAAAGATTTTAAAAGAAATAAAAATTATTTGTTCTTTAAAATAGATATAAATAAAAAAGATAAGATATTTAAAATTTTAAAAAAATATAAACCAATTGGGATATTTAATTTAGCCGCTGAAACACATGTTGATCGTTCAATTGACAACGCACAAAACTTCATAAAATCGAACGTTTTTGGAGTTTATAATTTGTTAGAATGCATAAGAAAGTTAGAAAAAAAAACTAAAAATAGATTGAAATTTTTGCAGGTTTCAACTGATGAAGTTTACGGAGATATTCCTAAAAACAAAAAAGCTAGTGAAACTTATAATTATAATCCTAGTTCTCCATACTCTGCTTCAAAAGCTAGCGCAGATCAATTAGTAAGGTCATATGGTCGAACTTATGGCCTTAAAGTACTAATTGCTAATCCGTGTAATAACTATGGACCTAACCAATTTCCTGAAAAATTTATACCTAAAATGATTTTTAATATTCTTAATAAAAAACCTCTACCAGTTTATGGCAAAGGAAAAAATATACGAGAGTGGATATATGTGAAAGATAATTGTGATGCTTTATTAAAAATATTTTTAAAAGGAAAAATAGGTGAAAATTACAATATTGGTACGGGAACAAGATTAAAAAATATCGAAATTATTAGTAAAATTTTATCTACAGCCAAAAAAAATAATATTGTTATTGGAAAAAAAACTAAACTACAATTTGTTATTGATAGGCCTGGCCATGATGAAAGATATGCTTTAAATTCAAATAAAATTAAGAAAAAAATAAATTGGAGAAATAAAACAACAATTATATCGGGGTTGTCCAAAACTATCGATTGGTACTCAAAAAATTTAGGATATTTTAAAAAAATTTCTAAGAGTAATATTACAAAAAGATTGGGACTAAATATATGAAAAATAAGATTGTTATTACTGGCGGCGGCGGGAGATTTGGCTCAATTTTAAAAAATATGAAAAATAATTATAAAATATATTATCCATCAAAAAGTGATCTTGATATTACAAAACCAAAAAAAATTAAATCATACTTGATCAAAATCAAACCTAACTATGTGATTCATTTGGCTGGTTTATCCAGACCAATGGACCTTCATGAAAGATTTATTTCTAGAAGTATATCTTTGAATATAATAGGAACCTCAAATTTAACAATCGCATGCTCAGATTTAAAAATAAAATTAATTTATTTATCTACTGGTTATGTCTATCAAGGAATAAAGGGGAGTTATAGTGAAAATGATCCGGTGCTACCATGGAATAATTATGGTTGGTCAAAGCTGGGAGGAGAATGCGCAGTAAAAATGTATAAGAACTCGTTAATTATAAGAGTTAACATGACAGAAATGCCTTTCGTGCATAAAAAAGCTTTTGCAAACGTAAAGATTAATCTTTTGTATCATCATGAGGTTGCAGAAAAAATTTTTAAATTAATTAAAAAAAAAGGAATAATTAATTTAGGAGGAAAGCCTCAATCAATATATAGTTTTGTTAAAAAAAATAATCCTAAAGTTCAAAAAGGTTATGCCAATAAAAAAAATTTTCCAAATAACCTAACTATGAATTTATCAAAATTAAAGAAAATAATATGATAACCAAAAAAACAAAATTTAAAGACCTAATTATATTTAAATCTAAAATTCATCAAGATAATAGAGGCTATTTTCGAGAAGTTTTTAAAAACAAATATCTTAATAGATACAGATTTGTATTTACATGCGTTTCTAAATCCAAAAATAAAGTTTTACGAGGACTGCATTTCCAAAATAAATTAATTCAAGGAAAATATTTAACTGTTTTAAAAGGAAAAATTCTTGATGTTTCACTTGATCTTAGAAAAAATTCTAAGACTTTTGGAAAGCATTTTAAAATAGTCTTATCAGATAAAAATGGGAAATCTGTATTTGTACCACCAGGTTTTGCTCATGGTTTTTTGGGGCTAGAAAAAGAAAACTTAGTTATTTATCATTGTACTAACTATAGATCTAAAAATAACGAAAATGGAATTCTTTGGAACGATAAAGATTTGAAGATAAATTGGCCAAATAAGAAACCAAAGATGTCTTTGAAAGATAAGAAATTACAAACATATAAATCTTTCCTGAAAAAGATTAAATATCTTTAAAGAATATCGTTTCTGATATCATAAAACGTAATATTCATAGTTTTACATTTTGCATTTTTTTGAAACCAGTAAGATAAAAATCTCTCAGCCAAAAAACCATAAATTCTAGTAAGATCATATCCATGAAGTTTTCGAAATGGAAAAATTTCTTCACATTTCTCTAACCATGGAAATAAATCATTATAGTATTCTTTTAACAAATCTTTAGATTTACAAATAAACATATTATGTTGATGAAAATATTGCATTTTATTTACATAATTTCTGAAATCTTCCCTATTGTTATTATCAAGCAAATCTATTGCCTTATATAAATTACCCTCTCCATGCATGAGATCAAAATGAAACTTAATATTTCTAGATTTATTTCTAAATAATATTAGCGGATTCTTTATAATTATTTTAAAACCTTTTTTTAAAAATTTCATAAGTTTTAAGTCGTTTATAAAAAAAGGTTTGCCTAAAATTGCATCATAATTTTCATATTCTTTTGGAATTTCTTTTAAAACTATTGAAGGTAAAGTTTTAAGATCTAGTCTTAAATTTTCATAATTTTTGATAGTCCAAAATTTTCTGTATTGACAAAAACCTATCCAATTATTGTCTAACTTTTCCATATAATTTTTCCAAATCCAGTAGTGAAAAGTATATTCTCCATAAAACTTATTTTTATTCGAAATATTATCTCCAGTGTTATCTCTCATCCAATCATCTGAGAAATTTTTTTGGCTTAGTCCAACAGGAATATAACCTAATTTTTGAATGAAGTTTAAGTGATTTGGCTGTAATGAAATACAATACATTTTAAGATTTTTCATAATATTTATAATAAAACTTCTTTTAATTTATTTATAGAAACTTCAATATCACCAAACTGATTTGCATAATCATTACTTTTAAGATCACACTTTAATACTTTGCATGAGAGGTTATTACTTGATGCTAAATTTTCAATAACTTTTCCTTTGTCTGATTTACTTTTTATTTCGACCACTTTTGCATTAGGTTTTGAAAATACTATATTAGCAAAACCAGCTCCATGGTGCCCAACTATTACCTCTGCATTATTAAAAACTGATACTTGATCCTTAAAACTTAATTCACTAAGCCTCAATATTTTAAAATTCTGATCAACCAAATATTCCTTAACTTCTTCTTCATTTTTAATTTTTCTCAAATGTTTTACATTTGACAATGAATCTGATCTATCAATATAAATTTTTCTATATGAAAGACTATTGTTTTTTTTTAAAAATTTTTCTCTGAGCCAATTTGAAATCCACTTGGGAGTATTTTGTATATCTATTGTTGCATTACCTGACCTTACTATTGGATGATTTGTTACAAAAAGTTCATCGCAAATAATATGTCTATAATTAACACTAGACAATTGTCTTTTCTTTTCAATTTTTAAAATATCCAAAGTTTCTTTTTGAAATTTTCTTAAAATATCAGGCAATAAAAAAAAGTTTATTTTATTTACATCAATTATTTCCTCACAAATAGCTACTCTTGGTAAAACATCAAATAGCCAATGCCAATAATTGTCATTGCCACCACCTCCTGTTAATAGAGATAAAACTTTACCTTCGATTTTTTTTTGGATTCTTGGTGTGCCTTTTAAAAAAACAACATTTTCTTTTACGTTAGAGTTTATAACGCTAGAATTAACTGTTCTAAATTGAAAAGAAGCTCCCTGAATAATTTTGTTGCCTTTTAATACGGCTGTATCATTTATTCTATCCGTATAAAGCCTACCTTTTTTTATATTGTAGACTTTATAATTTATGCCTTCTGCTTTTTTTACTATTTTTATATTAATATCTTTAGAGTTTTGATCATTTTCAACACCTTCAATTTTGCCATAGTAAAACTTAAATAAATTATAAAATAAATTTTTAAAAATATTTTGGAATGATTTTTTATTTATTAACATTTTTTTGGTAGCGGGGAGTGGATTCGAACCACCGACCCCAGGC
>CETM01071056.1_pt1 | contig 16140 bp, 17 predicted proteins | sample 361451 | NCBI WGS metagenome assembly CETM01 (sample SAMEA2622690, study PRJEB7988) | marine metagenome | isolation source: saline water (ENVO:00002010), including
CCCCGGCGACATCGCGGTACCATCGAGGCGCTGATCGGCCAGGTGGATGGTGCCCCAGTCGTGCTGCTCGAGCTGATTGAGACAGCGCAGAAAGGTGCTCTTGCCGGAGCCGCTGCGCCCGATGACGGCGACCACTTCCCCCGACTCGATCTCCAGGTCGATGCCCTTGAGCACCTCCAGGTCGCCGAAGGATTTATGCAGGTCTTTAACGGATACCAGCGCCATAGAGTCGTTTCTCCAGATAACGGGCATAGCGGGACAGCGGATAGCAAAGGATGAAATATCCGAGCGCCACCAGCGCGAAGATGGTGAAGGGAGCGAAAGCTGCGTTGTTAAGCATGGTGCCGGCCTTGGTCAGCTCGACGAAGCCGATCACCGAGGCCAGGGCAGTGCCCTTGATGACCTGTACGGAAAAACCGACGGTCGGTGGCACGGCCAGCCGCAGCGCCTGAGGCAGGATGACGTGGCGCATCGACTGCAGGTAGTTCAGCCCGAGGACACGCGAGGCCTGCCACTGACCGCTGGGCACCGCTTCAACGCAACCTCGCCAGATATCGCACAGGAAGGCGCTGGTAAACAGCGTCAGTGCCAGGCTGGCAGCGGTCCAGGCGGAGACATCAAAGCCCAGCGCCGCCGCACCGAAATAGGCCAGGAACAGTTGCATGAGCAGCGGCGTACCCTGGAACACATCGACGTAGAGCCGAATCAGCCAGCGAATCGGCTTGAAACCGCCCATCCGCAGCAGGGTCAACACCAGCCCGACAGCGGCCCCGCCGACGAAGGCAATCAGTGACAGGACGACTGTCCAGCGTCCTGCCAACAGCAGGTTGCGGACGATGTCCCACAGCGTGAAATCCGTCATGCCGATCCTCCTTGGCGAAAGGCGAACAGTCGCCGCCCAACCAGCTCGAACGAGCGCCGCATGCCGACAGCCAACAGCAGATAGATCAGGGTCACGACCAGATAGACTTCGAAGCCACGGAAATTGCGTGACTGGATGAAGTTAGCGGCGTAGGTCAGATCGAATACCGAAATCTGGGACACCACCGCCGAGCCCAGCATGACGATGATGCACTGGCTGATCAGCGACGGATAAACCCGCGAAAACGCCGGCACCAAGACCACATGGCGATAGCTCTGCAGCCGGGAAAGCCCCAGTGCCCGCGAGGCTTCATGCTGGCCGCGGGCGGTGGAGTCGATCCCTGCGCGCAGAATCTCGGCGGTATAGGCGCCCAGGTTCAATATCATCGCCACCAGGGCCGCGACCGTCGCGCTGATCGGGATGCCCAGCGCCGGCAGTCCAAAAAACAGAAAGAACAGCTGCACGATGAAGGGCGTATTGCGCACCACCTCGACATAGCCGCCCAGCAGGCGGCTCATGATTCCCGATTCAAGGTCACGCACATAGGCGACGACAATCGCCAGGGCGATGCCGGCGAAGGTGGTGACGACCGTTAACCATAGCGTCGTCACCAAGCCCTCCATGATCACGCCCGAGTACGGCAGCAGCGTGGAAAAATCCAGCGTCATGGTCGGTCACCCGCTCAGTTGGACAGGTCGTCAGGCAAGGCGGTGTGGAACCACTTCTGCGACATCGCTTCCAGGCTGCCATCCTGCTTGGCCTGCTCGATCAGCGCGTTGACCTTGTCCTTGAGCGCCGTATTGCCCTGGCTCAGTCCGATGTAGCAGGGCGAATTCTTGATCCGGAACACCATGGTCGGCGCCCGTTCGGCGTTGCGCTCGGCGATCTGTGCCGCCACTACGTTACCGGTAGCGATGTAATCGACCTGGCCGGAGAGAAACGCAGAGATGGTCGTCGCGTTGTCCTCGAAACGCTGGACGGTGGTATCGCTCGGCGCCAGCTCGGAAAGCTCCATGTCCTCGACCGAGCCGCGGGTCACGCCGATGGTCTTGCCGGAAAGCCCAGCCGCATCTTCGATCATTGCCGCCTCAGGCGTGCCGAAGACCCCCAGGAAGAAGGGCGCATAGGCGTCGGTAAAGTCGATCACCGCGGCACGCTCGGGATTCTTGCCCAGGCTCGAGATCACCAGGTCGACCTTGTCGGTCTGCAGGAACGGAATGCGGTTGGCGCTGGTCACGGCCACCAGCTCCAGGTCCACTTCCATCTGGTCGGCCAAGTAATGCGCCATGTCGATGTCATAGCCCTGAGGCTGAAGGTCAGTACCCACCGAGCCGAACGGCGGGAAATCCTGCGGGACAGCGACCCGCAGCGTGCCACGCTCCTCGATGGTTGCCAGGTCGCTGGCCTGCGTCGAGACGGCGGCCAGGCCGGTCACGACGGTACAGCAGAGCGCCAGTAGGGCCTGGCGGTAGAATCGATGCTTGGTGAAAGCAAACATGACAAATCTCCTGATGAGCTCGGTGTTGTTGTTCATATGGAGAAACGATTGGCGACTTCTATTAGCGATAAGAAACCTTCGTTTCACCTTTGGCTCTGCAAACACGACGCCAATCTTTGTTCTATTGGCGTCAATTCAGGGGATTAGCCAATATTCACGGCCGCAGCACGCTCACTTCAGGGCCCACTTGAAATGCTAAAACGCACGCATTGAGTGCGTGCTACGGGCCTCGTGCGCCATCGGGGCACACAATGGAGGCAAATGGACGATGAGCCTATGACGGCGTGCCCCATCACCACCAAGCCCCGCGACAAGCCTTTGGGATAGACCGCAAGCCGCCACCAGGATGACAGCCTTCATCCTCACAGCCTTAATCTAAGGGCCGCTCAGCCGGGGTGCTCGGCCTGCCAATGGCGTGCGATATCCACACGCCGGGTGATCCACACCCTGTCATGGGCCTCGATATGGTCGAGAAACCGCTGCAGCGCCCGGAACCGCCCGGGACGGCCGATCAGCCGGCAATGCAGGCCGATCGAGAGCATCTTCGGTGTCTCCGCTCCTTCGGTGTAGATCACGTCGAAGGCGTCCCGCAAGTACTGGAAGAACGGTTCACCGTGGTCGAAACCGGTCGGCGAGGCGAAGCGCATGTCATTGGTGTCCAGGGCGTAGGGCACGATCAGATGACGATGCGATTGCCCCTGGCTGTCCTCGGCGTCGGTCCAGAACGGCAGATCATCACCGTAGTAGTCGCTGTCGTAGAGGAAGCCGCCCTGATCGAGCAACAGGCGCCGTGTATTGGGGCTGTCGCGGCCGGTGTACCAGCCCAATGGCGGCTCACCGTAGAGCGACTCGAAGATCGCAAGCGCGCGCTGGAGGTGGTCGCGCTCGACCGCTTCCGACACGTTCTGATAGTGAATCCAGCGATAGCCATGGCAGGCCACTTCATGGCCGAGCTCCTTGAAGGCATGAGCCACCTCAGGGTGGCGCTGCAACGCCATGGCGACGCCGAATACCGTCAGCGGCAGGCCGCGGCGCTCGAACTCCTTAAGTACCCGCCACACGCCAGCGCGGGAGCCGTATTCATAGATCGACTCCATGCTCAGGTGGCGATCGGGGTAGGCCTCGGCGCCGGCGATCTCGGAGAGGAACTGTTCGGAGTGGCTGTCGCCGTGAAGCACGCAGTTCTCGGCGCCCTCTTCATAGTTCAGCACGAACTGAACGGCGATGCGGGCCTTTCCAGGCCAATTGGCCTGAGGTGGCGTGCGGCCGTAGCCGATCAGGTCGCGGGGATAGCCGTAAGAGTGCTTGCTCAGTGTGTCCCTGGTCATGGCTCAGTTCCCGGGGCTGATGCGTGGTCAGCGATGAAGGCACCAACCGTCGCCCGCTCGTCGTCGGTCATGCCGGTCACGTTGCCAAGCGGCATATAGTGAGTGGTGACCGCGACGCGCTGAATGTCCTTGAGATGCCGGCGAATCTGCTCGCCGGTATCCAGCTGCACGCCGGCCGGTGCAGCAGCGAAGCCTCCGAAGGTCGGCACGACGGCGTGACAGCCTGCGCAGCGCTCCTCGATGATCGCCGACACCTCGCTGAAGGCGATCTCGGGGGCTGCGTTCTCAGTGGTCTCGGCGGCCGCGGTCGTCCCGCGAGACGAGGGAGCCGGCGCGGGCGCCATCACCGCCATCAGCGTCACCAGCACCAGGCCGGCGACGGGCAGCACCCATATCTTGCGCCCGGCCAGATGGCGGATATTGAAGTAGTGACGCACCAGTACGCTGAACGCCATCAGCCCCGCCAGCACCAGCCAACCCCACTCGGAGGCGTAGGTCATGGGATAGTGGTTGCTGATCATCAAAAACAGCACCGGCAAGGTCAGGTAGTTGTTGTGCCGCGAGCGCAGCAGGGCATGGCGACCGTGGGCGGGGTCCCGCTCGGCGCCGGTCTTCATCGCCGTCACCAGCGCCTTCTGGCCGGGGATGATCACCCGGAAGACGTTGGCCACCATGCAGGTGCCGATTGCCGCGCCGACATGGATATAGGCCGCGCGACCGCTGAAGACCTGCATCAGGGTCCAGGTCAGCCCGATCAGCAGCGCAAAGCCGATCAGCGCCAGCCAGGCCGGGCGGCGCCCCAAAGGGCTACGGCACAGGCCGTCATAGACGAACCAGGTGCCGAATATCACCGCCAGCCCCACCAGCACACCCTGCCAGGGTGCCAGCGCCGAGCCCGGTGGCAGCAGCATGGTATCCGCGTTCAGGTAGTAGACGACCCATAGCAGCGCGAAGCCGGTCAGGAAGGTGGTGTAGGCCTCCCACTTGAACCAGTGCAGGGGGTCAGGCAGGCGAGGTGGCGCCAGCTCGTACTTCTGCAAGTGGTAAAAGCCGCCGCCGTGGATCGCCCATAGCTCGCCGGCCACGCCGTCGCCCAGAGACGCATTCCGGCGCTCGAGATGGTTCTCGAGCCAGTTGAAGTAGAAGGAGGCGCCGATCCAGGCCACGCCAACGATCAAATGGCCCCAGCGCAGCAGCAGGTTGGCCCAGTCATGAAGATAGTCCATGAGCATTCCTCGAAGTGGGCGTTAGCTGCCACGGTAGGTGGTATAGCCGTAGGTCGAGAGCAGCAGCGGCACGTGGTAGTGCTCGTCGGCACTGGCAACCCGAAAGCGCAGCGGGACCCGCTCTAGGAAGACGCCCGATACCGGCTCGCCAAGATAATCACCGACATGGAAGAGCAGCTCGTATTCGCCCTCGGTGAAGGCATCGCCCTGCAGTAGCGGCACATCGCAGCGGCCATCGGCATTGGTCACGGCCTCGGTGAGGCGGGTGCGGGACTCGCCGTCGAGGCGATAGAGTTCGAGGCGGATGCCATGGCCCGGGCGTCCGCGAGCGGTATCGAGCACATGGGTGGTTAGGTACCCCATGAGACCTCCTGTGGGTTGTCGGGACGTGTTTCGCCCCTAATTATTGTATACAGTTACTGTATCGCATATCTGCCGCCGCCGCGCAAAGGAGCCGCCATGGCCGATCGTTCCTCCGCTTCCCTGCCACTGCAGCTTCGCCCCAGCCGCCTCGACCGGGAGGCCTTCATCGCCCGATTTGGCGATCTCTACGAGCGCTCGCCCTGGATCGCTGAGGCCGCCTGGGACCAGGGGCTCGGCCCGGAGGCGGATAGCCTCGACGGCCTCGCCGGACGGCTCGCCGCCGTGCTCGATGCGGCGGATGAAGACCGTCAGCTCGCGGTGATACGCGCCCACCCGGATCTCGCCGGTAAGGCGGCACTGGCCGGCGCCCTCACCGACGACTCGCTCAAGGAACAGGCCGGTGCCGGGCTGGATCAGTGTACTCCCGCGGAGCTTTCACGCTTTACACGACTCAATGAGGCCTACCAGTCGCGCTTCGCCTTTCCCTTCGTGATCGCGGTCAAGGGCAAGGATCGCCATGCCATTCTCACCGCCTTCGAGGATCGGCTCGATAACACCCCGGATGAGGAACGCCGCACCGCCATCGACCAGATCCATCGTATCGCCCGACTGCGACTCGAATCCCGCGCCGCGGAATACGGCAAAGAGCTCGGGCATGAGCGCGAGCAATAACGACCGGCCCTGTCCCAGTGAAAAGGGGCTAGTGAAAGGGCTAGTGAAAAGGTGGAAGCCCTTTCCGTTTTCACGACAGCCCACCGCCGAGGCGGTATCCTGTGAACCGACTAGGCAGGCCATGAGGAGCACGGCGTGACAGACGGCAAACGCAAGACGGTGGGACGCCCCGCCGGCACGGGCAAAAGCGGCGGCGGCCACAGCCAGTCGCTGGTGCGCGGGTTGAACATCCTCGAGGTGCTGGCCGCTGAGCCCCAAGGGCTCGCGCTGTCGGATATCGCCGAGCGCATGGAACTCGCCCCTTCCACTACACACCGGCTGCTGCAAGCCCTGCACGGCCAGGGCTTCATCACCCAGGAGGCGGAGCTCGGCCGCTGGCGTATCGACGTCAAGACGTTTCGCATCGGCAACGCCTTCCTCGAGGCCCGCGACCTGGTCGCCACCGCCCGCCCCTTCCTGCGCCGGCTGACCGACGCCAGCGGCGAGTCCGCGAACCTCGGCATCGAGGACAACGGCCAGGCGGTCTTCCTGGCGCAGACCGAGTCGCCGCAGATGATGCGCATGATCACGCGACTTGGTTCACGCGCACCGATGCACGCCTCCGGCGTCGGCAAGGCCCTGCTGGCCTGGCTGCCCGAGTCCGAGGTGGCACGCATCCGCGATGCCCACGGCCTTCCGCGTGTTACCTCCAATAGCCTGGATAGCTCCGCCGCTCTCGAGGCCGCCATGGCCGAGATTCGTCGCGCGGGCTATGCCTGCGACCGCGAGGAGCACGCGATCGGCCTGCACTGCGTGGCCGCGGCCATTCACGATGAACACGGCCGGCCACTGGCGGCGATCTCGGTCTCCGGCCCGATGGCCCGCATCCCCGAGGTGCGGCTCAATGAACTTGGCCAGCTGGTGCGTGAAGCGGCCGACGAAATCACCGCCCTGCTGGGCGGCCGGCGACCCGACGCTCAGGCCTGAGTAAACGCGTTCAGCGGAGAGAATTAGCCACTAGGGTTGAGACAACAGCACACGAGAGCCGCCGGCGCGATGCGCCGAGGCTGAAGCGTGGCGCCACGCGGAGTACACTAGCGCCCACCGTATCCAGTCAGCCGAGGCCCGCGATGAGTTCCCACCTGCTCTCCGTCGATTCCCTGTCACGCGACGATGTCGATCACCTGATGCGCGTCTCCGCGCTGATGGAGCCGATAGCCCAGCGCCGCAAGGTCACCCGCGTGCTGGAAGGGGCGGTGCTCGGCAACCTGTTCTTCGAGGCCAGTACCCGCACCCGCGTCAGTTTCCACGCCGCCTTCAGCCGACTCGGCGGCAGCGTCTGCGATACCACCGGCTTCACCTTCTCATCGATGGCCAAGGGCGAGTCGCTCTACGACACCAGCCGGGTGATGAGCGGCTACTGCGACGCCATCGTGCTGCGCCACCCCGAGCAGGGCGCCGTGGCCGAGTTCGCCCGCGCCACCAATGTGCCGGTGATCAACGGCGGCGACGGCCCCGGCGAGCACCCCAGCCAGGCGCTGCTCGACCTCTATACCATCGACAAGGAATTCACCCGGCTCGGCAAGTCGCTTGCCGGCGCCCATATCCTGCTGACCGGCGACCTGAAATACGGGCGCACCGTTCACTCGCTGATCAAGCTGCTGTCGCTGTACGAGCCGATGCGTATCACCCTGGTGGCGCCGCCGGGGCTCGAGATGCCCAGCCACCTGATCGACCTGGTCAGCAACCGCGGCCACCGGATCGAGACCCGCGAAAGCCTGGCCAGCGACTTCAGCGACCTGGACGTGGTCTACACCACCCGCATCCAAAAGGAACGCTTCACCGCCGAGATGAGCGAAAGCTTCGGCGGCCTGACCCGCGACTTCACCGTCGACCGCGCCTTCATGGATCGCTACTGCAATCGCGACACCATCGTCATGCATCCGCTACCCCGCGACAGCCGCCCCGAGGCCAACGACCTGGACGTGGACCTGAACGGCGACCCGCGCCTGGCCATCTTCCGCCAGACCGATAACGGCATACCGGTACGCATGGCGATCTTCGCCACCCTGCTCGAGGTCGATCACCTGATCGAGAAGGACCTGCGCGACGTTCGCTGGTTCGTACCCGACACCGTCGGCGTCGACGACCTGCGCGGCTGATACACGACAGGCACTCGGCCTCTCACTATGCAAGGGCCCGCTCAATGGGCGGGCCCTTGCATGCTGACAGTAGAAGGGGAACAGGTCAGGCGAGCGCATGCCAGCCAGGGGCAGTGGAAAGGGCAAGCCAGCATCGACACTGGCTCTGGACTAGAGGACGGCCCAGCTCGCCATTGAAGCTCAGACCGCTATGCCACCTACTCGGTACAGACCTGGTCGCGACCAGCGCGCTTGGCGGCATAGAGCGCAGTGTCCGCGCGCTTGATCAGCTCCGGGAACGCTTCTCCCCGAGCATACTCGCTGAGGCCGATACTAATGGTGATGGGCAATTCGCTGTCGTCCTGCAAAATGACAGCGCCGGCCTTGATATGTTGGCGTACCCGCTCCATGGCCTTCTCCGCGGTAGGCAGGCCTGCCTGCTGCATCACGACAACGAATTCCTCCCCCCCGGTTCGCGCCACGATGTCGCCATCACGGAGACACTCCGAGATACGGCCACTCAACCACTGGATGGCGATATCCCCCACGTCATGACCATGGGTATCGTTGACTTGCTTGAAGTGATCGATATCGACCACAGCAAGCGAGAAGCACTCTTCCCGAGCGATCAATGCCGCCAGATGCTGGTCCAGAAACGCGCGATTGGGTAGCCCCGTCAAATAATCCCGGGACGCCTTGTCGGCCATCAGGTCGAGCTCCTGGCGGACCTGTTCGATCTCGGCTTCGTTGGTGATGACACGCTCCACCGCATCGGCAATCAGCCTGACTAACTCGAGCTCCATTTGAGTAAAAGGGGCGCGCCGCGGGTGTGGGCTCGAAAAGTTGAGTGTTCCCCAGACCTCGCCATTCAGATGCAGCGGCGTGCCGATATAGGTCTCGAGACCAAATTGCTGGTAACAGGGATGACCGCTGATGCGAGCATCCTGACTCGCTTGAGTGGTATAGAGGATATCCTGGGTATCGAGCATCAAACGACAGTAGGTATCTCCCAGGGCGAAGGTATCACCCGGCGAGATACCGGCATCTGCCGCAGCCCATTTGACGATGTACTGATCATCGATGATGCGGCTGACGAGGCCGATTTGCAGAGATAGGGTGTCCAACGCATCGCGGAGCAGTCGATCGATGATCTCGCTGGTGCTGATATCGGTACGATTCACGCTGCTGTGGATATCACGCAGCAGTTGGATCATGGCGCGGTCTTCTGAGACATCCTGGATCACGGCATAAAAGCCGAGCACTTCCTGTTCCAGAAAATCGGGGACGTAATTGACTTTGAAGTAACAAGTACGGCCGTCCGAGAGCGAAATCCGGTCCTCATAGTTGACTTCCTGGCCGGAAAAAGCTCGTTGAAAGCGGGGCCACACCTTGGCATAGGACTCGGCATCGAGGACAGAAGACACCGGTTGCCCCAAAAGCGCCTCCTGGCTTATGCCGATGAAATCCACGTAGGCCTGGTTATTGAAACGAAAACAGCCCTCTCGGTCGATGTAAGCCACCATGACAGGCAATTGGTCGGCGAGTCGCCCGAGGATGCCCTGACTGGCCTGGGAAGATGACGTAAGTTTGATGACGATACTGCCATCCGATAGCCCGTAATAGCAGCCTGCTCCATCTTCGAACGCCCAGGTTGCGCCTGGCCGCACCTCACGCCTGGCCAGGCATTCCGAAACGGCGACACCGAGCTGCGTGCGAATGTCCTTCAGCTCATTCGGTGACAGGCCAATCAAATCCTCAGGGTTGCGACCTAGCAGCGACCGTGTGTCACCCACGGCATCGGTGATTATCCGCTCACTCGAAATGCGCAGGTAGGCAGACTGCGAGAGGGACAAGACCTCATTCCACCATTGCGGTTGGCTCACGGCGTCATGTTTCCTTTGTTAGTGAAGCGGTACCAATGTCTCGTGCTGATACCTCTAACTACGACTATGCCGAGCCGAGCGTCCATGATCAATCCATGGATATTCAGCGCCTGCCGGGCACGCGTCAGGGTATCGGCTGAATAATGGCATTGCTCATGCGGGTCCGCGAGACGGATTGAGCTCGTCCGCTATAAGGCCGAGTCGGTGATTGCGCGCCATCAATCCATCCATATCAACGCAATCAACATGAAAGGGGAAAAAATAATCAGAAAAAGCAATTGCGTTAGATAATAATTACTGGCGTCGAACACTTTCGATAGAAAGGAAGGCTTTTTGTCAGGTGGTGAAAGGGGGATCAGCCCGTCTCGCCTCTTCCTTCTCCGAGACTTCGGCCCGTCCATGATTCGAGAGGTCAACCATGTCGAAAATGGCATACCGATCCCGAAAAAGACTAGATTCTGTGCCCAGCTCAACCTGATGGCAATATCGATAAAGAGCACGATAGGAATTATCAAAACTATTGAAAAGAAGAGTTTTTCAGACCACTTCATCCTCTTTAGCCATCTCATTAGAAACCTCTCACTATCGTTGCTTGATTGGCTGGGGCTTCTCCTCCACCCGCACCATGAACGTCCTGGCATCCTTGGCGGCCATCAAAGCATGGCGCCTGTAGCTCACCTGATCATCCAGGCCCGACCGCTTCAAAGCCGATGGAATATTCATCGTTTTATTAGCACCAGGAATCAAAGTGAATTTCATTCACCTTGATGCGGAAATCCTTCATTGGTGGTGGCGGCCAAGAGCCTGCCAAAATGCGGCCTCGATTGAAGACGCATACCACCGCCGAGGCATCCACCCATGACGCAAGACCTGATCACCCAACGACTCGACCAGGGTCCGCTTATCTGTGCCGAGGGCTTTCTGTTCGAGCTCGAACGGCGCGGTTACCTCTCCGCCGGTGAGTTCGTGCCTGAAGTGGCGCTGTTGCGCCCGGACGCGCTGGAAGCGCTGCATCGCGATTTCCAGCATGCGGGGTCGGATGTCGTTCAGGCGTTCACCTACAACGGCCACCGCGAAAAAATGCGGGTGATCGGCAAGGAAGAGCTGCTGGAACCACTGAACCGGGCTGCGTTGAAGGTCGCTCGCAAGGTGGCCGATGAAAAACCCGGCAACCTGATGGCCGGCAACATCTCCAACAGCAACGTCTGGGACCCGGAAGATCCGGCCGCCCAGCAGAGCGTGCGCGCCATGTTCGACGAGATGGTGCAGTGGGCCGTCGAGGAAGGTGCCGACTTCATCATCGCGGAAACCTTCTACTATGCCGGCGAAGCGGAAGCGGCCCTGGCAGCGATCAAGGCCCAGGGGCTTCCTGCCGTGGTCACCTTGGCGCCAATGGCCGAGAACCGCATGGTCGATGGCCCCGGCATCGTGGAAACCTGTGTCGCCCTCGAGCAGCAGGGAGCCAGCGTGGTCGGCCTGAACTGCTTCCGGGGGCCGGATACCATGCGCCCTTGGATCCAGCAGATTCGCGACGCCGTTTCCTGCCATGTGGCGGCACTGCCGGTGACCTATCGCACCACCGAGCAGGAGCCAACGTTCTTCAACCTCTCCGACAATCATGGATGCAGCTGCCCGGCGCCCCACGGACGCGCCTTCCCGACCGCCCTGGACCCGCTGTTCTGCAACCGTTACGAGCTCGGCGCCTTTGCTCGCGACGTGCATGCCCACGGGGTCAACTACCTCGGCGTGTGCTGCGGCGCATCGCCGATGCACGTGCGTGAGGTGGCCATGGCGGTGGGGCGTGAACCGGAAGCCGCCCAATTTGCAGAGCGCATGGAGAACCATTTCATGTACGGCTCCCATGAGCGCCTGCCGGAGCATATCGCCGCCCTGGGGGTAAAGGCCTAGGCAATGTCCGAAAAGTGCTGCATCTGAAAAGTACTACTGTACTTGACCATACGGCGTTAAAAATCGCCTCAGCCGCTCTTACGGCCACCGGGCAAGCCTTCCCCGTGAGCGAACCAGCCCTCGAGAATCAGCGCGGCGGCGAGGCCGTCGACGCTGTCCTCGCGGTAGTTGCCGCGGTGGCCGGCCTCCCGGGCGAGGGTCTTGGCCTCGCGGGTGGAGCCGCGCTCGTCGACCATTTCACAGGGTTTGCCGTAGCGCCCGTAGAGCCGGTTGCCGAACTTGCGGGCGCGGGTGCTCATCTCGGACTCGCTGTCGTCCATGTTGATCGGTAGGCCGACCACGAACAGGTCCGGACGCCACTCCTCGATCAGCCGCGTGACCTGAGTCCAGTCGGGAATGCCGTCTCGAGCCGGCAGCGGCTCCAGGGCTGTGGCGCTCCTTAGCATCTCGTTGCCTACCGCCACGCCGATGCGCCGGGTGCCGAAGTCGAAGGCCAGAATCAGCCGTTCGCCTGGGTTGGCCATCAGGAGTGCCCCGCCTCGCGGCTCATCAGGTTCAAATCGATGCCGAGGATGCCGGCGGCGGCGTGCAGGCGCTGCTCCGACGGGGTGTCGAAGAGAATGCGACTATCGCCCTCGACGGTCAGCCAGGCGTTGTCCTTCAGTTCGTCTTCGAGCTGGCCGGCCTCCCAGCCGCTACAACCCAGGCAAATCAGGAAGTCGTCGGGGCCTTGGCCTTCCGCCAGCGCCTTGAGCATGTCCATCGAGGTGGTCAGGGCGATGTCGTTATCGACCTGAATGCTGGAATCCCAGGGCTTGGCGGAGCCGCGGTGCAGAATGAAACCGCGATCCTGATGGACCGGCCCGCCATAGTAGACAGGGGCGTTGCGATGCAGGCTCTCGCTGGCATCCAGATCCAGCTGCTCGAACAGGGCGTCGAGGCTCATATCCAGGGGGTGATTGACGATCACCCCCATGGTGCCGTTGTCGTCGTGATCACACAGGTAGCTCAGGCTGCCCGCGAAGTTGGGATCTTCGAGGTGGGGCATCGCCAGCAGAAAGTGGTGCTTCAAGCTTTGCATGGGCCTCCCGGGCGTCAGCGCACGCCGAAATCATTGCCGGTGCCGAATCGCCAGATGCGGCTGATGGACAGGCGGTCGAGCCCGGCCATACCACGATCGAAGGGCCGGTAAGGTGCTGCACCACGGATGGTATCCAGCGCCGCCTGGTCGAGTTCGGGATGTCCCGACGATTGTACCACCTCTGCCTGCAGGAGCTGTCCCCGGTGGTCGATCACCACGCGCACCTTCAACTGACCGTCCAGGTCCGGTGGCGCGGGGTAGAAGCGGTTGCCGTAATCTTGCACCCGCCGCGTCCAGGCATCCACGTAGCGGGCCTCGGCGGCCTCCCTCGCGGCCTGCTGCGCTCGGTCGGCGAGCTCGGCGGGCTGCTCACTCATGGCGAAATCCCGCTCGCGAAGCGCGGCGGTGGCATTGGCGGCCAGCTCGCGGCCGGACTGGGACGGCGCCTTATGCTCACTGACTGACTCACTGGCCGGCTCGCTGACGGGCTCATTCAACGTCTCAGTCACCGGTTCTGCGGTGACCGGTGGCTCGGGGGATGGGTCTGGGAGAGACTCGGTGGCCTGCTCGGACGTACGCCCCTCTGAAGTCGGCTCAGATGATGGCTCAGGCGTCGTGTCGGGCGCCATCTTGGAAGGCGTCGCCGGGGTAGGTTCGGACAGGGTATCGGCGCTTGCCGCCTGCTGCGAGGCCTCGGCGATGGCGGTGGCTCGCTCCGGCGTCGCTGCCGGGCGGCTGACCAATACCACATCCAGACTGTGCGGCGGTTCTGGCACGGTCGGTGTAGTCAGCGACACGCCCGCCACCAGGGCGAACAGCATCAGGTGCAAGCCGACAGCCGTCACCCAGGCGATGACATGGCGATAGCCCCGAGTGACCGGGGCATGGTTATCATCGGACGCCACGCCGAAGGGCACGCTGACGGCATCGCCGAACCAAGCCATGGCGCAGGCGCTAGCCGGCCCGCTGGGCGTCGAGGCGGCGCTCGATGGCGTCCATCAGGGTACCGGCGATGTCGGTGCCGCGTTGGTCGTCGATCTCGCGCACACAGGTGGGGCTGGTCACGTTGATCTCGGTGATGTAATCGCCGATCACGTCGAGGCCGACGAACAACAGGCCCTTCTCGCGAATCATCGGCTGCACCTGTTCGATCAGCCAGTGATCGCGAGCGGTCAGCTCACGGCTGATGCCGCGCCCGCCGGCGGCCAGATTGCCACGGGTTTCGCCGGCCATCGGCACCCGGGCAAGACCATAGGGAATCGGCTCGCCATCGACCAGCAGGATACGGGTGTCGCCGTCCTTGATCTCGGGAAGGTAGCGCTGGGCCATGATCTGGCGGTGGCCACGATCAGAAAGCGTCTCGATGATGGCGCCGATATTGCGCCCGTCCGGCAGCACGTGAAAGATGCCGCTGCCACCCATGCCGTCCAGCGGCTTGAAGATGACATCACCATGCTCGGCCTGGAAGGCGCGCAGCACCGGCTCGCTGCTGGACACCAGGGTCGGCGTGCAGCACTGAGGGAACTGCTGGGCAAAGAGCTTCTCGTTGCACTCGAGCAGCGCACGAGTCGGGTTGACCACCAGCACGCCCTCGCGTTCGGCGAAGCCCAGCAAATGCACCGCATTCAGGAAGTTGCCGTCTACCGGCGGGTCCTTGCGCATCAGGATAACGTCGAGCTCGGTGAGCGGCGTGGCCACTGGCTGACCGAGGCGATACCAGTCCTCGGGATCGTGGAAGACCTCGAGATCGCGAAGCCGGGCGTGGGCGCGGCCATCGCGCAGGTAGAGATCCTCCTGCTCCATGTAGTGCAGCGAGGCACCGCGTGCGGTGGCCGCCCACAACATGGCCAGAGTGGTGTCCTTCTTGTAGGTGATGTCGGCGATAGGATCCATCACCACCCCGATCTTCAGGGCGCGACCGCCCCGTGCGGCGTTCTTCGACTCGTTCATGGGCTCGTTAATCGGCTGGCTCATCAAGATGGCTCTCGGCTAGGGGAATGCCGCTAGGGGCATGATGGCCGCAGTATGCCGCAGCAACGTGGCCGGCACCAAGGTCGATGCCCCAGGCAGGCGACCTTGGCGTATCAGTCCTGGTCGTCTTCGCGCCGGCGAATGCCATTGGCCTCGAGGACGATCTGGCGAGCCTTGTAGAGGCCGCCGATGGCCTGCTTGAAGGCATTCTTGCTGACGCCAAGCCGTGCCTTGATCGCCGGCGCCGGGCTCTTGTCAGTCAGCGGAAGAAAGCCGCCGGCCTCGTCGAGGGCCGCCAGCACCTTGTCGGTGGCCAGATCGCGCTTGGCGCCGCCCGCCGGCATCAGCGACAGGTCGAGGCGGCCGTCATCGCGCCGCTGCTTCACATAGCCGGTCACCCGCTCACCCCGCCGCACCTGCCGCGGCAGCTCGTCGTGATACAGAAGCCCCCAGATGCGGTCCTCGACCACCGCCTTGAGGCCCAGGTCGGTGCGATCGCCGATCACCAGCGTCACTGCCCGACCTGGCAGCATCGCCTTCGCCGCGTCTTCGCTCAAGCCGCCTTCGCGCAGGGCATCGTCGATGCTGTCGTGAAGAAAGTCATCCAGGCGCATCGAGGCGGTAGGACGCCCCTGGTCGTCCTCGAAGATGATCACCAGCACGCGCTTGCCCACCGCGGGCCGGTAGGGCTGCTCGTTGAAGGGCAGCAGCAGGTCCTTGGGGCGCCCCCAGCCGAGGAAGGCACCGGTGTTATTCACCGCCACCACCTCCAGATAGGCCACCTGGCCGACCTCGGCCAGCGGCGTGTCGGCGGCAGGGGCAGGGCTCGAGGCAGAAGCGCCACGGGTGTCGGGGCGATCCTTGGAAGACCGGGTCATGGGCATATCCTGGAAATTAATGATGAGGGGCAAGGTAGAACGATACTGACGGGACGCAACAGCAGCACCAGCAGGGTAGTGCGCCGGATCACGCTGGGGACTAGAGATCGCCGAAGTGGTGCTGCAGCAGCGTCAGCGCCACCACCGGGGCGGTCTCGGTGCGTAGGATGCGCGGACCCAGCGTCAGCGGGGTGAAGCCATCAGCCAGGGCACGCTCGACCTCGCGAGGCGAGAGCCCGCCCTCGGGGCCGATCAGCAGCGCTGCCGCCTCGGGCGCTGACGACTGGCTAGCCGCCTCGAAGATGCCTTCCGTCGCCGGGTGCAGCACCAGGCGCAGCGGCTCGCCGCGC
>CETM01197467.1_pt1 | contig 16123 bp, 12 predicted proteins | sample 361451 | NCBI WGS metagenome assembly CETM01 (sample SAMEA2622690, study PRJEB7988) | marine metagenome | isolation source: saline water (ENVO:00002010), including
CCCGCCTCAATAGCGATCTGGCCTTTTGTACGACGTTTGGGTTTGTAAGGTAAGTAAAGATCTTCGAGTTCAGTTTTCGTATCGGCTTTATTAATCTTGGCCGCGAGTTCATCACTCAGTTTTCCTTGCTCCTCGATAGACCGTAAAATAACACCGCGGCGTTCTTCAAGCTCTGTAAGGTAGTTCAGTCGTTGATGCGCTTGCCGCAATTGGGTGTCATCAAGACCGCCCGTTAGTTCTTTACGGTAACGGGCAATAAACGGAATGGTTGCACCTTCACCCAGTAGTTTAATAACGGCTGTTATTTGCTTCTCTTGTACACTGAGTTCTTGCGCGATTTGCTGACTAATTCGTTCCATAGGGTGCTCTACTTCTAAATCCAACGCGCCTTTATTGTTCGGTCTCTGCGTCACCGCGATCCGTTTCGCTAAAGGCGTGGTACTGTATTTTATTAATGAACCAACATTGCTCTCCTTTCGGAGTCACAACGCTAACTTCATCATCGACATGTTTCTTTAAAAGTGCTCTTGCCATCGGCGCATCGATAGAGACGACGTCTTTAGAGTCGTAAATCTCATCGGGTCCAACAATCTGAAAACGACGAATTGTACCGTGCTCGTCCTCTATCTCAACAAATGCGCCAAAAAATACTTGGCCATCTTGTTGAGGAGAATAATCAACCACCTTGAGCTGGTCGAGTCGCTTACTCAAATAGCGAATGCGACTGTCGATTCGACGTAATTTTTGCTTATTGTATTTATAATCAGCATTCTCACTACGGTCGCCGAGGCTGGCTGCCCAAGACACTTTCTCTACGGTTTCGCGTCGTTCAACGCGCCATAGATGATTCAGTTCTTGCTGCAACTTCTCAAAGCCATTACGAGTGATAAGATTCGTTTTCATAATGCTTTAATGAATGTTATATATAGATTAATAAGTATGCACGATTGCAACATAAGCGTGATTTTTCTCCATCAATAGTGATGCTAAGCAAAGGTATCTGTCACTTGCGCATAATACTTACATTTCTTATTGGCCTCAGTTTATACGTTCCCGCATGCGATGTCTTTGCTGATTCCGTAAAGCATCTGAAAGTTGGGGTGTATAGCAACCCGCCTAAGTTGATGTTGTCGGACCAAGGTGAACTATCAGGTATTTTGGGGGACCTATTAGCTCACATTAGTGAACAAGAGGGATGGCAATTACAGCCCGTGCCTTGCGAGTTCGCTGAGTGCTTAGATTTATTACGACAAGGTGAACTTGATATTTTGCCCGATGTGGCGATGACACAGGTGCGAGCGGAGTTTTTATCCGTTCACACAGAACCCGCATTACTGAGCTGGTCAAAAATATATACCCGTACAGACAGTAAAATTCGCGATATTTTTGATTTAGAGAATAAGCGTATCGCAGTGGTTGATGGCTCTGTTCAACAAAGTTACTTAATCGATATTGCGACCGGTTTTGACACACCGCTGTTGTTAGTACCTGTACCGAGCTTCGAAGACGGCTTTAAACGACTATTAGATGAAAAAGTCGATGCGGTCGCGAGCAATCAGTTTTTCGGTGATAACTTCTTGGTTGGAAAGCCACTCGAAAGTACGCCGATTGTATTCATGCCGACCGAGCTTTACTACGGGGTGGCAAAGGGTACCCATAAGGACGTATTAAAAGCCATTGATGTTGCACTAAAGTCATTAAAAGCGAATAGCAACTCGGTCTATTTCGAGGTTCTAGAGCGCTACATGCCGGTGAATAACACCATTAGATTACCGAAATGGATATGGTACGTGATGAGTGCGTTGGTGCTATTGACCATCGGATTTGTCGTATTTAATCGCATGTTGACTCGCCGTGTCGCCGAAAAAACACATCAATTAGAAGTGAGCGAAAAGCGTCTAGAAGTCATCCTCAATAGCGTTGATGCGTGCATTTTTATAAAGGATTGCGATCTGAACTATCAATACGCAAATCAACGTTGTGCTGACTTATTACGTTTACCCGTAGAGCAAATCACGGGTTATAACGATCAGGAACTTTTTTCACAACCTATGGCTGCCTTCCTTAACGAAAAAGACCGCTATGTGCTGAGCACGGGTAAACGTCTTGCCTATCAAGAGCAGCACACTGATGCTGAAACAGGTGAGGAGAGACTCCTTTGGTCAGTCAAGGTGCCTCTTACCGCGCCGGACGGAAGATTAATTGGTATTTGTGGTATTGCTACGGATGTTTCTGAATATGAAGCACTCAAGTCAGAAGTTCAGAAATTAGCGAACTTTGACCCACTGACTAACCTTGGGAATCGGCGCACACTGATTGATAGATTGGCAGAACGATACGGTGAAACCGCCTTTGGCTCATCCGATTGGCTGATGTTCATCGATATTGACCAGTTCAAAACCTTGAATGATCGATACGGTCACGACGTGGGTGATCAGCTTCTCTCACAGGTGGGCGAGCGCATAAAATCGCACTGTAAAGATGATGAGTTTGTAGGTCGCCTCGGTGCAGATGAATTTTATTGTTTAAGCCAAGTAAGCTTTCAAACGGCAAGCTCTAGTGATTTAAAAGAGTGGTTAAACCAACTGATGGTCAAGCTTGAAAAGCCGTTTTTGATTGCAGGTGAACAGCTGTCAGTCTCCTTTAGTGTAGGGGTGGTGAGTTTGTTTGATTGTAAAGATTACATTGAAGCGATGAAAGCAGCCGATCTTTCAGTTCAACAGGCAAAAGTGGCGGGCGGTCGTTGTATCCGCTTTTTTAATGAACAGATGCAAGAAGAGTTTAACTACCGGCAAGTAATGCTCGACGCGCTTAAGTCTGCTATTTCACTGAATCAGTTGAGCCTCGCTTATCAGCCACAATTTTGCACAGACGCGACTAGTGAGACAAAACGTATTGGCTTTGAAGCTCTGTTGCGCTGGGTTGATGAAGAAATGGGTTACATATCGCCTGGTGATTTCATTCCACTTGCGGAGTCTAATGGTTTAATGCCCAAGTTGAATCGGTTCGTAATGGAACAAGTTATGAACGATATTGATGCATTGTCTGAGTGTTTTTCAGATGATAATTGGGTGGTAGCGATTAACGTCAGTGCGAGTCAAATCAAAGCGGATGACTTTTTGAGTGATCTTAAACAACGCGTGGAAACAGAACCTCGTCTGGCTCAGCACCTTGAGTTGGAGATTACCGAAAGCGTGCTGATCGATGATATCGATGCGGTTGCAAAGCTGATGAGAGAAGTGTCATCGATGGGGATTCAATTTGCCCTGGATGATTTTGGTACTGGCTATTCGTCGCTGATTTATCTTAAGTTGCTGCCGTTCCGACGATTAAAAATCGATCAAGGGTTTGTAAGGGATTTACTGAACGACCGCAGTGACGAAGCGATTGTAAAAACCGTCATTGCCTTAGCGAATGGTCTAGGTCTTGAAACGATCGCAGAAGGTGTAGAAACAGAAGAACAGCAGCACCGTTTAGTTAAGTTAGGCTGTTATCAATTACAGGGGTTTTATTTAGGTCGTCCTGAACCGCTAGCGCACTGGCAAAAACACTGATATTATCATTATACATAAAAACATATTGTAAGAGGTTAGAATGAAAACCCTAGGTTTCCTCTTTGTTGTATTGGTACTGTCGTTAAGTGTAAGCAGCTACGCTCAGGACGTTGTTAAAGTCACCGCAGAACAACAGCCCGAGTGGTTAATATTAAACGGCGTGGTGGAAGCCACTCAACGCTCAACGGTGTCTGCTCAAACGACAGGCACGGTGGTCGAACTTCCTTTTGATGTAGATGACACGGTACCGCAAGGGGCGTTGATAGTCGGTTTGGATAACTCTGAGCAAGCATCGCGTGTTGAACAACGCCAGGCAGAAGTGGCGAGTGCTGAGGCATCTCTGATGCAAACTCAGAAGCAGTATCAGCGTGTTCAACAACTGTTTGAACAAAATGCAGCATCAAGCTCGGAACGGGATCAAGCAGAAGCTGCGTATAATCGTGCACGTTCGGCCGTCAAACAAGCCCGCGCAGCGTTAGAAGAAGCGCAGAAACAATTATCGTATACCCGTGTAACAGCGCCTTACGCAGGTATTGTCACTGACCGCTGGGTTGAACTTGGCGAGTCGGTTCAACCCGGACAGCGTCTCATCACGGGCCTGTCACTCGAGCAATTGCGGGTGGTTGCCGACGTTCCACAGCAATTTAACGCGCGCGCACGTGATTTTGCCACGGCGAACATTCAACTGGATAGCGGAACGTCGCTACCGGCAACGGAGCTTACCTTCTTTCCTTATGCCCAGCAGCCGAGTCATAGCTTCAAGTTACGCATGACAGTGCCGTCAGACGGCTTACGTTTATTACCAGGTTCGGCCGTTGATGTTCAGCTCAAAATAGGTGATGTGTCGGTTATCCAGATCCCCCGTTCCGCACTGCGGATCGATGGCGAATTGCGAGCCGTTTATGTTGTTGATGACAATGACACACCGCAACTGAGACAGGTGTATACAGGTCGCGTAACGCCCGAGCAGGTTGAGATATTAGCGGGTCTCAAGCCCGGGGAGATTGTGCTTAAAGACTGGAGTCATAAAGACGATGAGTAAGTCGGAATCATTGGGTCCGTCTGGTCATATTGCGCGGATTTTTCAGCATTCTCAATTAACGCCGTTGATTGTTTTGTTGGCGCTCGTCTTAGGTGTGATTGCAGTGTGGGTGACGCCCAAAGAAGAAGAGCCTCAAATTGATGTCACCATGGCGGATGTAATGGTGGCGTTTCCAGGGGCGAGTCGACAACAAGTCGAGAGTCTGATAACGGTGCCGGGCGAGCAAGTACTCAGCGAAATGTCTGATGTTGAGCATGTCTATTCGGTCGCCCAACCTGGTTTAGGTATTATAACGGTGCAATTTGAAGTGGGGCTGGCGCGGCAACAGGCGCTTGTCCGACTTTATAACAAAGTGCAGTCCAACGCGGACTGGTTTCCTGCGCAATTGGGTATCGCTTCGCCCATTGTTAAGCCGAAAGGCATCGATGATGTGCCGATTATGACGTTGACCTTGCGCGGTAAGGACTCGGTTAATAACGCACAATCACTCACGTCAGTAGCCTATCGTTTGGAAACTGCGCTCAAGCAAATCCCAGGCACACGAGATATTCGCACGCTAGGTAGTGTGCCGCGGTCCATTAATCTCACGATTAAACCCAGCGCCTTGGCGCGTTACGGCTTATCCGTAGCTGCACTTCAACAGGCACTAACGCAGAGTAATTGGGTGAGCACGGAGCAACGCGTTGTGAGCGACGGGCAGTCTATTCCTTTGCAAGTGGGTACGCCGCTGAGCTCGATAGACGATTTACGTCGTGTCGTTGTGGCGGTCTACGACAATGCGCCGGTGTATTTACAGGATGTCGTCGAGCTGAGTTATGCCGACGTGCAAGTGAACCATTCGGTGCTTAGTTCAGGTGACCAGTCTGATGCACCCGCGGTGACCATCAGCATTGCGAAAAAGCCAGGCGAGAATGCCATTGATGTGGCGGAGTCGGTGAAGCGAAAACTAGAAACCTGGCAGAACCAGTTGATACCTGCTGATGTTGAGGTGCAAGTCACGCGTAACTACGGTCAAACCGCCGCCGAAAAATCCACTAAATTAATCACCGATCTTATTTCGGCGACAGTCTCGGTTATCATTTTGGTACTACTGACCATGGGCTGGCGACAATCACTGATCGTGGGTGTCGTCGTGTTGGTCACTTTACTGTTTACATTGGTATTTAGTTGGGCTTGGGGATTTACACTGAACCGTGTCTCGCTGTTCGCACTTATTTTCTCTATCGGCATTTTAGTCGATGACGGAATTGTGATTACCGAAAATATTCATCGCCGCTTATCGTTATCAAACCGACCCGCTAAATCGCTGATTCCACAAGCCGTAGACGAAGTGGGATCGCCAACCATTATGGCGACACTGACCATTATTGCGGCATTACTACCGATGGCGTTTGTCACGGGGCTTATGGGTCCTTATATGAGTCCGATTCCAATTAATGCGTCTGCGGGCATGGTTTTCTCTCAGCTGATGGCATTTATTGTCGCGCCATGGTTAGCGTTACGACTGCTTAAGCGAGAGCCACATGCGTCGCCCACTTCTGAGCAAGAAGATGGTGCTCCAGCGCGTGTGATGGCTGTATTTAATCGAGTATTAGGTGCCTTTATTGGTGCCCAATACCGCACGCGCCGGATGCTACTCGGACTTGGCATAGTTGCCGTATTGTTGGGCAGCTTATGGTTACCCGCTAATCAGGCGGTGATTCTAAAAATGTTGCCGTTCGATAATAAGTCGGAATTGCAGATCGTCTTGGATATGCCTGAGTCGACGTCGGTACTCGAAACCCAGCGAGTCCTCGGCGAGATGACCGATTATTTAAACCGTGTTGATGAGGTTGAGGGGTGGCAGCGGTATGCAGGCACCGCCAGTCCGATCAATTTTAATGGCTTGGTAAGGCAATACTATTTACGAAGCGCGCCCTACCAAGGCGACATTCAAGTTCAACTGAAGCATAAGTCAGCGCGTGAGCGTGATTCGCATACAATCGCTCGAGCGATTCGGGCGCCATTAACTGACATCGCAGCGCGCAACGGGGGTCGAGTCAAAGTGGTTGAGGTACCACCTGGACCGCCCGTGTTTGCGCCTATCGTCGCCGAGATTTATGGCGGCACGCTTGCGGCGCAGGCCGCTTTGGCGCAAAAGCTCAAACAACTCATGAGTGAAGAGCTAGGTCTTGTTGATGTCGACAGCTCGGTTGTCGCCGCCACACCCAAGTGGCAGCTCAATATCGATCGGGTTGCGGCGGCGAAGGCGGGTGTTACCCAGGCGGATGCTGTCCAAGCCATTAATACGCTCAGTGGTGGATCGCCTTTAGGTTATTTAAACGACCCCCATGCCAAGTACGCTGTGCCAATTTGGTTGCAACTACCGGCAGAAATGAAGGCAAGCCAAAATGATTGGCTGAGCCTCCCGATATTAAGTATCAACGGCACTTCGATACCCTTGAGTCATTTCGCGCAGTTTGAACAACACCAGTGGCAGGGGAGTGTTTATCACAAAGATCTGCGCCCGGTGACTTATGTACAGGCGAATATGGCAGGCGACACGGATTCGCCCATTTACGGTATGCTTGCGCTGGTGGACAAGATTGCAGCGATGCCAGATGCGCCACAGCAATACTTCATTAACGAGCCAAGTGCTGAGGACCCGGTCGCGATTAAGTGGGAGGGAGAGTGGCAAATCACCTACGAGACCTTCCGCGATATGGGTATTGCCTACAGTGTCGGCATTTTTATGATTTTTGTTTTGCTTGTAGCTCAATTTCGTTCGTATCTCATGCCGCTCATCATTATGTCGCCTATCCCGCTTACGTTAGTGGGTATTTTGCCGGGTCATTGGTTGTTAGATAAGGAATTCACCGCAACCTCGATGATTGGCATGATCGCGCTAGCTGGCATTATCGTGCGTAACTCGATACTGATTGTGGTGTTCATTCGTCAACGTATTGCTCGTGGCATGGCGCTCGAGCAGGCGGTGATATTAGCCGGTGCGGTGCGCTTAAAGCCGATAGCGTTAACAGCCGTATCAGCCATGGTCGGCGCTTACTTTATTCTAAGCGACCCTATCTTTAATGGGCTCGCCATCTCATTGATTTTTGGATTGGCGGTATCGACGCTACTGACGCTACTGGTGGTTCCATTACTTTATTATGCGTTATTTCCATGGCTTGCAGATAGTCGCTCGTTAGCTCAAGATTGACACATTTGTTAACACACGCGGGCTTCATATGTTGTGGATCTCGCGCTATCTTAACAGCATAGGAAACAGCTAAGTCAGGGAACATCATGGGTCAGGAAACGTTTAAAATACTTGTCGTCGATGACGACGCGCGTTTGCGTAGTCTTTTAGAGCGCTATTTACACGAGCAAGGTTTTCAAGTGCGGGTGGCATCGGATGGCGAACAGATGGATCGACTATTAACGCGAGAAAACTATCATTTGCTGGTACTCGACTTAATGTTACCTGGTGAAGACGGATTATCAATTTGTAAGCGGTTACGACAGTCTAATAACACCATCCCTGTCATTATGTTGACTGCCAAAGGCGATGAAGTCGACCGAATCATTGGCCTCGAACTGGGTGCCGATGACTATCTGGCAAAGCCGTTCAACCCACGCGAACTGCTGGCGCGCATTCGAGCGGTGCTGCGTCGTCGTGGCGTCGAAGCACCGGGTGCGCCATCGCAGGACGACCAAGAAATAACCTTTGGTACGTACCGACTGAACCTCGGAACCCGCGAAATGTTTGACGGTGATACACCCATGCCGCTAACTAGCGGTGAGTTTGCTGTACTCAAGGCTTTGGTGAGCCACCCGCGCGAACCTTTATCACGTGACAAGTTGATGAATTTGGCGCGGGGGCGAGACTACAGCGCGCTTGAACGTTCAATTGATGTGCAAGTATCACGTTTGCGCCGTATGCTTGAAACCGATCCAGCAAAACCGCGCTATATTCAAACGGTCTGGGGGTTAGGCTACGTATTTGTCCCGGACGGGAAACTTAAAAATTAATGAAACTGTTTCCCAAATCGGCGTTTGCTCGCACGGTAGGTTTGCTGGCGCTCGTTTTATTACTTAACCAAATGGTGTCTTATCTGATGGTGAGCAACTATGTTGTGAAGCCATCCATCGAGCAGATGTCACAATTGGTTGCTAAGCAAATCCGCACCATGTTCATTAGTGATCGTGTGCTGTCCAACCAGAACGAGTCACTTGCAGTGGCGTTTTATAATGCTACTGGCATTCGTGTTTTTTCGGATGAGCAAGCGCAGGAAGAGGGGCTCGAGAAAACAACCTACTACGGTTATCTGTCGAGTTTAATGTCCAAGCACCTTGATGGTGTTGCCGAAGTGCGCGTCTCGCAAGGACAGGCATTCTATATTTGGGTGAAACCTCCACAAGCTCCTCGTTATTGGGTGCGAGTTCCCTTAGAAAGTATTCATTCTGGCGAGTTTTCGCCGCTTATCGTTTACCTTATCGTCATCGGTGTATTAAGTGTCCTGGGTGGGATTATGTTTGCAAACTGGCTTAATCGTCCGCTCAAAGCGTTGGAAACGGCTGCCCAACAAGTCGGTCGAGGCGAGTTTCCTGAGCAGTTGAGCGAACGAGGCGCCAGTGAGATTATGTCTGTAACCAAGGCTTTTAATCAGATGTCGCGTGGTATCAAGGAACTTGAGAACGACCGCAATCTGTTAATGGCCGGCGTATCTCACGACCTAAGAACACCACTGACGCGGATTCGTTTGGCCGCCGAGATGATGCCAACATCAGAAGATTATTTAGCGCAAGGCATTATCGAGGATGTTGATGATATGAACGATATTATCGATCAGTTTATTGACTACGTGCGTCTCGATCAGCAAGAGAAAGCCTCACGCGAGTCGCTTAACGAACTACTCGAACAAACCCTCGCTAACTTACCGGATAGTTGGGAAAAAACCTTTAGCGCGGATCTGGGTGATTGCCCGTTAGTTTGGGTCCGTCCGTTATCGATTAAACGTGTGGTGATTAATCTGTTAGAAAATGCAGAGCGTTACGGACACAGTAAGGCGTGTGTGCGTTCAGGATACGATAAGCAGCGGAAAACAGTCTGGTTCTCGGTCTCCGATGATGGCCCAGGCATCCCTGAAGAGCAGCAGCAGAACCTGTTTCAACCGTTCACTCAGGGTGATAAAGCACGAGGAGGCGTTGGTTCAGGTTTAGGTTTGGCGATCATCAAACGGATTGTGGATCGTCATAACGGCCGTATTACGTTGCGAAATCAAGCCGAAGGCGGGCTTTGCGTGCGTATTGATTTGCCGCTTCGCAAAGCCCTCGCGAGTTAATTACCGAGCCGATTAATGCCGTTTAACGCGGCAACGCGGTAAGCCTCAGCCATGGTCGGGTAGTTGAAGGTGGTATTGACGAAGTAATCTACGGTATTACCGCCGTTCTTCTGTTCCATGATGGCTTGTCCAATGTGAATAATCTCTGAAGCGCGTTCGCCAAAGCAATGTAACCCCAGAATTTCACGTGACTCACGATGAAAGAGGATCTTTAAACAGCCCACATCGTTGCCAGATATCTGCGCCCGAGCAAGGTGTTTGAATTGCGCACGACCGACTTCATAAGGCACTTTGGCTTCAGTCAGTTCCTCTTCAGATTTGCCGACTGAGCTGATCTCCGGAATCGTATAAATGCCCGTTGGAATATTCGAAATCAAGGCTTTATCGCAGTTTCCGTGCAGCAACGCTGTGGCACAAATTCGACCTTGATCGTAGGCCGCGCTCGCGAGGCTTGGGTACCCGATGATATCGCCCACTGCGTAGATATTATCCACTTGTGTGCGATAGTTTTCATCGACTTCAAGCTGACCGCGATAATTCGGTTTTAAGCCGACGGCTTCGCAGTTAAGTGACTCAATGTTGCCCGAGCGACCATTAGCAAAAAGTAAGCAGTCAGCCTGCATCACTTTGCCCGATTTGGTTTTTAATACGACTTTGTCATCGTAACCACGGATACTCTCATATTCTTCATTATGGCGAATCACAACACCGTTGTTGCGTAAGTGATAACTCAATGCATCAGATATTTCCGCGTCAAGAAACGAAAGTAAGCGCTCACGTTGGTTAATTAGATCAACCTTAACGCCCATACCACGGAAAATACTCGCATATTCACTACCAATTACACCTGCACCGTAAATCAGAATGTTTTTAGGGTCATGGTTAAGACTCAACACGGTGTCAGAGTCATAAATGCGCGGATGATCAAAATCAACATCGTCAGGGTGGTACGGTCGAGAGCCGGTAGCAATCACAATCTGATCGACATTTAGAAAATCAAATGAGCCGTCACTTTTAGTGACTTTTAAACGATTTTGATCGATAAACGAAGCGTTTCCATGAATCACGGTCACGTGATTGCGGTCATAAAAAGATGAACGCAACTTCACCTGTTTACGGATGACACCCGATGCATAATGCAGGATTTGCGAGAATGTCATACCGCTTTGCCAGCCCACACCAGTAAACAGAGGACTGTTATTGTATTCAATCAGACGACTCACCGAATGGCGTAAAGCTTTTGACGGAATCGTGCCCCAATGCGTACAACCACCGCCGATGGAATCATGTCGCTCAATGACCGCGACTTTTTTGCCGTTTTTGGCAAGTTGCATAGCGGCGCCTTCACCGCCGGGCCCCGTCCCAATGACGGCAACATCAAAATTTGCTTCGGTTGCTTTATGCTTAGTCACCTTTCACCTCACTCCTGACCCTGCTTTAAATGCTCGTAGTATCATAACATTAGCGGCAGTTATGCGCCTAATGCGAATATTTTTGTCATGTTTAGCACTGGCTTTAGCGCTTTGACGCGTTATAGTAGGGTGAGAATAGGAGGAGCAGTACATGGCATCACGACAAGTTCCTAAAGTACTTAAACGCGAAGTAGTGGCGCAAAGTCGCTTGTTGCGTATTGAGGCGGTTGACCTCAAGTTCAGTAATGGCGAACAACGTCAGTTTGAACGCATGCAAGGCAGTGGCCGCGGTGCTGTTATGGTTGTCCCCTTTGTTGACGACAAACATATTATGCTAATACGTGAATACGCTGCAGGGTTACATGATTACCAACTGGGCTTCCCAAAAGGATTGATTGATCCCGGAGAGACGCCTGAGCAGGCAGCTCAGCGTGAGCTGAAGGAAGAAATTGGATTTGGTTGTGAGCAGCTAAATCGGTTATCAGAAGTGACAATGGCGCCGCAGTTTTTTTCCGCAAAAATGACGTTATTTACCGCGCGGTCGCTCTTTCCTGAAAAGCTTGTAGGTGATGAGCCCGAACCTCTTGAACAAGTTGTTTGGCCCTTGGATAAGGTCGATGAACTTTTGGCACAGCCCGATTTTACAGAAGCACGCAGTGTCGCAGCGTTACTAATGACCTTACGTCAACTCGAAAAATAGAAGGTGTAAGCTGTGCAGTTTAGTTTAAATGAGATCGCTGACAAACTGGCTGAGGTGGCACGCGATGCAGGTAACCTCATCATGGCGCTTTATGACAGTGGAGCCTTTGCCACCACCGAAAAGGCAGATGACTCACCCGTGACTACCGCCGATATTAAGGCGAGTGAATTCATTATTAGCGAATTACAAAACGCCTTTCCTGATATTCCGGTATTGTCGGAGGAGAGCAGTCACGAAGCGTTGAGTACCCGTGCTCAATGGTCATCATATTTTTTGATCGATCCTATCGACGGTACTCAGGAGTTCATTGCGCGTTCGGGTGATTTTGCCGTAAACATTGCTTATGTGGAGCAGCGACAGCCTGCAATTGGTGTGATTTATTGGCCTCCTGGCGAGACACTGTACTCGGCGATCCGTGAGCAGGGCGCATTTAAATACGCGTTAGGCGAGAAAACGCCGATTTCAGTTCGTAAGCTTGAAGATCCTCAACATGACCCGTTAATTCTCGCCATTAGTCGTCGCCAACCGCGGCAAAAGGTGATGGCACGCATTCAAACTGAACGCGACATTCATCCGTTGCCAACGGGGAGTTGTTCACTCAAAGCGTGTTTCATCGCGGAAGGGAAAGCCGATTGCTTTCTGCGTTTAGGACCCACGGGTGAGTGGGATACCGCCGCATCACAAGTGATCGTGACCGAGGCGGGGGGCAGTTTATTAAATGAGAATTTTGAGCCGATCACCTACAACGAAACCGAAAGTTTGTTGAATCCGAACTTTTTCGTATTAGGTGACCCGCAAGTTGATTGGCAACAGGTATTTGTGGCACACCCACCTAACTTTCGCTGATATCACCCGTAACCGAGTCTTTGTCAACGATATCAACAGTCTCGTGTAACTCGGAGTATACCAACACCGCCTGACCGTCCTTTAATCGTGCGCGCAATTGCTCAGCTTTTGTTTCTAAGCTGAGTTCGCGTTCACCATAGTCGGTTCCTTCCCGCAATATGACAGCTTCAATAATATTATTCAGCGTCTCTGCATCGAGTTCTTGCCAAGGTATGATCATGCCTGTGTTGTCTCCTGTTCAGTGACCCAGTTTACTAAGCGTTGTGGTAGCCAGCTGTGAAAACCGCGTCGATAGTCGATAAAGCCCATATGACCGCCATGGGGATGCTGTTCATAACGCACGTAGCTATTCATCTCATCGGTTTGAGGCACGACATCAGGACCTAAGAATGGGTCATCGGCAGCATGCACAATCAGTGTAGGTTGTTTGATACGGTTAAGAAACTGCTTGCCGCTGGCACGTTGGTAGTAGTCATGGACGTCTTTAAAACCATGGAGGGGTGCTGTTACCTTATCATCGAACTGCAAAAAGCTTTCCATCGAGGCCACATTAATATCCGCAAGCACATCACTGTCACTGAAGAGGCCGCGTTTTTGTTTAGTAGTGAACTTTTGTTTAAGTGGTGTGAGTAGATACCGCCGATATAACTTCGAAAACCCATGGTCAATGCGCTGTGAACAGCTCATCAAGTCAAGCGGCGCACAACATATTGCTGCGCTGCTTATCGACTGAGCAATGTCGTGACTCATCAATTGTGCGAGCATATTGCCGCCTAAACTAAACCCAATCGCGTGAAGCGTACGATTGGGGTAGCGTTGGTTCAGTGCATTGATAACGGCAGTTGGGTCGCCGATGTCGCCTGAGTGATACGCGCGGGGTAATCGATTAATGGGTGTTTTACCGCAGCCTCGAAAGTGCATGACCACGGAGTCGATACCCTGATTCGCCAAAGCGTCCATCGTTTGCCATATATAAGGTGAATCGACCGAGCCTTCGAGGCCGTGAAACAACACGACTAATGGGCGATGACTATCCGGCGATGGTGTTCGATACCAACACAACTCGATAAAATCGCCGTCGTCTAAAGCAAACACTTCCCACTCGCCATACCACTGTCGTTTACGATACACCATCCGTGGCAACAAGGTTTGCAGGTGTGCCGCACGTAACCAAGGTTGTGGGATAAATACATCGTTGTCATTCATGCAGATGTATCCTGTTCGAACGTTTCGGTCATCTCGGCCAACGTTTCTTCGGCCTCCATCCATTGGGTTTCTTGCTCTTCTTGGTCGGCTTGAAGACGCCGTTGGTCTGCCAGTAACTGATTCAGTTTTTCTTTGTTCTCGGCATCATAAATACTGCTATCGGCAAGTCCTTGGTGCACAACTTCGAGCGCTTTGGCAATTTTTTCCAATTGTTTTTCGCAATGCGCAATTGTGTCACGCAGCGGTTTAGTCGCCTTCCGGAACTCGGCTTCACGGCGTTTCTGCTCTTTTCGGTCAACCTTGGTGTCTTTTCCCTGCGCGGGGCCGCTGCCCGATTTTTCACGACGTTGTTTAGTTTGTTGCTCGAGCCAATCGTGATATTGGTCTAAATCGCCGGGGAATGGCTCAACACGTCCCTCATGGACACGGTAAAATTCGTCGACCGTTGTGCGTAAAAGGTGGCGATCGTGCGATACAACGATGAGTGCGCCTTCAAACGCTTGCAAGGCATTCACAAGCGCATCACGTAAGCCAATGTCGAGATGGTTAGTCGGCTCATCCAGTAATAACAGGTTGGGCTTTTGGTAAATAATGAGTGCTAACGCCAAGCGGGCTTTTTCACCGCCTGACATAGGCGCTACCGGTGCCAAGGCTTGATCGCCCGAAAAGCCAAATCCACCAATAAAATCACGTAATTGCTGTTCCGAAGCACGACCGTCCAAACGTTGTAAATGCAGTAAGGGTGATGCCTCGGGATCAAGTGCTTCTAACTGATGCTGAGCGAAGTAACCCACAGAAACGCCTTGACTCACAGTACGTTCGCCAGCGAGGAGATCGAGCGATCCTGACAAGGTCTTAATCAATGTTGACTTACCGGCGCCGTTACGTCCCAATAACCCCATGCGCGTGCCGGGCACCAAATTGAGCTTAATATCCTCAAGGATTACCGTATCGCCATAACCTGCCTTGACCTCGCGCATGTTGATCAAAGGGTTAGGTAATTTGGCGGGAGGTAAGAACTCAAAGTCGATACCCCGTTCGGCTTGCAAAGGGGCTTGCACTGATAGTTTTTCAATAGCTTTTAAACGACTTTGTGCCTGTTTGGCTTTACTGGCTTTGTAACGAAACCGGTCAACATATGCCTGCATGTGCTTTTTAATGGCTTGTGCTTTTTCGTACTCACTTTGCTGTTGCATCAGGTGCTCGGCACGCTGGTGTTCAAATTGTGAATAGTTGCCGGTGTAGCTTGAAATTACCTGATTCTCGACATGTAAAATATCGGTTGCCACATTATCGAGGAAGTCACGGTCGTGGGAAATAATGACCAGTGTGCCTGAGTAGCTTTTTAGCCAAGACTCGAGCCAAAAGATAGCATCAACGTCTAAGTGGTTAGTCGGCTCATCGAGTAACATGAGATCGGAGGGCGCAATCAACGCCTGGGCTAAGTTTAGACGCATCCGCCAGCCACCTGAGAATGCGCTGACAGGCTGTTCAATTTGCTCTGGTAAAAACCCTAACCCATCAAGTAACATGGCCGCGCGAGAGCGAATGTCGTACGCGCCTAACTGAGCAAGTTGCTCGTGACTGTGGGCGATGGCGTGACCATCTCCCGACGCCTCGGCTTCATTCAGTGCGCTCTCTGCTTTGCGAAAACCTTGGTCGCCGTCCATTACATAATCAATTGCCGAACGCGACAATGCGGGCGTTTCCTGTGCAACGCTTGCGATGCGCCACTCACTTGGCAGCTGCAATTCGCCTTGCTCAAGTTGGAGTTCGCCACGAAACAGGGCAAAAAGCGATGATTTGCCACAGCCATTTTTACCAATCAAACCGATCCGGTGTTGAGGGAAAATCGTAAAACTGGTATCCGAAAGCAGCGTCTTGCCGCCGCGCATCAATGAAATTTGATTGGCTTTTATCATGATTAATGCTTATTTAATCCTCGACTGCGAGCGTGTATGGGCGTCTGCCAATTACATGGGCTGACGGATACATCTATGGTAACATTGACCGAGTAGTTTATGACATAGGAGCTGTCGTGG
>CETM01204687.1_pt1 | contig 16121 bp, 12 predicted proteins | sample 361451 | NCBI WGS metagenome assembly CETM01 (sample SAMEA2622690, study PRJEB7988) | marine metagenome | isolation source: saline water (ENVO:00002010), including
TTGTGGCGAGTGAAGCTCCTCATGTCGAGCGAAGTCTCGAGGGAATGGAGGAGCCAGCCTACGTGGGCGATTGATAGGCACTGCAATCTAAAATGTGTACACATGCTGACATTTATTTAAAATAATATTGTGGCTATATGCATTAATAAAAGATTGATCGGAAGTGACTTGCACCTAGTCAGTGAAGATCAGATGTTCAGGTGGTCAGATAGTGTTCCGGATGGTGCTTGGGTCTGTGGGTTTTCTGAAAAATATAGTAGAAGCCTAGACTTGCTTGCTGCTGCCACAGACTCAACACTTCAAACAACTCCGGGCGAATCGCATGTGACAATGTGGTCTGCATTGAGAGAAAGTGGGATAAAAGATGTGCCACTTCGTTACGCACTTAAGGGGGCTGGCTTTCAAGCTTACTTGAAGCGGCTTATAAGACAGTCTAGCGATCTTCTTGAGACGTATGGTGATTCCTATCATGCAAAAGAGTTCGTGACAATACGGCAGTTCCTGCAGGGTCTAGTGCAGTGCTCAATTAATAAGAAAGAGCTCTACAGGATAATCAATAGTGAAGATGAAAGAACTGGGGCACTAAAAACTTTCATTCCGCTGGATAGTGGACTTCTTCCCGCTACGACGTATAGCCAGATTTCATCTTGCAGCGGAAGGCTCACCATTACGTCCGGACCCTCAATTCTAACCTTGAGAAAAGATAGAAGATCTCTTCTTAGATCTGCCCGGAAGAAGTCTAAGCTTGTTCAGATTGATTTTGTTTCACTTGAGCCTAGAATAGCACTCTCTATCTCAGGAAATAATACTTGCAGTGATGTCTATGAAATAGTAAGATCCAACGCCCTAGAGTCCTCAGTCAACAGGGATGTTGCAAAGATTGCAACCATCAGCTCTCTATATGGGATGTCTCCTAGAAAACTCGCAAAGCTTATTGGAGATTGTGAGCCATCGGAGGCAAAAAAGATTCTTGAAAAAATTAGAAAATATTTTAAAATAAGTGCCCTCGAGGGAAGATTAAAAAAAGAAGCAGAGAAAGATCAGACAGTTAAAAATCACTATGGTCGACAACTATCAGTTGAAAATGCTCCCAAACATATTTTAGTAAATAGATTTATTCAGTCAACTGCAGCTGATGGGGCACTTTTAGGTTTTTCAAAACTAATGGATGACTTTTCAGACCGGGGGCTAGATATAGATCCTGTCTTCGTTATTCACGATGCTGTAATTGTTGATGTTCCAGATTCAAGCATGAGAGAATTTTTAAAGATTATCTCAAACCCACTCTCTATCCCGGGAATTGATGGATCTTTCCCCGTTGCGACTGAGATCATAGCATAGTTTCGAAATACTTATCCTATGAGGGGCGTAATGAAGATAAGCAGAAAAAATCTTTCTCGGATCATAAGAGAGGAGATTGAAATTTTAAATATTAGAAATGTAGGCCAATTTGGGTACATCATTCAGAAGATCATAGGTTCTCCTGATGAGCCTATTTCTAGTGATCTTTTCGAGCCTAAAAAGGGTAAATTAATTCTTTCAAAAGGTCAGTCATTTAATGAAATTAGCCCTGATTCAGCTTACTGGCTGATGCGTCTGTATAATATAGAGGCAAATCCTGATCAAAGTCTAAGAAAGCCCGTTTCAAAAAAGAGAAAGCTGAAAGCCCTACAAGTTCCAGAAGAACCAAAGCCTCTTAAAAAGTCTCAACTGTCTGTCCAATCTGTCGGAGGCCAGCTTAGCTCCCTCGTCTCAGGTGGATCTCACCCACTAAGAAACGATATTGAAAAGATTGAAACAGACATCCGCCGAGGTGAGATTGCTGTCTATCTTCAAAAACCTGAAAAAAGAATTGCAACTGATCAGCAAATAGCATGTGCCCTAAGAAACTTACTTGACAATAAGATAAACCCGGCTGAAAGATACGCAATCAACCCATGCGGCTTTAAAGACAGGGCACAAAAATCACTGATGATGATAGTAAGACTTTAGTGTACACTGCTGTCTGCTAAAATATAATTCTATAAGAGGTGACTATGAATCCATCTATAGAGAATATTGAAAATAATTGGAGTGTGTTTGAAAAGCTTTGCGGAAGGCTTTCTGATCATAATTTAAATCACATGCTAGAATCTCTGGGAGAAAGACTTTCTACCTGCCCAGCTAGCTCAAGACTTGATCAGTATTCAGCCTTTCCCGGAGGGTTGATTCAGCACTCTCTCGACGTTACTTCTACGATGAGAAAGATAAACGAGTCTCATGATCTTGGGCTGTCAACTTCTTCAATTCTTAGGGTCGGGTTGCTTCATGATATTGGAAAAGTAGGCTCCACAGATCAAGACTATTTTATCTTGCAAGATTCAGACTGGCATAGAGAGAAGCTTGGCCAGATGTTTAAATTTAACGAAAATCTAAGTAGAATGTCAGTCTCTCACAGATCACTCTGTCTGATACAGCAGTTTGGGATTACACTAGAGCCCGAAGAATGGATTGCTATTCAAATAGCTTCTGGAAGTCATTTTGAAGAAAATAGGTTCTATGTGGGACACGAGCCCACTCTTGCCCTTGCTTTGCAAAGTGCTAAAGCTATGGTAATTCACAAATCCAAGACTAGCAATAGCTAGTTGCTGTGAATATTTATCTATGTGAAAGATAATGGCGAGAGTAAGACTGGGTACTATTCTAGTCACGGAATAAAGGTTCCATCAGGACCCTCTGCTACATCTGACGGATCTCAATATCTTGGAAGACCTCGAAGATACAAATATACAGGATCATCAGGTCAACCTTCAATGAGCGCTGATAGTGGATTTTCTTCTATCGATGGGATTGGAAGAGTCAACAGGGGGTTTGAAGACGATTCATGTGCAGAACCGATGTTTCCAACCCAGGTTGACGATGAAGACTTTGAAGATGATGATTTCTTTTTAAGGACAGGAAAGCTCCCTCTCTATTCACTGGGAATGAGACCTAGACGAAGACAGGAAAAACTTAACCCGCTGAAGGAGGGATTTTTACCAGGATTTGTCGAAGATGCAGCAAAAAGCCTCGGGCTTTCGGTTCCAGGCGTTGACCTCCTTCTTGGAAAGATGATTCTAGATAGGGAGGCAGAGGCTGGAAGAGTTGCCATTGAAGAGATGTGTGATTTAATAGGTGTCGATCCAGAAATCCTTTCATCATCATTGATAGAGCCGTCAGATGGACCGATGATCCAGATAATTCAGAATATTTGCAACCTGGATCCAGCAATCAGACTCGAGTCAAGATCTCGCTTTAGAGAATTCCTAACTGCCCTTAAAGATGCAATTGTAACAATAGTTCAAGCATACGACTCCGTATTTGCACTAGTTGCAATTCCCATACCCGGCGATGAACCCGCAACTCTTCCTGCAGTGAATTTCATCTCAGGACTTTCTGGATTTTTTGTTCGAACACTTCCAATAGAGCGTCTTATATTTAGCCTATCTTCAAGATTAGCACAGATGCTTTCTGGAGCATTAGAGGTGTCACAGAATATTGAATCAGTCTCTCCAAAGTTTGGAGAGGCGATGAGTCGACTAGAGTCTGGGTTTGGTCCGGTTTTTTCTGCTGTTAGGCAAATGCCCTCTCTTTCACTTTCAAGGCTAGGCTCTCTATACACTGCACTGGATGGAGATACTTCACTTTGTATCGTTGAAGAGTTGCCGATTTCTGATGAAGCAAGGGCAGAAATAGAGGAAGATGAGCCCGATCTAGAAGCAGACAATCCTGATGCTGAAGGAGGCATAGAGCCGGCTGTCCCGGTGATGCCAGGTGATGAGGTGAGCTTTCCGGAGGCAGAGGGGTGTGCTTGCCCAATTTCAGAAGCAAGGTTTCAGCTTCTTGAGAATAGATATAATATGATAATGAGGAATTTAGGAATGTCAGAATCAACATTGAGAACTTTTATCAGAGAGATGATTAGAGAAGCAAAGGAAGAAGAGGTTACAGAAGAGCTTCCAAGCAGACACGGCGGTCCAGGATATCTTCCTAGTGACGTCCTACCTTATGGTCAAGAGTACATATCTTCTGAAGAGCAAGAAGAGAGAGAAGATATATCAGATGAATATATTGTCTCCTACAAGGGAGACGACGGCTATTCGGCTTATTCTGCCAGGCCCGTGAGGACAATTCCCGGAAGTCTTGAGGAGCAGGCGCTTAGAAGAATTATTCGCGAGGAGGCGAAGAAAATTCTTGATGCAAAAGATGATTCAAAGAAATTAAAAAAAAAAGATGACGATGAGGTAGAAGAGGCAAGCGGTGCAGCAGCAGGTGGAGGTGGACCTGTAACTCCCCTTGGAACTGGCCCTGATGCAGGAATAGATCACGACCATCAAGCTCGAGAAAGGTCGATCTATGCAAATGAGAGAGGCTTCGGAGGCGGTAAGAGATCTAAGGCTTGGATGACCTATCCGGTAAAAAGCTATTAATTGTTGAACAACCTATTTTTTGACTGTATGTTTAAATTGTGATATCATTATATCACAAAAATATATTGCCAATTTACCAGTTTAAAAATCTAGGAGGTTAACATGGCATTTGACAGAGAGGCATTACAGCGAAGGCTCGATGCACTAAGTGGAAATAGAAGGAAGAAGTCTTCAACTTGGAGACCTACTGAGGGTGAAGACTCCACAATTAGGCTTATTTCTTTTCCAGATAATGACGGACAGCCCTTTAAGGAGCTGTGGTTTTACTATAATATTGGAAACAATCCCGGCCTTCTGGCCCCCTATCAGTTCGGAGATCCAGACCCTATCCAGGATTTGATTACAAAGCTTCGAGGGGATGACGCCCGTGAATCATACGAGCTAGCCAAGAAGCTCTATCCAAAGATGCGCGTTTATGCACCCATCATTGTTCGAGGAGAAGAGGAAAAAGGCGTCCAGATCTGGGGATTTGGAAAGATGGTTTATCAGTCCCTTCTTAACATTATGCTTGATGAGGATTATGGAGATATTACAGACCCACTTGAAGGAAGAGACGTCAAGGTTACTTGCACTCGAGAAGCGGGAAGAAAGTGGGCAACAACTACAGTTCGACCCCGAGGAAAGGAGACTGCTCTTTCTACAAACAAGTCTCAGGCTTCTGAGTGGATGTCAGATATTCCAGACCCTACTAAGATGTACGAGTGCAAGTCGCATGACGAGCTTACCAAGATCATCAATGACTGGCTAAACTCAGATACAGATGATGACTCTATGGGGACCTCCATGGGCGGATCTTCAAATACTGGAACCAGCACATCTGAAAGTACAAGCTCTACCTCTGATGGGTCTGGCTATAAGTCTCTTGATGATGCTTTTGCAGATTTGATGGAATAGTTGAATATTGGGTGAGGGAGTTTCCCCTCCCTCACTCTTTTTTAGATATGAAGGGTGGATAGTTTGCCAAAGACAGCTGATTTTACTAGTGAATTAATTAAGTCTCTTAATAAGGAGCATGGGAGCCGTGTAGCATATAACCTGAGCCAAGATGAATCTCCTACTCATGTTAATCGATGGATTAGCACAGGATCAAAGCTTCTTGACTACATCTGTTCAAATAGGCGGGATGGAGGCCTTCCAGAGGGTAGAATTGTAGAGGTATTTGGGCCTCCTTCTATTGGAAAGTCCCACATTGCAACACAGATTGCAAGAACGACTCAGCGAATGGGAGGCATTGTTGTGTATATTGACACAGAGAACGCTACGTCTGTTGAGAATTTAAAGATGCTTGGAGTAGACGTGGCCAAGCGGTTTGTGTATGTTGATACACATTGCACAGAGGAGGTTCTCTCAATCGCTGAGGCGACAATTATGAAGGCAAAGGCGATGGATAAAAACATCCCTGTAACGATTGTATGGGACTCTGTTGCTGCTTCTTCTCCAAAGGCAGAACTTCTCGGAGATTACGACAAAGAGTCGATCGGGCTCCAAGCACGAGCCATCTCTAAGGGAATGCGTAAGATTACTGGTGTCATTGCAAATCAAAATGTATTATTTGTAATTCTCAATCAGATCCGAACCAAGATTGGTGTCATGTATGGAGATCCAGACACTACTCCCGGCGGAAAGGCAATTCCATTTCACTCGTCTACCAGAATAAAGCTAGGTGCGGGTCAGCAAATTAAGGACGGAGACGATGTTATAGGAATTCACGTCTCTGCTAAGACTATTAAAAATAAGGTTGCCCCACCCTTCAGAAAGATTAATTTTGAAATTCACTTCGGCGTTGGAATCAAAGAGCATGAGCAGGTATTTGATATTCTAAGAAAGCATGGTCCAGAAGTTATTAACGGGAATGAAGTCACGATTTCTGGAACAGGTGCATGGAAGTGTTTTACTGTAACCAATGTTAAAACAGGGGAAGTGATGATTGAAAAGAAGTTTCATAAGCCAAAATTTGATGAGATATTAAAAGATCCAGAATACTCAAAATATATTGATGATCTTTTAGAAGCAGCAATGGTTAAGAAGTTTAGTGAAGATCCCGATATTGATATTGAGTCATATGAGGAAGTAAGATCTATAGCCCTTGAGATCGAGTGAGATCAATTGAACAAGATAAGACCTGTAGTCTTAGTTGATGCATTTAATCTTTTTATGCGTCACTATGTTGCTCATCCAGCAATGAGCGATCAAGGCTACCACGTAGGGGGCATAGTTGGATTTTTAAACGGCCTAAAAAAGATATGTCTTGAAATGTCTCCCACGTCTGTTGTCGTAGTATGGGAAGGTGGCGGGTCTAAAAAGAGAAGGGATGTTCTTCCTGCCTATAAGATGAGAAGAAGGCCTCAAAAGCTAAATCGATTTTATGAAGATGAAGATATTCCCAACACAATTGAGAATAGAAATGATCAAGTTTCTTTCTTGATAAGTTCATTAAAAAAGCTACCTGTAATTCAAGTTTATGTTGACAGCTGTGAGGCAGATGATGTTATAGGATATCTTTCTAGGTACAAATTTAGAAATGATAAAAAGGTGATTATCTCTTCTGATAGAGATTACTACCAGCTTCTAGATGACAAGACAGTCATTTACTCTCCTACATGGAAAAAATTTGTCAACAAGAGAGAGGTTGTAGGAAAGTTTGGAATAAGCCCAAATAATTTTTGCTTAGCAAAATCCATATGCGGCGATCCCTCTGACAATATAAAGGGTGTAAAGGGGGCTGGGTTTAAGACCATATCAAAAAGATTTCCAGTGCTATCATCAGAGGACGACTGCACAATATTAGACATAATATCAGAGGCTAAAGAAAGAGCCCAAGAGAAGAGATCACCTAAGATTTTTAAAGAAATAGCTGATAGTGAGAACCTAATTAGAACCAACTGGAAATTGACTTACTTAGATACTTCAAACCTATCTCCCGAACAAATTAAAAAGATTGAAAGTTCAATTGATACTTTTAGCCCCGCACCAAATAAAATATCACTAATCAGGATGATGATAAAGAATGGAATTCAAAATCTTGACATCGATCACCTTTTTCTATCAATGAGGAACATTGGAAAACGTAGTAATGATAAATGAGTATGCTTCTGAAGGGACTGCACACTTTAAGCAATATGGCAAGTCCTTTCAGGAGAAAATCTTTCAGTGCCTAATCACTGACAAGAATTGGTCTACACAGATGTCGGAGGTTATGACTCCGACGTACTTTGATTTAAAGTATTTGAGATATCTCTCAGACAAGTACTTTTCTTACTATCTTAAGTACAAGGACTTTCCCACACTCCCTCTCTTGATCACGATAGTTCGTGACGATCTAAGAGAGGGAAAGGACATAATTCTTAGAGATCAAATAGTTGAATTCTTGCATAGAATTAGGATGAACCCTGATGTGGGGGATCTTAAGTTTGTCAAAGAAAAGACGCTTGATTTCTGTAAGCAGCAAGCAATGAAAGAAGCCCTGGAAGAGGCAGTTGAAAGAATTTCAGGTGGTAAGCTAGAGTCTGTGATGGATCTTATGAGACACGCACTATCTGTAGGAATGCCCGCTTCAATTGGCCATGACTTTATGGAAGACGCTGAAGCTCGGTTTGTTCACATTAGTAGATGTGCATGCCCTACTGGAATCCCTCAGCTTGATAAGAAAGACATATTAAACGGCGGACTTGGTCGAGGTGAGATTGGAGTTGTGACAGCCAATACGGGTGTCGGAAAGAGTCACTTCCTCGTTAGTGTGGGTGCTGAAGCTTTAAGGCGTGGAAAGAATGTCGTTCACTACACTTTCGAACTTTCAGAAACTGCTGTCGGCTTAAGATACGATTCTAATTTTTGTGACATTCCAAGCAATGAAGTTATTGATAGAAAGGATGAAGTACTTAAGAAGTATAATGATATGGATCTTGGAAGACTGATTATTAAGGAATATCCGACAGGATCAGCTACAGTAATGATGATTAGGAACCACATGGAAAAGCTATCCTTAAAGGGATTCGTTCCAAGCTTAATTGTAATTGATTACGCTGATATCATGAGATCTTCTAGGAAGTATGATTCGCTTAGGCATGAACTCAAGCTGATCTATGAAGAATTAAGAAATCTAGCAATGGATATGAATATTCCTGTCTGGACCGCTTCTCAAGCCAATAGAGATTCTGCTAATTCAGACATTGTTGGTCTTGAAAATATGTCAGAAGCATATGGAAAAGCGATGGTTGCCGATGTTGTGGTTTCACTTTCTAGAAAGCCGACAGAAAAGTCCAGCGGCCTTGGTAGAATATTTATTGCAAAAAATAGAGCAGGAAGAGACGGTGTTTTATTTCCAATGAGGATGGACACTGCTAGGTCAAAAATCCTTGTTGTCGACAATGACGATGAAATGACACTGAGCGAGGCTTTAAGGTCAGATAATAATGACATGAAAACCATACTGAAGAATAAGTGGAAGGAGATTAACAGTAATAGTTAGTCTGCTGTAATTTTAAAAATCTTGGAGAGATTAAAATATGCATAAACTTGAAGATGTGATCAGTTCTTCGACTGAATACTTCAATGGTGATGATTTGGCAGCCAGTGTCTTTGCGACCAAGTATGCTCTTTGTGATCGTGCCGGAGGATACCAAGAGAGAACCCCTGATGATATGCACAGGAGGCTTGCTAAAGAGTTTTCTAGAATTGAATCAAAGTATCCCAACCCACTTTCAGAAGATGAGATCTACGAGCTCTTTAGAGAGTTTAAATACGTAGTCCCACAAGGGTCGCCCATGGCGGGAATTGGAAACAATAATCAGATACAGTCTATTTCTAATTGCTTTGTCATTGAATCGCCTAGAGATTCTTATGGAGGAATACTAAAGTCGGATCAAGAGCTTGTTCAGATTGCCAAGCGTCGTGGAGGAGTTGGATTTGATATTTCTACCCTAAGGCCGAAAGGTTTGCCGACTGGAAATGCAGCTAGAACTACAGATGGAATAGAAGTCTTTATGGAGAGATTTTCCAACTCTACAAGAGAGGTGGCACAAGGAGGCAGAAGAGGTGCCCTAATGCTTACTATCTCTGTCCATCATCCTCAGATTAGTGACTATATCAACATTAAAAGAGACAGAAAGAAGGTAACAGGCGCAAATATTTCAATTAGGCTTTCTGATGAATTTTTAACGGCTGTTAAGAATAATGAAAATCTACACCTCAGGTTTCCAGTTGAGAAAGATGCAGATCACATTGTTGAAAGCTGGGTTGATGCAAGAGAGATCTGGGATGAAATAATTGATGCTGCTCATGATTCTGCTGAGCCGGGTTTAATTTTTTGGGATTCAGTTATTAGAAATTCTCCTGCTGATGTCTATGGAGAAGAGGGGTATGGAACAACCTCTACCAATCCCTGTTCTGAGCTACCTCTTGCTCCCTATGATTCGTGTCGACTGATGCTTGTTAATCTTATTTCTTTTGTTGATGATCCATTTACTGAGTCAGCTTCGTTTGATTTTGAAAGATTTGGTGACTGTGCCGTCAAGGCACAAAGGCTAATGGACGACATGATTGATCTTGAAGTTGAACAAATAGACAAGATTTTAAGAAAAATTAAGAGGGATCCGGAAGCCAAAGAAGTCAAGAAGATTGAAAAGGATCTATGGGAGACAATTAGAAAAAAGGCACTAAATGGAAGAAGAACGGGGCTGGGAGTTACTGCTGTAGGAGACACACTTGCCTCTCTTGGAATAAGATACGGAAGTGAAAAGTCTATTACCATAGTTGAAGAAATATATAAAACTCTTGCTGTCTCTGCGTACAAGTCTTCATGTATTATGGCATCTGAAAGAGGGGCCTTCCCCATTCACAATCATGATAGAGAGGTCGGGCACCCATTTCTAGAGAGAATCTGGGATTCATGCAATCAGACACTTAAAATGAGCAAGAGCACAGGAAGAAGAAATATTTCAATTTTAACAACTGCACCTGCTGGATCTGTCTCAACTTTAACACAGACCTCAAGTGGAATTGAACCAGCATTTATGTTAAAATACACAAGAAGAAGAAAGATAAGTCAGACAACTGAAGGTGTAGAGGCAGACTTTATAGATGATCTCGGAGACTCCTGGAAGGAGTATGAAGTGTATCATCATGGATTTAAAGACTGGATGGATAAAACTGGTCTTTCCGAAATTGAAGACTCTCCGTATCACATGTCAACAGCAAGTGAAATTAACTGGAAATCAAGAGTCAAGCTTCAGGCTGCGGCACAAAGATGGATTGATCACGGGATATCCTCTACCATTAACCTTCCCAGTGATGTGACTGTCGATGAGGTAAAAAAGATTTATGAGGCAGGTTGGGAGTTAGGCTGTAAGGGCTTAACTGTATACAGAGACGGATGTAGAACTGGCGTCTTGATCGGAGAAGAAAAAGAAGAGGACCAGGCCTTTAAGACGCACGAGGCACCCTTCAGGCCCTTCGAGCTAGAGTGCTCTATACACCATGCAACCATCAAGGGTGAGGCCTGGACTATTCTTGTTGGCCTAATGGGTGGAAGGCCCTATGAGGTCATGGGAGGTCTCCAGAAGTATATAGAGATCCCTAAGAAGTATAGAAAAGGCACGATTATCAAGCACCACTATAAGACGAAGAATTCTAGATATGATCTTAGAATTGGTGTCCCTGAAGACGAAATTCTTATAAAAGATATTGTTGATGTGTTTGATAATCCAAATCACGCTGGATTTACAAGGACTATCTCTCTTGCATTGAGACACGGAGCACCTATCAATTATGTTGTTGAACAGCTTCAAAAAGATAGAGAAATGGATATGTTTTCATTCTCCAGAGTGATTGCAAGAGTCCTAAAAACTTACATCCAGGATGGAACCTCTCCAGGAAAAAATATTTGTGAAAGCTGTGATGCAGTGGATTCACTAAGATATCAAGAAGGCTGTGTGACATGCATGTCTTGCGGCTGGTCAAAGTGCTCTTAAAGGAATAGTATATACAATGAAATGGACGACTAGTATGTCTCCGCTTATTAAGGAAGTGGAGCTAAGAAAAAATCCAGTAATAATTACTGTAAATAAGTTTGATGAAAAATCTGCAAAAGAGTTTCAGCAGCAAATGGCCCAAGCTCACAATACAGGACAAAAGGTAGTTCCTGTTGTTATAGACTCGTATGGCGGACAGGTCTACAGTTTGATGTCCATGATTAGTGCCATAAGTCATTCAGAGCTTCCCATAGCTACAATCGTTGAAGGAAAAGCGATGTCTTGCGGCGCCATACTTTTTTCCTTTGGTGAGCAGGGAATGAGGTTTATGGATCCTGATGCCACTGTGATGATTCACGACGTTTCAAGTATGGCGTGGGGGAAGGTTGAAGAAGTCAAGGTCAGTGCGGAAGAGACAGACAGACTAAATCAAAAAGTATATTCAATGATGGCTCGTAATTGTGGAAAGAAAGATGATTATTTTCTTAAGATTGTCCACAGGAAGGGTCATGCTGATTGGTTTCTAGATGCAACTGAGGCTAAAAAGCATGGAATGGCAAATCAGCTAAGAGTTCCCAAGTTTAACATTAACGTCTCAGTTGACATAGATTTTGAGTGAGATATGGATAAAGTATTTTATAATAGATCTTCTGCCTCAAATCTTGGGTGGGAGCCTGGATGGTTTGGATGTGATTATTTTGACGATACTTTAACATCAGCAGTTAGAAAGTGGCAAAGAGAGAATGGTCTAACAGCTGACGGCCTGGTTGGGCCCACCACATACAGAAGAATCTGGACTGAAAGAGAGTCAGAAATATCTAGCTTTAAACCAGCTAATAGGCGATTTGACTCTAATAGATGGATAGTTCATAATGGAAAGTTCATTCCAATTGAGTGGAAAAAGGTTGTTCTTTGGGATGAGCACGGAGGGCTAGAAACAAAGAAGGGAAACTACTACGACTATTCAGGAAAGCCAGAAAGAAAGCCAACATTCTTCGTTAATCACTGGGATGTCTGCCTGTCATCAGATTCATGTGCAAATGTACTAAAGAAGAGAGGTGCCTCTGTTCACTTTTGTATTGATAATGATGGTACAATTTATCAGCTGCTAGACACTCAGCACGGTGCCTGGCACGCCGGTGGTCAAAAGTGGAATCAAAAATCTATTGGTGTGGAGATATCAAATGCGTATTATACAAAGTATCAGAGCTGGTATGAAAAAAATGGCCTGGGAGCTAGACCAATTTTGGAGGATTCATGGACCCATGGGAGCAAGCATAAGCCTCATCTCGGATTTTATCCAATACAGATTGAGGCAGCCAGAGCGCTGTGGAAAGCAATCCATATCGGATACGGAATCCCATTAGCCTGTCCAATGAAAAATGGTGAGATGTCAACTGGTGTGTCACCAGAGGCTTCTAAGGGAAAGTTTGAGGGTTTTATTCATCACTTTCACCTGACAAGGAGAAAGATTGACTGCGCTGGATTTGATCTCGAATCAAACCTTCAAATCGTGAGACAGTCTCCTATGTATTGTCTATAGCTTTGTGAGACATAAAATGGAACTTGTATCAACGCACATTTGCAAGACCCAGAACTTAGGGATGCATGGAAACTTGTTCGGAGGCGTAATGCTTTCGTGGCTTGATGAAGCAGGAGCTGCGTTCACAGCCCAAGTGTGTGGTACACCAAAAATGGTTACTAAGTCAATTTCTGAAGTAGTCTTTCAGAAACCTGTTAGGGCTGGACAGATTATTAAGATATACGCTGATGTTATAAGAATCGGAACTTCATCAATTACAATTAGGCTAGAAGCTAGAAGGCATAGTGTCTACAATGGGTCACAGAGAAATGTTGTTTCTGTTGATATGGTTTTTGTCAGAATAGATGGAGATGGTGAGCCTGTTCCAATTAAAACTATTCGGTCTGACTATCAGGATAGGCGGACTGAAAAGGAACGGTAAGCTTTTTAACAATAGATCATAGAGATGGTACTTTTATGAAACATCTGTGATCTTTTTGTTATCATCTCGGGGTAAAAAATGACAGCCACTAGAGTTACTGAATCCTCAGGGTCTGTTGGGTCTATTCAAATTGCTGACGGATTTGGCGGATTTCTATCTGGTACTCTGAAGGCTGGAGACAATATTACAATAGCTGATATGGGATCTGGTTCCTTTGCAATATCAGCATCAATATCAGCAGGATCTACAATTGGGACCGCAGAAGATAGTGACTACACAGACGGATTATTTTCTAGCTTTACTTCTTCGACAGCAATAGGTACAGCTATTGATAAATTTAATGAAGTTCTTAAGGCACTTGCGCCTGATCCCGCTCCGGACCTAGATGACATAAGCTCTAAAAATACTGGGACAGCTTCAATTCTTTCTTTTGGGTCTAGCAACAACCAGTCTTCTGGGTCCCCTGCATATATTAGTGTTTCAACTTCTGCTGGGCTTTCTGCTGTTGATGTAAACGGATCTTATACAGTAACGACTAGTAGTAATAATATACGGCTTGGGGTCTTTGATGGTGATGCACACATAAGCGGTGTCTTAAATGCTGACGTAGGATCTAATAGCCAGGGAAATAGCGTACAAAATTATCCTGAATTTTCCTTTGGAAACGGTGAGACGGGTGTTCTTCGACTTGAGGTTAATGGGTCTACAATTAAGGAGATTGATCTAACTACTGCAATCATCGGAAGTGGGACATCTGGGCTTGGAACGGGCTCCTATCTTGATGCAAATGGCTCCGGCTTTAATTTCTTTTCTACTGAGTCAACAGGGACACTTTCAAATGGAAATTCTTTTGCATCCTTTAAGCACAGAACAGGTCAATTTGTTATAGCATCAGGAAGTCAAAGGCGTGGATGGAACTATGCTAGAGTTTCACATGTTATGACAGGAACAACCTCAAATACAAATTATATTGAATGGGTCAATGATGACAATCCCGATGCCCTGGCTGCTGCAGGAAATGAATTATCATTTGTAGGCTCCGGTAGCATCCATTTGTCTGGAATTGAATACTTTCAAAGCGGAACAGCAACGTATGCTGCCAGGGTCACGAATGCATACAAGTATGTTTATGATAGTACTAATATAACTTTTACAACTTCAAATAGTGCTGCAGAGAGCTCAAGCCCATCATTCTCAATAAGTGCACAGTCAAAGCCTTCCATAGGAGCAGGCGAAACACACACAAAGGTTCTTCATATAACTGGATCAGGGGCTGTAACTTCAAATTACTTTATAAGTGGAGCACTAACAGCCGGTATAAACGTTACACACCCACTTAAGTCCAATCTTTCAAATAGTGGTCAAGCATCCACCACAGGAATATTGATGTATAACTTGTCAAATACATCAACAGCTCAGTCAGAAACCTTTAGAAGAGAAGAATATAGGATTACTAGCGGGGCTTATAGTACACAGGCTTCTTTAATCAACTCTGCAAATAATTGGGATTCTGAGAAGCATATAACATCCTCAAACGGTGGGCATAGCAATGGGTTGCAATTCTATAACTCAAGACTTTATTCGCCAACTAGTACATTAAGATCGGGTGACTTTAGAGACTCCTCAGAGAGCGGAAAGCTAGATAATTCTCCACCGGGAAATCCAAATTATTCTGGAGAGTCCGGACAGAGAACATTCTATAGATGGTTTAAAAATGAAACTGGATCAACAAAGTACGATCTAACGATTGCAATTAACGGATCGGGAACAACGATTGTCACAGCAGCGACAGCACTTAATAGTGGGAGAATTAGAGTCTTTGTTAAATTCCCGTCAGATGGAACTAGGGAGACTGGCTGGCTTGATCTAGCAACTGAGTTTGTACTTGATGACTATGATGATAATGATGGTGCACACACAGCCAATGGCGCACTAAGCTTTGATAGCAGCTTAAACGCTACAAACTATGTTACGCTTGGTACAGTTGGAGTCGGAGATGATGAATATATTGGACTAAGAATTGAGGCAGACACTGGTTGGACAGGCTATATAAGCCAAATTACTGTTACATTTGGAGCAGGAACAGGTACAATAACCGCTATTCCAGATCTAGATGATATTGACTGCAATGATGATGGTACAGATTGTAATCTTTCTTTTGGATCTTCAAAGTCAATATCGGGATATACAGATGTAGGGACTGCTGCTGGATTTTCTGCTGTAGATGTTAATGGAAAATATCAGACTGCTGCCTCTTCTAACAACCTTAGGCGCTCTGTGTTTGCACTTAATACGATCGTTGAAGGAGACTTAAACGAAGATGTTTCTGCAAATTCTCCAGACTATGTTGCTAATTCATTCTCTGATGCAAGTAGCGGATCATTAGTCTTAGAGGTAAATGGCTCTGATGTTCATACAGTTAGCTTAGCAGGTGCATATAATAACGTCGGTGCCGGAGAGCCAGGCTCAGGAACAGGCACATCTTTTACTAGCAATAGTGGATTTTTTGACCTAAGCGTCTGGAGACCTGCAGAGTGGGATAATGAAGTTCCCTACTACCTTGAGACACATAGAACAGGAAAGTATAGAGTGCATACAGGGCATCAGAGAAATGGATGGAATTATGCAAGAGTAAAGCATGTTGGAAGCTGGGGGACACGAACTACAAATTATGTTGAATGGGTAAATGACAATGATTCAAACGCACTAAGTGCTGCTGGGTTAATTCTGCAACCCTTTGG
>CETM01000889.1_pt1 | contig 16116 bp, 13 predicted proteins | sample 361451 | NCBI WGS metagenome assembly CETM01 (sample SAMEA2622690, study PRJEB7988) | marine metagenome | isolation source: saline water (ENVO:00002010), including
CACCAGTCATTTGCTGATGTGCTTGCTGTGTAATAACCAAATGCCAGTGATAAGTTATCAAGCTTTTTAGCAAATGCTAAATCGTTGGTGAATGCGCTAATTTCTTTTAATACCACCCAACGACCAAGTTGTTGAACCGCTGTGTCTGCATCGTATTCTGTGCCAGTTACTGCACCTGTTGCTGTCTCACCGTTATCTGCCACTGCACCAACGGTTGTTGCAGAACCTGCCGGTACTAAGCCATACGTGTTGGCATCACCTTTGGTGATGTTGAAGCGATCTGTGAAGCTCCAACCGTTATCGAATTCAAGTTTGATGCTACCGCCAGAAACATGACCTTTCCAACCACGGCCTTCACCTAAGTCGATCTGTTGCTCGTCATTATTTGCGCCTGTGTAGATAGTCGCTTGGCGATTTAAAGTACCCAGCTGCGTGTAGTTTGCGTCAACGCCGTCAACATTAAGTGGTGTTGGTAAGTACCAAGCACCGTGGTCGTCGGTTTGACGTGTGTATAAGTTAATGGTGCCGTTTTCTAATTCTTTAGTGATATTAATTGTGAACTGGCTGCCTTTCTCTGATGTGAAACCTGCATCACGAATACCTGGAGAGCTTTTAACATAACCACCCACCATAAAGAATAAGTCATCAGAAATCTCACCACTAACCACAGCGTCAATGCGTTGTAGGTCATAATCTGAAGTTGTGTATTTGAATACACCTTCGGTATCTTCACTGCCACGTTTAAGGCGGAAGTTAGTTGTTAAACCTGGTTGGCCATTTGATACAACAGGGTTGGGACCGCCGCGTAATGCTTCCATCGTTTCGATAGTTTCATCTAAACGGAATAACGACGAGTTTTCTAAAAATGACAAAGTAGGCGCAGGGTAAATTGGCGAACCTTCAAGGCTTAATGTTAAAAATGGTGCATCACCACCACCAGGGAAACCACGTACAAATACGTTCGCGCCAGACTCACCACCCGAGCTTTCTACCCACACACCCGGCACGGCTTTGAATAAATCAGCTGTACTTTTTGGCGATAATTTAACAATTTGATCTGCATCTATATTGGTTACTGCATAGCCAGCATCAATTTTACGTACGCCAATACCTGCAGGTGTACCAGATACAATAATTCGTTCTACTTTTTCTTTAGCTGGTTGCTCAGTTTGCTCTTCGGCCATAACTGTTTGGCCACTCAAAGCTAGCAAAATTGCAGAGGCTAGCGCACTGCGTGTGTATGTAGTTGTCATTGTGTGTTCCCATTTTTTATGTTGTTGAAAGCAATGTATTAGCGAATATTTTGCAATTGTTAACACCTTGCTTTTATAAACCATAAAGATTTATGCAAACGTTTGCAATTTGTTTTTTCAATTTTTTGTCCTTTTTTTACCCACAGGGTGAGTTGGTCTGTTTTGCTTACTGAAAAAATATTATGCTCTTTGGCGCAGCGATTTGGTCGAAATGGTGGTATATTGCCAGCATATGTTTTAAAGGAAAGCAGTGTTTCAGTATCATGAATGATAGAAAATTAAAGTTAGCTGATCTTGCGAAATTAGCCGGTGTTTCTACGTCGACAGTTTCCCGTGCGCTCAATGATAACCCATTGATAAAAAAGGAAACTCGCGACAAGCTTCAACAGTTAGCAAAAAAACATAACTTTAGTTTAAACACGGCTGCTAGCCGCCTTCGCACCCAAAAAACCAATGTTGTTGCGGTTATTATTAACCTCGATGGTGATACAGAACAGTCTATTAACGACCCTTTCTTACTTAAAATTGTTGGTGAAATAAATTTAGCGCTAAATAAATTTGGCTTAGAGTTATTACTTTCTAATTCGTTTATGGCCAGTGATGATTGGGCAAATTACTTTATTAATAGCCGCCGTGCCGATGGCATTATTGTGGTCGGCCAAGGTAAAAGCCAAGCAAATATTGAAGCTGCAGCGAGTGCTGGTGTTCCTTTAGTTGTCTGGGGCGATCCAAAAACACCCAGCAGTTACCCAATTGTTGGCAGCGATAATTATTTAGGCGGTCGCCTAGCGACTGAGCACTTATTGGCAAATGGCGCTAAAAACATATTGTTTTTAGGTGACCCTGGGCACGCTGAAATTAGTGAACGCCACCGTGGTTATTTAGATGCTATTAATGAAGCCAAAGCCACTCCTCACGTGGTTTCTATCGATATTACTAGTAGTGCTGCTTATAAAGGAATTAACCAATTGTTGGTAGAAAAAGGGCTGTGCTTTGATGGCATTATGGCATGTAGTGACATGGTGGCTTTTGGTGCGATGAAAGCCCTGAAAGAGCGTTACATTAGTATTCCAAACGACGTTGCTCTTGTGGGCTTTGATGATATTGCCATGGCAGATATCAGTCATCCTTCTTTGTCGAGTATTAAACAAAATACTCAACGCGCTTCAGTTATTCTTGTTGAAAAGTTGTTAGCCCAGTTAGCAGGACAGTCAGTAGAATCTCAAGTTGTTGAAATAGAGCTAGTAAATAGGCAGTCGAGCCAGCGCTAAGCCTATTGAATGTTAGCAATATGTGTAATTTTAAATGCAAACGTTTGCATTTTGTTTTGCGCTAAACTAGACTGAATAAAAATAATCATAGGTTGAAGTGAATGAATCCTATAAGAATAACTATCGCGCTGGCATGCAGCTATTTTGTCTTTGCTATTATGCTCAATAGTGTGGGCACTGTTATTTTACAAGCAATCAATAGCTTAGATGTAAGCAAAACTCAGGCGTCTGTTCTTGAAGGATTTAAGGATCTTAGTATTGCCATTGTGTCATTTTTAGTGGCGTCATTTATCCCTCGTATAGGCTATAAAATTGCCATGCTTGGCGCTTTATTACTGGTTGCAGTGATGTGCTTGGTTGTTCCGAGCATTGCCGACTTTTGGGTATTAAAAGCGCTCTTTGCCGCAATTGGTTGCAGCTTTGCAGTAATGAAAATCTCTGTTTACTCTGTTATTGGTCAAGTGACTGATAATGCTAATAAACATTCAGCGTTATTAAACACCATTGAAGGGGTGTTTATGCTAGGTGTGCTGTCGGGTTATTGGATTTTTGCGTTATTTATAGACGCTGATGACCCGCAAAGTAGCCACTGGTTGAATGTTTATTACTTGCTTGCAGCGATTGTTGCGGTGGCGTTTGTTTCTGTGCTTGCGGCACCAATAAAATCGCCAGAACTAAAAACTAATCAGCAATCTCAGCTTCATGATTTTATTGACATGTTAAAGCTGACTTACCAACCCTTGGTGCTTATTTTTGTTGTTAGTGCATTTATGTATGTACTAATAGAGCAAGGCGTGGGCACTTGGCTACCGACCTTTAATAACCAAGTTTTAAAATTGCCTGTTGATGTCAGTATCCAACTTGCTAGTTTGTTTGCAGCTGCGTTAGCGCTTGGTCGTTTGGTAGCAGGGCAAGTACTTAGGTTTATTAGTTGGTTTAGTTTATTAATGGGCTGCTTGGTCGCTATGGGTGTGCTCGTATTATTGGTGCTGCCTTTGACTCACGATGTAGATGGTAGCCAAGTTAAAAGTGTATTTGATGTGCCTTTTGCAGCATACATGCTGCCGTTGATTGGCTTTTTTATGGCACCGATTTACCCGTTACTTAACTCTGTCATGCTGAGTTCATTAGCGAAGCACAAGCACGCTGCTATGACAGGTTTAATTGTGGTTTTCTCTGCATTAGGTGGAACAACAGGTTCAATTATTACGGGCTTTGTATTTGATAAATTTAGCGGTCAGCATGCATTTTATCTCACATTAGTGCCAATAGCCTTGCTATTAATCACCGTTTCAATCTTTAAGAAAATTACCCTAAAACCACAGTATCAAGCGGCTTCAAGCGCAGAATAAGGGATTGTCATGAACTTCGTTAATAGCCAATTATTTAAAGACGTACAGCTAGCAGAAGTGTTTGCTGATTCAAAAATGTTTGCCGATGCTGTGCCAAACTTATCTTGGCAAAGTGCTTGTGAGTTGTATCAACTTGTAGGCCCTTTAAAGGGTGATGAGCTGCGTAAATTTGTTATGTCGAACTTTTTGTTTGCTGATCAGACTATTCCGACTGCGAAATTAGATACTACATCAGTTAAACAGTATATTCTTGACCTATGGCCGCATTTGCATCGCAATGCTGATACAGATTTAGCAAGCTCACTAATGCCCTTGCAGTTTGACTACATTGTACCGGGTGGTCGTTTTCAAGAAATTTATTATTGGGATAGTTATTTTACAGCCTTGGGTCTAGAAGATTGTGGCGACCTAGCCACCATTGAAGCCATGGTTAATAACTTTATAGACCTACAAGAACGTAATGGCTGTATTCCAAATGGTAACCGAGTTTATTATAGCTCTCGCTCGCAACCACCTGTTTTGGCGTTAATGATAGCGATGCTATGGGACGCTAAATATAAACAAGAAGCAGATTTAACTTGGCTGGCAAACGCGGTAAAAGCACTTGAAGCTGAGTATCAATTTTGGATGCAAGGCTGTAACGACCTTAGCAGTGAAACGCCTGCTATTAGGCGTGTTGTAAAAATGCCCAATCAGTCTATTTTAAACCGCTATTGGGATAGTGCGGCAACACCTCGTCCAGAATCATTAAAAGAAGATTTACATGACGCTGAAGGACTAACAACTGAGCAGCAACAAAGTTATTTTCAACATATTCGCGCTGCATGCGAGTCCGGCTGGGACTTTAGTAGCCGTTGGCTTTGTGATCATAATGACTTAAAAAGCATTGAAACAACCAATATCATACCGGTTGATTTGAATAGCTTACTGTATAACTTAGAGCATACGTTATCTCGTTTTTACCGTTTACTTGGTAAAGAACAAAAGAGCCAGTCGATTGCTGAGCTGGCTACACTGCGCTTAGATGCAATTAATACCTATTGTTGGAATTCTGAGGCGGGTGTTTATCGTGATTACAACATTAGACTCAATCAGCAAAGTAGTGTTGATTCAATGGCAATGGCTGTTCCTTTGTTTGTAGGCGCTGCATCTGTACAACAAGCTCAACAAGTGAAGCAAAAACTGATGAGTGAGTTTTTAAAACCCGGTGGTTTAGTGACAACATTGTGTAGTACACCACAACAATGGGATAGTCCTAACGGTTGGGCGCCGCTACAATGGTTCGCTGTAAAAGGTTTAACAGAGTATGGCTTTGTCAGCGAGGCACAGGCGATCATGAAAAACTGGCTGAGTATGATCGAAATGCGTTTTGCAGAGGATAAGTGCCTCCTTGAAAAATACAATGTGTGCGAATTAGTTAGCCGTGCAGGTGGTGGCGAATACACAGTACAACAAGGATTTGGTTGGACGAACGGTGTAACTTCACGTTTTTACAAACTACTCAATGACTCGCTGTAAAAGGGGAGATGCGGGTATAGGTGGTTTACATTTTATTAACCTGGGTATCTAGCCATCCAAATGGGTTGGTAATGTTGTAAATTGCCAAAATAAAGGCTTATAAATGGTTGAATCGTGTATCCAAATTGGGTATTGTGAATAAAATGTTTCAAGGAAGAAATGAGATGATTCAACCAACTTCTGTATTTCTAAAAACACAGCCAAGGTTACAAAACCGCAGTCAAAATTATCGATATTTAATTAAAATACTCGATGCGTTTTTTATGCGTGTGAAAGTCGATGCAAGCTTGCCTCATGAGTCTATGCGCGATGAGTTTAACCTTTATTTAATTGATAGCACTGATGCACATTGGAAAGACTTATTACCTGCTGAGTTAGTGCAACTTGCTAAGCAACATTTAGTGGTTATTTTTAATGCGGACGCTAATGCAATTTGCGAAAAAAACTTACTTTTAAATGGCATTAAAGGGGTGTTTTTTGCAGATCAATCACCTGAAGATATTTTTGCAGGGCTGGTCAGAGTGATCAATGGCGAGCTGTTTTTTAGCCGTAAAAGTATTTCTACTACGTTTAATCATATGCTGTCTGCAATGTCTCGTAGCCAATTCAATGCCAGCAACGATTCGGTAAATACTGATATTGACCTCAGCTTACTGACTAAACGAGAAAAATCAGTGATTCACTTACTTGCCCAAGGTGCGAGTAATCGAGATATCGCAGAGCGTTTAAATATTAGCGACCATACCGTTAAAACCCATTTGTACAGTGCATTCAAGAAAACGGCATCGCGTAACCGCGTGGAGCTGGCTAATTGGGCACAAAATTACATGGCAGTGAGTTTGTCTTTACAAAATACACAGTGACAAACTACAGCCAGTTTAATCCCAGTGGTAGTGTTTGATCAGAATATTCAGCCACTTGCACGAGGCTTAAAAAACCGGCTTCGAGCAAGTATCCTTCAAAATCATGTTTCCGTTTAGCTTCCATTATTCGATACTCAGTTCGATTTAGATGTGACTTTATTCATAAAATACAGTGGAATACACAGTATTAATAATCCTAGCCATTGCCATAATGGCGCAAAAAGAAACACTAGCGCTGATTGTGCATCATGGGAAAAATAGATTGAACCTATGGTCACAGTACCAAATAAGACACACATAATAGTGACAATAAACGTGGCGATTTGTGTCACTCTTGTTTTACTGTGTTCAACCATCCACGCCATTAATAAATAGGGCGAAATACCCCATAAAACAAAACCAATTGGCAGACTTTTTGAACTGTCAAAATTATCAATGGTGATAACCAGGGTAATCAGTGCGGCTAAAACAATAAGAGAATAAGCGCATTTGGAGAAGGTAATCCATTTCATAAATAAAACTTAATTAACTGAATGCTATAAGTATTTATTTCGATGGATAATTAAGTAGAAAGTTCAAATTGGGCGCTGTGATGTTCAGCGCCACACTAATTAACTCATTAAATTAGACCGTTTTTGCAGACCAAATGCCTTTGTTAATACCTTTTAATACAAGGTCGCTAAGCGCTTTTTCAATTGCTTGCGTGACGCAAATACTCATAGGCTCATTGTCGGTGAATCCGGCTTCTGCTTCTGCAAGACGTTTGTAGCTCACATAGCGAAAGAAGCCTGCGCGCATTTCTTGGCTGAGTACTTTTTTGCTTGTCGCAACGGATAACAAAACTTGGCCTGTGCGAACATCGACAGCGCGTAAATAAATTGAAATTGCATCTTCACGGTATAATTCTGATGCGCCAATCCCGAAGTATTCCATACCAATCCCGCCGGTTTTGATATTTGTGTCGTAGCTAATGATACCGCCTTCTAAGATTATTTTAGCTGTCGTGAGTGGTGGTAATTCAGGTAGCTTATCGTTTTCGGCTTGCGCAGCGCGAATTATTTTACGTTCAGTTAAGATATTTTGTAGACCTTCGCGCTCTACCGGAATAAACCAATCAGATTCATGCAATGCTTGCACTAAAATAGAGTTAGCACCTTGTGTTACTGCGGTAGAAAATGAGCTTACATTTGCCTGTGGTTTGTATTGCCCAGTTTGGTCACGAAATGAGTACACTGACACAGGAATGCTTCCCATTGGTTGAGGAAGGGCCTGCAAAGCCTGGAAAGTTTCGGTTGGCTCAAGAGAGTCTGCTAGTTGTTTGGTCGGTGGGATTAAATTGCCCATTGATGAACAACCCGACAGAAGTAATACCATTGCTGCTAATGTGAATGTCTTCATTATCCAAACCTCGGTACTTCAATTACTGTCACTGTGCCATCAGAGGTGTTGGTAATTCTAACGGTGATTGTGTCACTGGTACTGGTGATAATTTGAATTTCATAATCACCCGTCATAAAGGTCGAGTCACCATTAAAGATGCTGTCGTCGATTTCGTCACCAAATGCCATATCTGTGATTTCTCGTACCATTCTATTTAAGTAGGTACGCTCTAACGAATCTTGAAATTTTTCCCCGTAGGTTTGTTCGATAACCGGCGCTTTGTGCTTGTTTTGTGATTGCGCTTTATTAAGTAGCATGCTGGCATTTAATGGGCTGCCACCAAAGCTTGGGTTAATTGGGGTATAAACGAGTTCGGTTGCCCAACTAGAAAGAGGGCAGAGGATTATTATTAGTGTTGTTAAGTATTTCATTTTACCATCCATTTTTTGCCATATCGGGTGTTGATTGCTGCATTTGACTGCGTGCCATGGCATCCATCACGCTATACATGGCTTGTTTTACACGTTCATCTAATGGCTCTAAGCGACGTCCTAAATAAGTGACGTACACTATTTGGTTATTCATTTTTAAGACAAGTCGAGTCCCCGCTCGGGGTAATACCGTTTCTTTTATTTCGATATTAAAACCTGCTGTTGAAGGTAAATCGCGCCATAGGTTGGCAAACTCAAAATAAAATTGATGGCCAAATCGGCTAATACTTCTATCGAGTACTAAGCCATCGATTTCGAGGTCTTCGCCATAACTAGCCGTACTTTGAGCTGCAAGCACGATGCAACATATGCGTAGTAAGTTTTTTATTTTCATAATGGAATGAGGGAGCAAGGCTCCCTCTTAAGCGATTATTCTTGGGTTACAGTTGCGGTATTGCCATCACCTAGTTGAGTGATAACAACTGTGCTGTTAGAGCCAATCATTGAGCCTTCAACAAGGTTTGCGTTGCCGTCTTGTACAACGACCAGTGAGTTACCCTCACCACCTAGCAAGAATGCACTTTCACCGATACCTACAACAAAGTTTTCTGAGCCTGTTTGGCTAATATCAACAGAGTTGTTGCTACCTTCCATAATCAGGTCGATGGCATTGAGTTCACCAACTTGTGTGAAAGCAACTTGGTTGTTGTTGCTATCAAGCACGCTTGCGAATGTTAATGCCGCTTCGTTAAGGTCACCCAGCTGATTAACTGCAATGTCATTATCGTTTGAAGAGAGTGAGTCGTCTGGGTATGAAGACTGGACTAGTACCGTGTTTTCATTGCCGCCTTGAGCAATATCAACGTTGTTGTCGCTACCATTGAAGTTAGCAACGTGAGCACTGTTTGCGTCACCAATTTGGTTAGCAACAAACTCATTGCTATCGCCAATAGCACCTAAGTACACATCATTACCGTTACCATTTTGGAATGCAGTGAGTTCGTTGTCGTTGCCAATAGCATCTAAGCCAGCGGTATTGCTGTCATGCTTTTGATTGACCAATAATGTATTGCCATCACCAACAATCACGCCTGACTCAAAGCTGTTGCTGTTGCCTTCTTGATCAGACTTAACTTCGTTGTCATTGCCTGTGATTTCTGCAACTAATGCGCTGTTAGAGTCACCATCTTGCTCAAACTCAACTTCGTTATAATCACCATGCAGCGAAGTAAGCTCAGCGCTGTTGAAGAAACCTGTTTGGTCAATAGTTATTTCATTGCCGTTGCCAATTACTTCATCAGAGGTAAACGCATTGAAAACACCCTCTTGCATTACTTCGATGCTGTTGTCATCACCTCTAATTACATTGAACGTTGCTTCATTTAGTAAGCCGCTTTGCTCTGCGCTGATTGTGTTGCTGTTACCCTGTAAATCAAAGTTGTAGAACCAATGGCCACCATCACCTTGCGTTACAGTTGCGCTATTTTCATCACCAACCATGACGTTGATAGCTTCGTTGTTAACACCAAAGAATCCTGCACCTTCTTGCTCAACGCGAATAGCATTGCCAACACCAACGGTTTCAGACAATGCGCCATTCATGGTGCCGTTTTGGCTGTGCGAAACAGTATTATCGTCACCTGTGTTGTAGATAAGAGATAAGTTAGATGTTTGTGCTTGGCTTACTTCAACCATGTTGCCATCACCTACACTGACAGTTTCTGCACGATGACCTGTACCTTGTTGAGTAATAACCGCATTGTTACCAACACCGGTAACCGATACTTGATCTAGGGTAATTGAGTTTGATACACCCAGTGTTGAAACTTGGCTTGCAAGCTCAGTGCTAGATTGAGTTTTATCATCTGTGTTTGCACTTGCTGCAAAGCTTGAACCTAACGCAATAGTAATTGCACAGGTAAGTAGAGACTTTCTTAACTTCATGATTATTTCCTTTAAATTATTATTAATCAAAGCTCTAAAATTATCTTTTTCGCTTTTAGAACCATGTACCAGCATGCCTTGCCGGGTTAATTTATGTGATATTCAACTGTTAGCTAACAATCAGAAGTGAATGAAGCAACTTTGTTAGTTGTGACTCTGAGGTCGTACAAATAACAAGAAAATTACTTTAGACAGATTTGGAATAATATAAAATCATCAGTTTTTGTGGTTTTTATAAATTATTTATTTTCAATTGGTTATGTGTGTTTGTTTTGGTTTTAGTATGGGTTTTGATTTAAAAGCAGTAAAAAAGTTGGAGAAATATTAATGGATCATTGAGGGTACTTTTTTCACAAAAAAGTGTGAATTGGACTTATTTTTATTGATTCAATCAGCAAAAAAGTATGGATTTAAACTTAGCATCATTTTTTTTCTTGCCTGTTATCTGCAATTTGCCATTTATGAAATATGCCACGTGATATTCATCATTCAGAAGTAATGAGCTTTGGTGGTCGGATCATAGTGATTCGATCAGTTCAACAAATTATGGATAGTAAATATGAAAACTAAATTATCTGTATTAAGCCTAGCCTTATTACCATGTTTAGGTGCTGCACAAATCAGCACACCAGCAAAAACAACCGTCGTTGGTGCAAGTGAAGACTCTGTACTTGTTATGTATAAAAAAGGCACCTCTGCTGCAATGCGTGCCCATGCTCGTAGCTTAGTTAAAGCCACCATCAGCGATATCAACAAAGATGGTGTCGATGATAACTATTCAGCTATTTTGTCTGGCCGTTTAGCTAAATTTAAAATTGCAGGTATGAGCAGCAAAGAAGCTATCAAGCGTCTACAAAACCATGCTGCTATCGAATATGTAGAGCCTGATTATCGCGTATCGATTGCCAGCGTACCTAATGATCCTGATTTTTCTTCGTTGTGGGGTTTACACAACGAAGGTCAAACAGGTGGTGTCGCCGATGCTGACATTGATGCAGTTGAAGCATGGTCAATCTCAACCGGTAGCCGCGAAGTTGTTGTTGGTGTAATTGATACCGGTGTTGATTACAGCCACGAAGATTTAGCTGATAACGCATGGATCAACCCAGGCGAAATTCCGGGTGATGGTATCGATAATGACGGTAATGGTTACATCGATGACGTGCACGGTATTAATGCGATTACCGACTCAGGTGATCCAATGGATGACCAAGGCCATGGTACTCACGTATCGGGCACAATAGGTGCGTCAGGTAACAACGGCACCGGTGTTGTTGGTGTGAACCACGAGGTATCAATTGCGGGCTGTAAGTTCTTAAGTGCAGATGGTACAGGTTCAACTTCTGATGCAATTAAGTGTATCGATTACATGGTTGATCTTAAAAACCAAGGCGTAAATGTACGTGTTTTAAATAACAGTTGGGGTGGCGGTGGCTTTAGCCAAGCACTGGCAGATGCTATTACGGCAAGTGAACAAGCCGATATTCTATTTGTAGCAGCAGCGGGTAACGATGCGGTTGATAACGATCAAAACCCTCATTATCCGTCTAACTACGAGCATGACAGCGTATTATCAGTTGCCAGTACTGACAACAGAGATAACATGTCGAGCTTTTCACAATGGGGTTTAACAAGTGTTGATTTAGGCGCACCAGGTAGTGCAATTTTATCAACGGTACCGGGCAATGGTTACGCTAGCTATTCTGGTACATCAATGGCAACACCGCATGTTGCTGGTGCAGCTGCATTAGTGCTTTCTATCAACCCTGATTTATCAGCGCTTGAACTTAAAGAGTTGCTAATGAATAGCGGCGACCAAAATGAAGCGCTGCAAGGCAAAACAGTGTCTGGCAATCGCTTAAATGTGAATCAAGCACTTGAGCAAGCAGATCCGACTCCAAGCTTCAAAATCTCGGTGTCGCCAAGTTCACAGCAAATTACTGCTGGTGAAACTGCAACATATACCTTTGAAATTGGTTCAATCGCCCAGTGGGATGGTGTCGTTAGCCTAGCACTTCAAGCTGATTTAGCGGGCGCAACACTATCGCAAACAGAAGCCGTACCTGGTGATGTAGTTACACTAACGGTACCAACACAAGAAGCAACAGCATGGGGCAGTTATAGTTTTGTTGTTGATGCAACATCAGGTGAGTTAGCTAAACAAAGCAGTGCGTCACTGTTTGTTAACCCTGTTGGCTTAAATGACTTTACTTTCTCAAATGAAACATCAGTGTCTATTCCAGATAACAATGACACGGGTATTGATTCGGTGATTACTGTAGCTGATGAACTTACTGTGTTCTCAACGGATGCAAGTATTGATATTACTCATACTTACATTGGTGATTTAATCGTCACATTAACGTCGCCGCAAGGAACAACTGCAACACTTCACAGCCAATCTGGCGGTGGTGCTGATGATCTAGTACAAAGCTACTCGCTGGCTAACTTTAATGGCGAAGTTGCGACAGGTGATTGGGTACTCAATGTCAAAGACGTACTGTCTGCTGATACCGGTACTTTAAACAGCTGGTCACTGACGTTTAGCGCTATTGGTGAAGTGAGCCCGCAGCCTCCACAAGCTGGCTTTTCATTTGAAACATCAGGTTTAGATGTCACTTTCACTAATACCAGCACAGATAGCAATGACGATATTGTTGCTTGGGCGTGGGATTTTGGTGACGGTGCTTCATCAACAGATGCTGATCCTATGCATACTTACGCACAAGCAGGCAGCTATGAAGTGACGCTAACTGCGACAGATAGCGAAGGTCAAACAGATACGTTCACGCAAACGGTTGTGGTATCTGATGTTGAAATTGAGCTATCGGTTAAACGTGCTAACAAAACACGTTTAGGTACTATGCGTGTTGATTTAAGCTGGCAAACCGTGGCTGATCAAGTAAGCATCTACCGTAATGGTGAACTACTTGAAACAGTAGCTGATCGTGGTTTCTATCGCGATGTAGAGCGTAAAGCTGAGTTACCAAGCTATGAATATCAAGTTTGTGTATCTGATACTGTTTGTTCTAACCCAGTGACAGTGTCCTTCGACTAACATTGTTTCACTGCTCAAAGCCCAGTTTCCCCACTGGGCTTTTTTATTTGTATTACAAAATGAAATTTTCGCTAAAACTGTGTATAATTTGCGCCCCTTAAATATCTGTTCACGTGTCGTATTAATGTGGGGTTGTGAGTGAAAGCATTGCTGAAACAGCATGGTGTAATTTTTATTCTTCTAAGTATGCTAACCGGGTTAATGGGGGCATTTGTTAACCCATTGATGAGCTTATTCATTGTCGAAGGGCTGCAAACACCGCCCGTGTATTTAGGTGTTTATATGGTGGCGGTCACCATTACTGGGTTAGTTATTAGTCAATGGTTAGGTGGCATGGCAGATAAAGGCACCAGTGCGCGAAAGTTATTTATGGTGGCTGTATCAGGTATGGTGTGTGCGTTAGTGACCTTTGCGAATGCCACTGCATTTTGGCAAGTATTGCTCGCAGGCGTGTTGTTTCTTGCGATGGGCAATGCGGCAATTCCGCAAATGATGACCGTGGCAAGGCAATGGGCGGGGCGTCAACAGAACATCGACATTACCAGTTTTAATTCCCGTTTACGTGCTGCTATTTCCTTTGCTTGGGTCGGCGGCCCGCCGCTTGGTTATTTATTAGCCGCTGGAGGCGAGTTTAGCCGCTCGTTTTACTTTGCTGCGGTGTGTGCCTTGGTTGCACTTATATTTGCATTTAAGTTTATTCCTGACTACAGCGCTCAAAAATCACAACATGGCAGAGAGCCTGCAGCCGCAGCGAGTTTATCATTTTGGTTGCTGGGCTTAGCTATTATGCTTGGTTCAACGGGTAATATTATGTATTCATCGGCACTGCCGCTTTATAGCATTACAGAACTAGGATTTGCTGAACATACGCCCGGGCTGTTTATGGGTGTAGTGGCACTATTAGAAATTCCTATCATGCTGTATGGGGCAAAGCTTGCTAAAAAATACAATAAAGTTGCGATGCTTGCAGTGGCATTTTGTTGTGCCATTGTATTTTATTTAGGGGTGTTTTTTGCCAGCCAAGTATGGCACTTAATCGCGTTGCAAGTTTTAAACGGCCTGTTTTACGGTATTTTTGCGGGCATTGGCTTAACCGTCTTACAAGATCAGCTCCCCGAGCGAATAGGGTTTACCTCTGCGTTTTACACGAACGCCATTAAACTTGGTGTTATGTGCGGGGCAGGGGCAACAGGGATTGTTGCACAGTTTTATAGTTTTAGGTTTGCAACCCTTGGCTCTATGCTAGCTGCAAGTTTAGCCCTTGGATGCTTAATGTTGTTTAGCTATGTAAAGCGCCAAGAGCAGCAAGAAACTGTTATGCCAGTACTGCAAGAAGGCTTAGTTGAATAACTAGCTTAAATAGATAAAAAACCGAGCATCGTAGCTCGGTTTTTTGATTATGAGTAACTAATCATTAGCTATTAGCCATTAGCCATTAGCGATTTGATCCAGTAAATGCATAACTCGTTCACTGGCAGCTTCCATCTTATTAATGTGATTAATCGCTGCGTCTTTATTGCCAGTTTGCAGCATGACTAACGCTTCAACACCATTGCGATGAACTTCACGATGTGGCTCTTCTAATTGACGATAAGCATTGTGTTGTTTGAAGCCATTTGATTGCTCTGAATTATACCATTTACCTAATCGGCACATGGTGTGATCTGAAAAGTCATCAATCGACTTATTACTTGTGCCATTGGCAACTGAGTAAACTTCACCTTTCCAAACAATATGATCTAGTTTTACGGTTTGCACAAATGAGCGTGTGGCTGCATTAATAATGGTTTCTTTCATTGAGCTACAGTGATTCATGATAGAACCATAGTCATTGTTTAGCGTATCAAAACTAGTTGAAAGCTGAGTGTTATTTTGCTGGATATCTTCAACCGAGGTCACCGTTTCGCCAGTTTTATTGATGATCTCTTTGACTAGATCAGATACTTCTTGGGCTGATTTATTGGTGTTGGTTGCAAGTGTACGAACTTCGTCGGCAACAACGCTAAACCCACGACCAGCCTCACCAGCACGGGCAGCCTCGATTGCGGCATTTAGCGCAAGTAAGTTGGTTTGATCAGAAATTTTAGAAATGGTTGATACAAAGGTGTTGATGCTATCGGCCATATCAGACAGACCCGTAATGTTACTGGTCATGCTGCCCATTTTGCCTGCCATACTCGCCATTTCACTGACAATATGTTGCAGGGCATTATTTGAGTCGTTTAATAGTTGGCTTATTTGTAAAGTAACTTGGCTTTCTTCTTCGATAACAAGGTATGAGTCGAGTACAGTTTGGCGTACCCCCTCAATTTGCGTGATACATTCAATCGAACTATTCAATAAGTTGGCAAGGAACAATTGGTCTGCATCATCAGCTTGCTGATGTAATTTTGCTTCTAAGCGTTCGTTTTCGTCACGTAATACGTGATTGTCGGCTTTAAGTGCCTCAACTTCAGCTAATAGCGCGTTGTATTGATCTTGGAGTAAAGAGTGGCTTTTGCTAGAGACAAACATGTATGTTCCTAATTTATATGGTTAATACCTAACCATGCTGATTATAGATCAAAGTATTAACTTATTATCAGTGTTTTTTATTAGAATGGTGGTAATTACGACTATTTGATTAAGTGTAGTAGAAAAAATTGGTTATTAAAGCCGAAAAAGCCCAGTAAAAACTGGGCTAAAACGAGGGAGGAGAGTAATTAATAAAAAGAGTATTTTAAAGTAAGCGACGTTGTACGGCCGTTAATAGTACGGGCACGGATAATGTCGTTATCTGGTACTGAGCCTTCTTCTGCTTCTGTGATACCTACGGTGTCGAACAGGTTGTTCACGTTAAGCGATAGACTTAAGTTTTCAGATAGATTGTAACTTACAAAACCATTCACTTGTGTATAGCCATCAAACTCAAGGTCGTTACTGTCTTGTGCGTAAGCATCTGTTGTACCAATAAAGCTCAGACCAGCAGCACCTTTATTAAAGTTGTAAGTTGCCATTAATGAGTAAATAAGGTCAGCTTGACGACGTGGTGTATTACCGACTAACT
>CETM01032143.1_pt1 | contig 16111 bp, 10 predicted proteins | sample 361451 | NCBI WGS metagenome assembly CETM01 (sample SAMEA2622690, study PRJEB7988) | marine metagenome | isolation source: saline water (ENVO:00002010), including
GCGTTTGCGGATTGAAATGGAAGCTGCCGAACTCGTCTAGAATAGTTCCCATACCAAAGCGATTACCGTAAGCACAATGGCGTGCATCAGGTAGACGGAGGTGAGAAATAGCGACATTCGTCCTTGCTCAGCCTGCTCGTCCGGAAGTCTTTTTTCGCGTCGCTTCTGCAGCCACGTGTACGCTGCAACGCCGCCTACCAATGAAACGACCCCGGCAATAACGATCAGTTCGTCCGGTAAATTCGCTTCTAAATAGATGCCGGCGATGAGAGCAAGGGAAGCAAAACTCAATAGCATCCCGGCGAGTCTTAGCAGGCAGTTGCGGAGGATGGAAGGTTGATCAGACATGGTGCCTGACCGGCTATCCACGCCCGTTTCATAAACATTGCCATCGACAGGAGATACGATTTGGTCAGTCAAATTCGGTGGCTGCTCTGCATCGGAAGCGAGTTGCTTAAAGGCACTGCCAATAACGGCGCCCATGGCCGTCCCGATCGCAGCAAAAATGATTGCCGCAATGATGAGAATGATAATTGCTATAAGGATAAGGACTGCAAAGAAAGCTTCCAGACCATCAAACAAGTCTTCGATAGGTTGGAAGAGATTGGCCCATATCCGGAGGTTAGCTGGCATGCCGAAGTTTCCTAAAATTGGTCGTAATTGCGTTACAGGGATTATCGACTTTTTGGCTTTTCGCACCATTAATAATCTGGCTACGAGTTGATTTGCAATGTATGAAAATAACCATAACGGCGAAGGTATCGGCCTGCGTGCCTACACGAGCGATACGTGATTTATTTAGTTTTGGTGTGACAATTGCTTTGCGTTTCGGTACAAACCGGTTGGGCGCGTTGGGATAGTACTGAGGCCTATGTTCTTAAGCCCCGGCTATTAACGCTGTGCAATTTAGTAACAGAGTGAGTAACGATGATTGATTTGATTTATTGCTTTTTGTATATCATTACGGGTGGATTTGTGTTCTTTGTTTTTCAATCGTTGGTCAAACGCAAGTCACCGTATTCCGGCTATCTCTTGCCGTTGGCTGCTTATTTAATCCTTTGGCAATCCTGGAGTCCCGTCCGTGTTAACTTGCTGCCGGAGTTTGTTTGGGAAAGTGAGTTTTGGTACTCCCTGTATTTTTGTGCTCACGAAGGAATGCTGATGCTCCTTATTGGTGTGGCATTGATTCCATTGCTTTTGGATAACCGGAGCTATGTGGAAAACCTTGAGCTGCCTGCTGCTTCACCAGAGTACGGGTACGAGGGTTTTCAGGAGAATTCTTATTAGTAAGTGATTTGCGCGCCTTTTTACCTGGAAATCTACAGCAATACCTTGAAAAACATGCGGTTTGCGGGGCAACGGTTGTTTGAACAGAATGCCTTGATTAGGTAAACTAAATAGGTTGTAATTCGTTACGCTCCTTAGGCATGGATCGCCAAAAATTCGAGTGAGCCCCCGCCTACGAATAGACGGTATGCCCAGACATATCCGATAGAGATAAACCAATTTTGATATACCCAACAGTCGTTCCCACGATACAGGTTTGAATATGAAACGCATTGTTCTTTCATTAGTCGCCATTACTGGTTTGTTAAGTACAACCTCTCTTTTTGCTCAGTTGCAAATCACCGAGTTACACCGAGTTGTTCCCAACGGAGCTAAACAGGGTTCGGAGTTAGAGTTAACTGTTGGTGGCAGTTTTAACGATGATCTAACGAAAATGGTTTTTAACCATCCGGGGATTACGGCAGTACAAAAATTGACACCGGCAGGTGAATTTGACCCGGCACCGGTTCCGGTCAATACAACCTTTACTGTGAAGATTGCCCCGGAAGTTCCGGCAGGTGTCTACGAAGTCCGGATCGCTGGCCGATATGGACTCTCTAATGCTCGACCTTTTCAGGTAAGTACCGGAGAAGAAGTGCGGGATAATGGAGCGAATCGGAGCTTTGAGACGGCACAGGAAGTTGCCATTGGCAGCGTGGTTTCCGGAGTGACGGATGCAAGCAATATCGACTACTACAAAGTCCATTTGACGGCTGGTCAGCGAGTTGTTGCTGATTGCTGGGCAAGTCGATTGGAATCCCGTGCCAATGTCTCACTGGTTTTACTTGATGCAAGTGGCGGGCAAATCAAGGTCAGTCATGACCACAATGGGTACGATCCGTTATTGGACTTCACAGCGGAAGCTGAAGGGGACTTTGTGATTGGCGTTTATGACTTTGTCTATGCCGGTGGTGGCGATCACAGCTATCGTCTCAACGTCACAGGTGGTGCGATAGTTGATTATGTTATTCCATCTTTTGGTAAAGCAGGAAGCAATGGCACTTATACCGTTATCGGGCGGAACCTGCCAGGTGGGAAACCGCTAGACGGTGTGACTGTGGCCGGAGCTCAGCTTCAATCCATCCAAACGAATATCGCTATTCCCGGACAGCCTGGAGTTTCCGGTTTGGGAGTACAAAAAATGGTAACGGCTCGAGTGAACCGAGCGGTCGCAAGGGCGGCAGGCGTGCCGATCGTCATGAACGTATCGGAACTGCCGGCGGTTGTTGAATCCGGCGATAATAACTCGGCAGCAACGGCGACGAAGATTCCTGTGCCTGTCAACGTGTCTGGGCAGTTTTATCCTGCTCGTGATATGGACTGGTACGAATTTGAAGCGGCTCAAGGTGCTGTGTTTTGGATTGATGTCGTCAGCCACCAATTAGGTTTGCCGACAGATCCGGCAATGATCATTCAGCGAGTAACCGTAAACGAGGCCGGCGAAGAGACAGTAACAGTCCTGGCCAGTGTCGACGACCCCGGTGATCGCAATGGCCGTATCGGGCAGGATTATGACGACACAACTGATGACCCGTCCTACAAGTTCACGAGTCCGGCGGATGGAAAATATCGTATTCGCGTGCTGGATAACTTTGGAGTCAGTCGAAATGATCCGCGTATGCAGTATGAGTTGCGGATCCGTCCGGAAGCTCCCGGAGTTCGACTAACGGCGGAATTGCGACAGGTTAAAACCGCGAACGCAAACGAAATCAAAATGTTTTCACCTGTGCTGCGTAAATCAGATACGTTGCTCGTTAATGTACGGGTCGAGCGAATCGAAGGATTCACCGGTGAAGTTCGAGTGAAAGCGGAAGGGTTGCCAGAAGGTGTCACCTGTAAAGAGGTGGTTGTCGGAGCGAATCAGACGATTGCGAATCTGATCTTCGAATCAACGACGGATGTAAAACCCTGGGAAGGTGTCATCAACATCAGTGGTACGATTGACCTTAATGGGCAGGCGGTCGTTGTGCCGGCAAAATACGGAGCCGTCAGTTGGGGGACAGCTAATAAAACACAGATTCCGGCATACTATCGTACGGCCAGCGAGTTCCGCTTGTCGGTAATCGATGCTGACGATGGAGCGGCTTTTGTGACGGTGGGTGACGGAAATGTACTGGAAACTTCACGAGGTGGTTCTCTGGATGTACCGGTTAAGATCACTCGAGGCACAGGGATCGAAGGCGATTTGAAATTCGTAGCGACGAATGTTCCGAATGAAATAAAGCCAGCCGATATCACGATCAAGGCTGCTGAAAACGAGCAAACATTGGCATTTAAGTTAACCAATGCCAATGCCAAACCCGGTCTATACACTTTTTACCTCAAAGCCGATGGCAAGGTTAAACGAGCTCCTAATCCAGCGGTCGTAACTCGAGCCGAAGCGAAAGTCGCTCACATCGCTAAATTGCAGGAAGCAGCTAATGCCGATGTGGAAGCTAAGACGAAAGCCCGGGATGCTGCCGGTGAAGATGCCAAAGCAGCTGCCGAGGAAGCTCTTAAGGCCGCTCAGGATACTAAAAAGCGGACGGATGATGCAAAGGCAGCCGCCGATAAAGCTTTGGCGGATGCTCAGAAAGTTCAGGCTCCTAAGGACATCAATGTGGCTGTCGTCACGACTCCGATTCAGATCAACGTGGTGAATTCGCCATTTACCGTTGCGGAAGTTACCGGTGTTGTGAAGGCTGGTGAAAAGGTCATGGTGAAAGTCACGATCGAGCGTAAGTATGGATTTACCGATCCTGTGGATTTAACGATCAAACTGCCGGGGGGTGTGGCTGGTGTCACTACTGCGAAATTGCAGATTGCCAAAGATGCTAACGAAGGCATGCTCGAAGTCACTGCGGCTGCGAATGCCACCGTGGGTGAACACGCGATCGAACTAAATGGAGCAGGGAAGTTTAACAACGTTCCTGTTACCGCTCAAAATACTTTGAAATTGAATGTTGCAGCAGCTGCGGCCGCTCAGTAACGACTATTTAAGTAGAAAACCCTTTAACTGAAAGTCGGTTGTATGAAACTTGCGAAAAAAGTTTTTGCATTTGCAATGGTGTTTAGCCTTCTTCCATTTGGATTGAATCCTGTTAATGCACAGGAAGGTGTCATCGCAATTGAAGAGATTAAACGAGAAGACCCTGTCGATTTTGAGAAGGAGATTCTTCCAATCTTTCGTCGCAACTGCCTGGCGTGCCATAATTCCACGGACGCTGAAAGCGACCTGGTAATGGAAACTCCCGCAGCTCTAAAGACGGGTGGTTTTGAAGGGCCGTCTGTGGTGCCGGGCAACGGAAAAGAAAGCCTGATCATTCAACTCGCTTCGCGTGCTCGCGAATCGTTCATGCCTCCGGATGACAATGACGTAGGAGCAAAGCAGCTGACACCTAAAGAACTTGGCTTAATCAAGCTGTGGATCGATCAAGGTGCTGAAGGTGAGGTCTCTGGTGCGGGTGGACCGGTTGCCTGGCAGCCACTGCCAGCCGGAGTGAATCCGATTTATGCCGTTGATATTTCGCAGAATGGTTTTTACGCGGCCGCTGGTCGAGCCAATCAGGTGTTCCTTTACCATGTACCAAGTCGAACGGAAGTTGGACGTCTCTCTGATCCGGCAATTTTAGAGTCTGGGATTTATGAAAACCCCGGAGTGGCATTCCTGGATATTGTCCAGTCGATTGCCTTTAGCCCGGATGGGACACGCGTGGCTGCTGGTGGCTATCGTACTGTGAAGATTTGGGAGCGTAGTGCCAATCATAAAGTTGGTGATTTGCCAGCCACAGCTGATGTGCCCGTGAGTGCTGTAGGTAGTGCAGATGGGAAATTGGTGGCGATCGGTTTGAATAACGGATCAGCACAGATCATCGAAGTGGCCACACAAAAGGTTGTTGCCACCGTTGGGGGTCATGGAGGTCCTGTTAATGCAGTTGCTTTCAGTGCTGATGGCACAAAGGTACTTACAGGTTCTGCCGACAAGACAGCGAAACTGTTTAACGTGGCCGACGGTGCCGAATTACGAGTGATTACCACTCCGGCACCTGTGAATGCCGTCGCCTTCGCCGTGGAAGGATCATTAGTCGTGACGGCCAATGAAGACAATAAACTTCGTACCTGGGCTGTTGCAGCTCCGGAAGTTCCTGAAGGAGAAGCCGAAGCGCCCGTCAAAGAATTAAATGGACACGGCGGACCCGTGACAAGCGTCGCGACCTATGGTGCTCGTCAGGAATTACTCCTCTCCGGTGCTAAGGACAATACAGCACGTCTCTGGAATGTCGAAGGCGGAAACCAGGTTCGTTCGCTGAATCATGGTGGCCCGGTCACGGCGGTTGCCGTCAATGCTGATGGATCAAAAGTTGTATCGGTGAGTGATAACAAGACTGGAAAACTATGGAATGCAGCCGACGGTAAAGAGCTTGGAGTTTTCAAAGGCGATTTCAACGCTGTTGAAAACGTAGCAAGTGTACAGCGAACATCCGCTTTGGCCAATAAGGTCCGCGACAATGCGAAAAAAGACCTGGATGACGCCAATGCTCGCAAAAAGTCAGAAGATGACAACCTCACCAAGGTGAAAGAAGCATTGACCAAGGCCGACGAGGATCTGAAAACAAAAACCGAAGCTGCTGTAAAGCCAAATGCAGATCTGAAAACAGCCGATGAAGCTCTGGCAGCAGCGGTTACCGCTCAGGAAAAATCGGTCACGGATCAAACAGCAGCTCAAAAGGCTGTCGATGATGCCGCCGCCGCTTTGAAAGCTGCTCAGGAAGCATTGAAGGCTGCTCAGGCTGAATTGGCCGCTGCTGGCGACGATCAGGCTAAGAAGGATGCTGCTCAGGCTAAAGTGGATGCAGCTCAAAAAACCGTAACCGATGCAACGACTGCTCAGAACACTGCCAATGAAGGCAAGAAGACTGCGGATGCGGCTGTGACTACTGCTGCTGCAGAACAGAAGAAAGCCGACGATGCTCAGAAGAAAGCTGCCGCCGCCGCTCAGAAGGTCAACGATGAGAAGACTGCTTCTGAACGAGCGCAGGCAGCTGCGAAGCGTAGTGTCGAACGAGCCGAAACGTCAGTGCAAAAGGCGGCCGATTCGATCGTTGGATTTGAAGCGACTCATAAGGCTGAAGAAGCGGCTGCTGTAGCAGCGAAGGAGATTGCCGACAAGGCAGCTGCAGATTTGGCGGCTACCGAACAGGCCTATACTTCTGTTGCCTTCACCGCCGATGGGAATATCGCTGTTGGTTCAGTGGACCAGCGAGTCTGGACGTTTAGCGGTGAAAACGCCGCTCCGATTGACGGCTTGGCCGCAACGGGCAGTCCGATTAAGGCAATTGCAGTGGTTGGTAAACAGGTGGTTTCCGTTTCAGAGAATAAAGCAGTCGCACTGTGGAATACCACTGCAAGCTGGGAGCTTATTCAGACGATTGGGAATCCGGATTCAGCCGACGTGTTCGTGGATCGGGTAACGGCATTGGACTTTAGTGCCGATGGCCAGCTGTTAGCTGCTGCTGGTGGGGAGCCATCACGTAGTGGTGAGATTAAGATCTTCAATGTAGAAGACGGTTCCTTAGCCATGGAATTGGACGAGCCGCACTCGGACACTGTGTTCGCGGTAGATTTCTCTCGTGATGGCCAATATATCGCATCCTGTGGTTCAGATCGTTTCATCAAAGTGTTCCAGGTGAACGACGGTTCGTTTGTCCGCTCGTTTGAAGGGCATACACATCACGTATTGGGTGTCGCCTGGAGTGCCGATGGTCGCGAATTGGCCAGTAGCGGTGCGGATATGGTTATGAAAATCTGGGACTTCCGAACGGGAGACCAAAAGCGTACGATCAGTGGCTTCAGCAAAGAAATTACCAGCATCAGTTACGTAGGAGATACCACCAATGTTGTGAGCTCGTGTGGCGACAAGAACGTCCATATCAAACGTGCTGATAACGGTGGAAACGTGCGAGCGTTGACAGGTTCAACAGACTTCGTTTATAGCGTTGCCGTCAGTGCTGATGGTAAAGTGGTCATTGCCGGTGGGCAGGATTCCACAGTCCGATTTTGGCAGGCAGATAATGGCCAAAGTGTTGCTACGTTTGAAGCTCCACAACCCGAAGGTGCCGTTGCTGAAGGTGAAGGCGAGTAGCACTGCTATGAGACCGCAGTGATGGTTTATTTCTCAATTGACTTGTGAGAAACAGCTCCGGAAACATCATCTGAGAACTGTTTCTTGCGTTTGACTCGATGGAGAAATGAGATGAAAACGCCTCGTTTTGCAATGCTATTGTTCCTGGGGATGATAACGGGATTGATTGGACATGATGAACAGCCTGTACCATTACCTCCGGCAGAGATTCCAGCGGACGCTCCCGTAATTATCCAATCCTTTGCCGCACCGATTGGCGGTGGTTTTCCGGGTGGCGCAGAAGGTGGCGTAATTACGCTGCAGTCGTCGGGTGGAGTGTTTGGTGGCGTTTTGCGAGCTATCGGTCCGATGCTAGGCGGAATGGGCCACCTTAGCAGCGAGGCAAATTCATGCAGGAATTCATGGAAACAAACCGAGTGAACTTTGAAAAGGATTTGGAGAACGTTCTACATAAACCTCAACTCGACCGATTTCAGGAAATTCAGTTTCAGTCCAAGATCAATAGTCGCGGAGGAAACGCCCTGTTTGATCCATCGGTGGCGAAGACCCTTGGGATTACGGAAGACCAGCGAAAAGAATTGATGGCCAAAAGCCAGGCTGCTCAAAAAGAATTGAACGAGAAAATTCAGAAGATGCGTCAGGAAATGCAGGAAAATCCTTTACAGGATGTTTTGAACGATGACCAGGTTAAGATAATCGAAGCGTTATCCGGCAAGAAGTTTGAGCAACAAAAGCGTTCGACGTTTCAGGTCCTATCTCAGTCTTTACCAGTTCCTCGTTAATCGGCCTGCTGGCTTAATAATTGCAGACGCAGGCAATTGATGGCTTGCTTCGCTGCTTTAGCAATACGGATGTCAGAGTGTCCGGTAAAACGGAACTCGTGATGGTGCAGTCCATGATCACTTGCAATGATCACCGGAAGTTGTTCGACGTCGTCCGCGGTGGCTGCTCTTACATCGCCTACCACGATGCTGTAGTGCGCCTGGTTGTTCGAGTGAAAATCTTTAGCGACCGAGGCTAAATCCGTCTTTTCATTCGGCAATGCCGGGCGTAGTTGGCATTGATCGATGGTGGAGTGCTGGTCCTGAACACTGTGCAGGTTGTGAGAGACTAGTCCTCGTGTTCCCGATTCCAGGACGGCAACGGATTCACCTCGGGCCTGGAGCATGGACGCTACGACATCCTGGATTTCGCATTCGTGGTAAGCATAGATTGTATTTCCGAGACAATTTTGGATGGTTTCAATCGTCTCAGCAGCCTGGGCTTCGCACTCCTGGTCTGAATTTCCTTCGGTCGTGATTCGCAGGGTAATGGTTGCATAGCTTGCAGTAATCCCCACGGTCGGTTTTCGGCCGCGGGCGACGAGATCGGGCAGCGTGCGTTCCATATCACTTTCGCCCATTCCGAACGTTTTGATCACGAAATGTTTGATGAGTCTCTTATTTTCGGGGTTCATCGCAATGATCGCCGGTTCGACGGTATTGTTCCACATTTGTTTCATCTCTGCGGGGACGCCCGGCAAACAAAATACCCTTCGTTGCTGGCCGGCCTGCTCGATAGAGAGATCGATTCCCGGTGCCGTTCCTTCAGGATTGTGGATGGGGATACTGCCAACGGGAAAGTCCGCTTGGACTACGTTTTTGGGTGGCATTTCCCGTCCGCGGGAAGTGAAGAGGGCCTTAATTGTTTCGAGGGCATTGTTATCCCGATAGAGCTCAACACCTACAGCGATTGCCAGTGACTGACGAGTAAGGTCATCCGCAGTCGGGCCGAGTCCTCCGGTGGTGACGACCAAATCGGTCCGCGCGATCGCTTTGCGAAAAACATCGATGTTGGCATCGACGTCATCAGCGACGGTTGTGTGGTACATCACGCGAATGCCAATGGCCCCTAGTTGTTGGCTTATCCATTGACTATTCGTGTCTAATCGTTGCCCACTGGTTAATTCATCACCGATGGATATGATTTCAGCGTGAAGTTGTGTCATGAGAATACTCGTGCGTTATTTTGCGGGTAGGGGCTTTGTTATCAGCAAGTATAATCGATTTTATGAAAGTGATTGAGGTACCCATTGATAGTCTGAGCCAGAGCGATCTGGATGAGGTGTCCCGTCGATTGTTAGCGGTGGATGGAGTCGCTGAAGTGACGGTGATGGAAATCACGGGCCAGATTCTGATTTACTGTGAAGATGAGGATCTTAGTCGCTCGTTACTTGAACAGCGGCTCGCTGAGGGTTCCCGACCGGTCGCCGTATTGCCGATCGTGGAGTTGGTGCCGGAAGTGTCAGCTGGTGATGAATCGCCATCCAGGGTCCGGGAGAAGCCGGCGGGCATAACGGGAGATGAAGCGGTAGTACGTTTGCGGATTGACGGGATGCATTGTTCCGGCTGTGAACAGGCGATAGAGAACTTGTTATTAACCGTTTCCGGTGTGGAGACTGCCAAAGCCGAATTGATTACGGGGCGTGCGATGGTGACAGGTCATTGCTTGTCTGTCGACAAGTTGCAGGATGCTGTCTCCCGTGCTGGCTATCGTTCGCAAGTCGTCCAATCTCGCACCAATTTATTCGCCAGTATTTGTGAAACACACCGACAGAACGAACGGAAATTGTTACGCAGGTGGATACTGGCATGTGGATGTGTATTTCTACTAGCTCTTTCTCTTTTAATTCAACTTGACACAATGGCCTGGTGGTGGGCGGCGGTATCGTTGGCAACCGTAGTTCAACTGGTTTGTGGCGGCCCTTATCTGGTAAGTGCCTTGCGTTTGGCCAGATATCGGCAAACGAATATGGACACACTCATTGCAATGGGGACGACCGCGGCTTATTTGGGTGCGCTTCGATTTGGTGGGGGCCATGCTTACCATATGCTGATGGAAAGCCCTATGATTTTGGGGTTTGTGGGTATTGGGAAGTGGCTTGAAAGTCTATCGATAAATCGGGCTGTAAGCCAGTTGGCCTCGGCGACCCAAACGGACTCAATGGTGTTAGTCGTGGGACAGGATGGAGAATTCCATGAGCGGAGAGTCGAAGACGTTGCGTCTGGAAGCCAGGTCCTGGTCCGCAGTGGTGAAAAGACGCAACTCGATGGCATCGTAATCGGCACGGCGACAGTCAGTAGAGCCTGGTTGACAGGCGAAGTGATGCCCATTGAGTTGGATAACGGCGACCTCGTGTATGCCGGTTCGATAAACGAAGGAGACAGCCTACGGATGGAAGTCACTTCCGAGTCGGGGGAGACTCGTTTTGATCACATCATGAGTCGTCTTGAGCAGAGTTTAGGTAACCGCCCGCAAGTGCAGCAGTTAGCCGATCGGATCGTCGCTGTATTTGTACCGATTTTGATCCTGATTGCAGTGTTTACCTTTTCATTTTGGGCATGGAGGTTAGGTGCGGAAGGAATTGAACAGGCCTGGAGGTTCACTGTGGCAGTGTTAGTGATTGCTTGTCCCTGTGCACTTGGATTGGCGACCCCTGTTGCCACCTTGATTAGTGGAACGCGTAGTCTGACGCTGGGGGGACTAGTGTCAAATCCCAATGCGATGGAATTGCTGGCAGATGTGCGTGATTTTGTGTTGGATAAAACGGGAACACTAACAACATCTCATTTGGTCGTGCATGAATTTGATCAACGAGATGGACGTCTCAGTGCGGAGCAATGTTTCTCCATCGTATTAAGTTTAGAACAGCAGTCGACACATCCGATCGCCCGTGCCCTGGTTGAGTATTGTAAGCAACAAACGGTTGCTGTACATGATTTGCCTGTGAGCGAATTCAAAACACTCCCAGGTATCGGAGTAAAGGGAGTGGTGGGTAGGCAAACCGCACTGATTGTGAACGATCGGTACGTTGCTGACGTCCATCAATTGGCCGTGCCGGTAAAGCAAGAGGAATCCCGTGCCTGGTTGATTGTGGATGATGTTGTGACTGGATGTTTTTCCTTGACGGCTGCGGTGTTACCCGAAGCGGTTGAAATGGTGCAGCAATTGAGAGGTTTTAGCGGTGAAGATGGTCGGATAGTGATTGCCAGTGGAGATCATTTACAGGCGTGCCAGATGACCGGGCAGGCGGTCGGCATTGATGAAATCTACAGTGAAATGAGTCCGGAGGAAAAAGCCGAATTGATTCAGGGGATGGGGCAATCTGGTAGACGAGTGGTATTAATGGGCGATGGCATAAACGACGCTCTGGCATTAGCAGAGGCTGATGTAGGAATTGCTGCTTATGGCGGTGCTGACATTGCGGCGCAAAGTGCTGATATTGTCATGTTAAAGCCGGGATTAGGAGTGCTATGTGACTTAATTCGTTTATCGCGGAAAACGTCTCGAATTATACGGCAGAATTTGGTTTGGGCGTTTCTGTACAATGTATTAGCCATTCCTCTGGCGGTGGGCGTTTTTAGTGGGCTGGGGCTTCGTCTTAATCCTATGATTGCAGCGGGCATCATGGCCAGTTCGAGTATTCTAGTGGTGTTAAATAGTTTACGTTTGAAACGTATTTCGTTAGTGTAGAGCATAGCAATCGACTTCTTCTCGGATAGAGACTTTGAACGACAATCACGAACAATCTGAAATAGAACAACAGCACGACGAAGATGAAACTCGTTTCCATCAAATGTCTGCAGATGAATTGACCGAAGGTGATCCGGATGAGACTTCCGTCGGTGAGCATTCTGGTGAAAGTGATGTTGAAGCCGGAAAACCCAAACTGCCTGTTCTGGGGGATTACGTCCTGTTGGGGAAGATTGGTGCGGGCGGGATGGGTATGGTATTCAAAGCTCGTCATATTCGGATGGACAGAATCGTCGCGTTAAAAGTTCTTCCGCGTAATATGATGAAGCGGCCGGAAGCCGTGGATCGTTTTCATCAGGAAGTAAAAGCTGCGGCACAGTTGTTTCATCCAAATATTGTGACTGCGTTCGATGCGGGGGAAGATTCCGGTGTTCACTTTCTGGTGATGGAATATGTCGATGGTCAGCCACTATCCAAGTTGGTGAAAGAGCACGGTACGTTTAACGTAGACAAAGCAGTGGATTATATATTGCAAGCGGCGACTGGACTGCAGTCCGCCCATGAACGCGGGATGGTACATCGTGATATCAAGCCAAGCAATCTCATGTTGGATGTGGATGGCGTGGTGAAATTGTTGGACATGGGTACTGCTCGTTACGGTCAGGAACAGGACGACAATCTCACCAAAAGTGGTGTGATCATGGGGACGGTGAATTACATGTCCCCTGAGCAGGCGAAAGATCCACATAGCGTTGACCATCGCAGTGACATTTATAGTCTGGGCTGTACGCTGTACTACATGTTGATAGGCCGGCCGGTTTATAAGGGAGATATGATTCAGACGTTGATGGCTCACGCGAATTCGAATATCCCATCGATGTCAGCGCAGAATGATGAAATTCCGTTGTGGCTTGATGATATCTTCGCGCGTCTGGTTGCCAAGAAACCGGAGGACCGGTATGACACGCTCGGTGAATTCCGTCAGCAATTGCAGGAGGCCTACGCTAATCGCTCAGATGATGACGATGCGTCGAGTTTACTGACCGAGTTGCGTCGCGCTCAAAACGTTCAAGGCTTCCCTATAGGCATAGATTTTGGCACGGCCAATAGTCGTGTAGCCTGGATGAATACTCAGGCAGCTTTGCAGACCGTGGCGGATATCGATGGTGAGCAGGATACGCCAAGTGCCGTTGTGATTGTCGATGCCATGGACACGGCGATTGGGAAGAAGGCTGTAGCACGGTCGATGCAGGATGTAAATTCTGTCGCTCTGGAGATTAAGCGGTTTATTGGACGGCCTTTATTTCCGGCAGCCTTGGGAGGTGAAAAATATCCACCAGAAGTGTTGGGAGCATTGGTGCTGGCCAAACTGGCGAGTGATGCTCAGCGAGTCATTGGGCAGTGTAAGGAAGTGGTGGTGGCAGTACCTAGCTATTACGGAGAGGTGCATCGGGAGACGGTTCAGCACATGGCTGAGATAGCGGGGTTAGAGGTTGCCGGCCTGGTTGATGAAACGATGGCGACGGCGTTGGCTTACTATCGTGGAGAGAATGCAGGGCTCACGGAAACAGTACTTGTGGTTGATGTTGGTGCCGGTAAGACGGACTTGTCAGTGCTGCAAATCGGAGACGGAACGATCAGTGTCAAAAGCAATTGCGGGGAGGCAGGTTTAGGTGGAGCGGACTTTGATGAATTGCTGGTGGATTTAGTAAGCGATGGTCTCGTATCGGCTTATCAATATGACCCACGCGAGGATATGCGACAGGCGCTGCAGTTAATGAAAGGCTGCCAGTGGGCGAAAGAGCGGCTATCCGAGAAGGATATCGTTGCCATTAAGGTCCAGGTTCCGGGACAGACTACAAAAGTTTCCGTGGGACGTAATAAATTGGAAGAGATCGCTCAGGGATTGGTTAATCGTATTGGCGGGTTGATTGACCAGGTGATATCTGAAAGTGGAGTCGAAGCTCAGGAGATCGATCGGGTTTTGTTGGCCGGTGGTGGCTGCAAGATGCCGGTAATTCAGGAGTTGATTCGGCAGAGGTTGAGTTCTGCTGAAATCACGGTCGTGCCGGATGGTTCTGTCGCCGAAGGTGCGGCGCTTTATTCAGAAATACGTCAATCGGTTGCGACGGGGCAAAAGCCGGCAGTCAAGCTGGAAGGGGCAACGGCCCGTGGTTTGGGGATTCAGGGGACGGACGTGAAGTCCGGATCGAAGGTAAACGTCGTGATCGTCCCCAAAGGTACGCCTCGTCCTGTGCGAGCCAAAAAGGTATTCCCTACGCATGAAGAGAATCAGCAATCGCTAATATTGCAGTTGCTTGAAGGTGAAAGTAACGACCCTCTGGAGTGCATCGATCTAGGGGTGTGTCGGATTGATGGTTTACCGGCGAATCTGCCGAAGAAGTCGGAAATCACTCTGTACTTTAAATATGATGCAGATAGCCGTTTGACGGTTCTGGCGGAAGTGCCCGGGAATTCGCAACAACTGAGTGTGCCCGTTATTCGAAAGGATGAAATGGAAAGTGTCGATTTGTATCGCTGGCGGGAATGGGTTGAAACTGTGATGCTCTGTAGCGGCATGTAAAGAGGGGGATACGTTGACACTGTGGCGTAGTTTGCCTATTATCCCAAAGGCAAACAGAGATTTTGAAAAATACGAATTCGACAAGAAACTGAGATATGGCAGACTTTAACGGCTTGGAACATATTGTACGTGAAGATGAGTCTTTAGCCCCTTATGGCTGGCTAAGAACCGGTGGCGTTGCCAAGTATTTTGCTGAACCCACGACAGAGGAAGAACTGGCAGCACTCGTGGGGCTTTGCCGCAATCAGAATGTGCCCATCAAGTTATTGGGCGGCGGCTCCAATTTGTTAATTGCCTCTGAGCAGGTTGAGGCAATGGTGATTCATCTTTCAGCGGCGGCGTTTACTGATATCAGCGTCGAGGGGAATCAGATTTCCGCTAAGGGTGGTGCTAAGCTGGTTCAGTTACTGAGTACGGCAGCACGTGAAGGACTTAGTGGCCTGGAATCATTGGCGGGGATACCGGGTACGGTGGCTGGTGCATTGAAAACCAATGCGGGGACGCATAACGACGATATCGGCCAATGGACGAAGTCCGTGAAAGTTCTTACGCGGGATGGGGAAATTGCTGTACGTGAAGGTGCCGAGCTTAGATTCTCCTATCGCGAATCTTCCCTCAATGAGCTAGTGATTCTGGAAGGCACGTTCGAGTTAAGGGCGATGGATTCCATCGAAGTGACGAAACGAACGCAAACACAATGGATTCTTACTAAAGGGCAGCAACCCCGAGGTGTCGCCGGGACGATTTGTATGTTTCGGGATCATGGTGGTGTGACGGCAGAAAGTCTGATTGAATCCGCAGGACTGAAGGGTGCCGCGACAGGAGCCGCTAGTCTCAATGAATTCTGTCCAAATTTTCTGGTGCTCAACGAAGGCGGTTCTGTAGAAAATGCAGTGGCTTTGTTGAATCATGTTCAGGCAGAGGTTGCTGCAAGCACTGGAATCGAGTTGGTACGTCAAGTTGAAGTTTGGTAACAAACGTTTGGTGAACAGGAGTCTGGTTCAGTCAGGAGGACGATTCAGCCCGATGAAAACGATTTATTCAGAACGGAAGCGAGCCGGCTCCACGGTCTCGGTATTTGCCGTGCTCGTGGTGTTTGTAATCGCTTTGGCAGTGGCATGGTATATCTATCAGGATCGAGTCAATCAACAACCTCAATTTAAGCTTAAGCCCGAGATGCTTACGCTCTCACCCGATCAGCCCGATTGGATTAAAGCGGACGTGTTGCAAGCAGTGTTTGCTGATCAGAAGCTTGACGAGCAATATCTCACCGATCGTAAGCTCGCCTCACAATTGAGAGATGCATTTTTATTACATCCCTGCGTTGCAGCAGTCACTCGTGTTGCAAAACGGCCAGATGGGGTCGATATCGAATTGGAATATCGTACTCCAGTAGCGATGGTTGTCGTCAAATTGGAAAATCAACACTGGTTGTATCCGGTCGACGGTGATGCTGTGGTTTTGCCTCCGCGTGAATTCAGCACAGAAGATGTCAGTAATTATCTTAGGATTAGACATGATTACGTGCCGCCAGCTGGCCAAATCGGAGATAGTTGGGGGGATGAAGT
>CETM01076732.1_pt1 | contig 16063 bp, 19 predicted proteins | sample 361451 | NCBI WGS metagenome assembly CETM01 (sample SAMEA2622690, study PRJEB7988) | marine metagenome | isolation source: saline water (ENVO:00002010), including
GCAATTGGTGAACATGAACTAGGAGAAAAGAAAACTGTATACGAAGGCTCACTTGATGCACTTTATAAAAATGACTTTGGTTTGTTTGTAGAATACAACAGACAAGATACAAATCTACTCGCTAAACTAGAAAAGAAATTAAAATTTATAGAACTTGCCAATGAGATTGCACACCAAAACACTGTGTTGCTACAAACGACAATGGGTGCAGTTGCAGTAACAGAACAAGCAATCGTTAACGAAGCACATAGAAGAGGTATGATTGTGCCTGGTAGGAAATACAGAGAAAAAGATGCTGAACCAGTCACGGCGGCAGGTGCTTATGTGGCAACTCCGCAAAAAGGTATACATGACTGGATAGGATCTGTTGATATCAACTCACTGTATCCAAGTGTAATTAGAGCATTGAATATGGGGCCAGAAACTATTGTAGGACAAATAAGGCCAATTATAACATCTGCAGAAGTAAACAGAGCAAGGTCGCAGAAAAAATCATTTGCGGCGGCTTGGGATAATCAATTTGGTAGTTGGGAATATCAAGCAGTTATGAAAGAAGATAAAGCAACAGAAGTTGTTGTTGATTGGGCAGACGGAACAAGTGTTAGAATGTCAGCGGCACAACTTTATGATGTAATATTTGATGGTAAAAATAAATGGATGTTAAGTGCAAATGGTACTATATTCACATATGAGTTTGAAGCAATTATTCCAGGCTTATTAAAACGTTGGTATGCAGAAAGAAAAGAAATGCAACGTAAAATGCATGATGCTGGCGATAATGAAATTGAAAAAGAATATTGGGATAAAAGACAACTTGTTAAAAAAATTAACTTGAACAGTTTATATGGTGCAATTTTAAATCCAGGTTGTAGATTTTTTGATATTAGAATAGGACAATCTGTTACATTAACAGGTAGATGTATTACAAAACATATGGGAGCCAAAATAAATGAAGTTATTGCAGGCAAATATGATCACCGAGGAGAATCAGTTGTTTATGGAGATACAGATTCCGTTTATTTTACAGCACATAAAACACTTGCAAAAGAAATAGAAAGTGGGCAAATTCCGTGGAATAAAGAAAGTGTTATTGCATTATATGATAAAATTGCAGAAGAAGTTAATACATCTTTTACTGGATTCATGACTAAAGCATTTCATTGTCCAAGTACAAGAGGTTCTGTTATTAAAGCAGGTAGAGAACTTGTTGCATCAAAAGGTTTGTTTATTACAAAGAAAAGATATGCAGTATTGTATTATGATGTCGAAGGAACTCGTACAGATATTGCAGGCAAAGAAGGTAAAATGAAAGCCATGGGGTTAGATTTAAAAAGATCTGATACTCCAGTTTTTGTACAAGACTTTTTAAGTGATATATTGTATATGGTGCTAACAGGTAAAACAGAAAAAGAAGTGTTACAAGCAATTACAGATTTTAGAGCAGAATTTAAAGCAAGACCGGGTTGGGAAAAAGGATCTCCAAAAAGAGCAAACAATGTTACGGAATATTGGGAGAAAGAAAAGAAACAAGGCAAAGCAAATATGCCTGGACACGTTAGAGCAAGTATTAATTGGAATAACTGTAAAACTATGTATGGTGACAAATATTCATTGCCAATTACAGATGGTGCAAAAGTAATTGTGTGTAAACTTAAAAACAATCCATTAAACTATACAAGTATTGCATATCCTACAGATGAATTGCGTATTCCAGATTGGTTTAAAGATCTTCCATTTGATTCAGATGCTATGGAACAAACTATATTGGATCAAAAAATAGAAAATTTAATTGGTGTATTAGAATGGGATATTCAATCAACTGAGACCAGCAATACATTTAATAAACTGTTTGAATTTTAAATACTGTTATGTTAAGCATCGAAGAAATAAAACTATTAATTGAAAAACTAGAAAAAGTTAAAAAAGAAGATTTACAAGAATTAATAGATTCAAATTTAAAAATATTAAAAGATATAGAAAATACTGTTGATGCAAATAACGAAGAAGAGATTGATAGGTTAGATAAAACCGTTGAATGGTTTAAAGTGGATTTAGAAAAGAAACAAGAAAAGCCTGTTGTAGATAATTGGCTATTTAAAATGGTACAAACAAAGATATTTCAATTTGCTAGATCTAATGTTTACAATAGTTTAGAAATAGGTCCGGGGTATGGCACATTTTCTAAAGAATTTAGAGCATGGGGTAGAAACTATTTTATAGATATACTACCCGAACTTGAAGAAAAAATATTTAGACGATTTAGAAATCCTAGACATAGAAAATATTGTACATTCTTTCTAACAAGAAAACACGAGTGTCATAATATTCCACAAAATTCATGCAACTTTGTGTTTAGTTGGGACACTTTTGTATTCTTTACACAAAACCATATACAACATTACCTACACGACATAAAAAGAACACTAATACCAGGTGGTTATGTGTTTATACAGTATGCAGATTGCCACTATGAGTATGATTTGACTCAAGCAAAACGTGGTTATTGGAATTATAATACCAAAACTGCAATGGAAAGAATGATTAAAGAAGAAGGATACGATGTGATAGAGATGGGTCAGTTCCGACCAGGAGCCAATTATGCTATATTCCGTAAGCCTGGTAAACAAAATCCTGTGCTGTATAGAATAGATGAAATAACACTTGATTAAAATCTAAATATACAGTAAAATAAACGTATGATAGATATCTTAAGAGACATTGTTAAACACACGCATGGATTGGGGTTTTTAGATCTTGTTAAAATTACTGGTGCCAGTAATGAAACCACAATTGATTCCATGGCAGAAGACAGATCAGTTATCTTGCAAGGATCTTTTCACAAACCACAATCAGAAATGGACGGTACTTTTGGTATGCCACAGTTAGGCAAACTAGATATCCATTTGAAATGTCCAGAGTATAAAGAAAAAGCAAAAATAACTGTGTTGAAAGGTACTAGAAATGGTGCTGAAGTTCCAACAGGCATACACTTTGAAAACGAAAAAGGTGACTTTAAGAACGATTACAGATTTATGAATGCTGAAATTATCAACGAAAAACTTAAAACAGTTAAGTTTAAGGGAGTTAAGTGGGACGTTGAAATTGAACCAACCGTGGCAAGTGTACAAAGATTTAATTTTCAATCAGTAGCAAATACAGAACACAATTCTTTTGTTGTTAGAACAGAGAATGGTAACCTGATATTCACTTTTGGTGATCAAGCATCACACGGTGGTGAATTTGTTTTTGCAAATGATGTGAAAGGAACTCTAAACAAAGGATGGAGTTGGCCTGTTGCACAGGTATTGCAAATATTAAAACTATCTGATTCTGCTAAAGTAATGTTGCATTTTTCAAATGAAGGTGCAATGATGGTTTCAGTTGATTCAGGATTAGGCAAGTATCAATATATTATCCCGGCTCAGGCGCAGTAATGACAGAAATTAAAGGGCGAGAACATTTAGGAGAATTAAGCAGAGATTTTGCAGTGTTCTTGCCTGCTATTTCTAATTTCTTTAATACATTTATTTCCAAACAAAGAGTTACTAAAGGTACTCATATTCCAGCAGAAAGAATTCCAAAAGGTTTAGATAGAGGAGTTGAAGGTTTAAACTTTATTAATCCAGACGAAGGTTACTTTACATATCCAACTGCATTATATTCAGCAGGACACGCCTGTTTAGATATGGATAAAGTTGCAGACAGAGATTCTATGTGTGTTGATAGAGATAGAAAGTTTAGCACAATAGTAGGAGATTCTGGAGGATATCAATTAGGCAAAGGTGTTATTAAATTTGATTGGAAAGATTTTGAGGGTAATAAAGCAAACGCAGTAAGAAGCAATATTTTAAATTGGTTAGAATTAACAAGTGACTGGGCAATGACATTAGACGTTCCAAGTTGGGCGGCAGATGATTTGAATAGTCCTAAAACAGGATTGAATAGTTTTCAAGATTGTTTAGATGGAACAATATACAATAATAATTTCTTTCAAAAAAATAGATTAGGGCAAACAAAGTTTTTAAATGTATTACAAGGTGATGATTGGGAAACTGCACAAATATGGTATGATCAAGTAAAAGACTTTGAATTTGAAGGTTGGGGAATGGGTGGTATTAATATGTGTGATATGGAAGTACTACTTAAAAGACTAATCATAATGAGAGATGAAAAGAAATTAGATGGCAAAGATTGGATGCACATACTAGGAACATCACAATTAGATTGGGCCTGCTACTTAACACAGGTACAAAGACAAGTAAGAAAACATATTAATCCAAACTTTACAGTAAGTTTTGATAGTGCATCAGCATTTTTATCAACTGCAAATGGTTTAGTTTATACACAAAACGTATTCACACCACAAAGATTTTCATTTATTATGGACAAAGCACCAGATGATAAGAAATTAAAAGGTTCTAATATACAATTTCCGTTTCCAAGTCAAATTGGTAATAGATTAAAAATGGGAGACGTGTGTTGGTATGGTGAAGGCGACCTAAATAAGAATAACAAAGAAGGCAAAACAAGTTGGGATAGTTTTAGTTATTGTTTAATGATGGCACACAACGTATACAATCAAATTAGAGCAGTACAAACAGCAAACGATTTAAACGATATAGAACGTTTGAAATATCAACCACAAGTTGGACATTGGAGAAAAACAAAAGGTTCTGATAACACTGATGAATTTAGTGAATATGTTCCTAGAAATATTTTATACTTTAATACACTTGCAGAAGAAGTATTCACCTCAGAAAAACCAATGGAAGTAATATCTAATGCTTCAAGTTATCTTGCAGATATAAGAGGAACTAGATGGCAAAGAGCAACTGGTGGTGGTAAAGGTAAAAATAACTTTAGTTCATTATTTGAATAGGAGAGAAAAATGGCTGGTAAAGATAAAAAATTAAAAAAATTAGAAGATCATCACGATTACCTAAATAGAAAGGTATCAGAACTCACCAAAGATAGAAAACAAGATAGAAGTGACGAAAGCAAACAACTTTTAATGCGTTTGAAAAAAACCAAACTTGCAATAAAAGATGCAATCGCTAAAGCCAAACGGACATTGACAAAAAAATAGTTTAATAGTATAATACAGTATGCTTCGAGATTATAAAACTGGAATAAAAGAAGGTGTAGGTGTATTTTCTGGTAAAGAAATAGAACACACACTTGCATATGGATTGCAAACATTGTTTCTTGCACGTAACGATCTTACATATGATCAAATTCAAGAACTATGTGAAAGTGTTAAAGCAGAAGCAGTTTATTATGGAGCAAATAGATCATTTATATCAAATGTTGCAAACCAAGTAGGACAAATGACACAACTATTAGAACGTGGATATTTTGTAACTTTAGATTATCCTTACTCTATGCACAACGAAGTACAAAAACAATTTAATCTTGTTTGGAATCATGAAAAATTTATACCGTTTTGTTCTATAATATTTGAAAATGTAGACAACGATAAACAACTTTGTTTTAAAATTGATGACATAGATTTTAATAAAACAAATTCTGGTGTTTGGACAATGAGTATGGAAGATTTTAAGTCAAAAGCAGGATATACTAAATGGGAAGATTATAAAAAAGATGAACCAATAGAGGAGAAACAAATATGGCCGATGCCAAAGAAGTTAGTACAGAACAGTTAAGACATCAAGCATTAGTAGAACAAGCCAACATGGCAACTAAAATGATATGGGTAACATTTAGAAAAGAAGGAATTCACAAATATCCTGCGGCACTAGATGATCCTAAACTAGCAACTGGAGACAGATATGATGTATCGTTTTTAGGACATCCACACAGACATATATTTCATTTTAAAGTTGCAATTGAAGTATTTCATGATGATAGAGATATTGAGTTTATACAATTTAAAAGATGGATTGAAGATATGTACAGTGAAGGTACATTAAAATTAGATTATAAATCTTGTGAAATGATGTCAGATGATTTATATGTAGCAATAACAAAAAGATACCCAGGCAGAAAAATTGAAATAGATGTTTCTGAAGATGGTGAAAATGGAAGTCACGCAGTTTATGAAAGAAATAACGATTAAAGAATCAAGAGCAACAACAAGAATGGGTTATCTACCAGTTGGTGGTGGTGCCTTAAATGCTTCATATACTTTTGTTGATGCAGTAGCAAACATATGTACTACTGCTGGAAACTTAGGTATGACATACGGCAAAGATTTCATTTGGGCATATCACGGATATGACAATGAAGACGACGACTGTGTTACGTTAATGGTTAAAGAAGAAAAATATGAAACTTTTTTACATTTAGCATTACAAAACAAACACAGAATTAAACACACCAATAAAGGTGCTGTTAAATTAACAAAGGAGGCAGTGTAACATGAAAGTACCATATACAACTTTTAGAACAAGAGTTGGCGATACTGATGCAGTAGGTGGATGTACATTTATTGGTGGCGAATGGAAAGATGTTGATACAGAAGAAATTTTCTCAGGTAAGAAAGTTGTTGTGTTTGCACTTCCAGGTGCATTTACACCAACTTGTTCTTCACAACAAGTACCGGGTTACGAAGCAAAATATGACGAAATCAAAGCACAAGGTGTTGACGAAGTATATTGTTTGTCAGTGAATGATTCATTTGTAATGAATGCTTGGTTCAGAGATGAGAACATTAAAAAGGTCAAACCTATAGGTGATGGCGAAGGTGCATTCACACAAGGTATGGGTATGCTTGTGAATAAACCTAAGCAAGGTTTTGGTACAAGATCTTGGAGATATTCAATGCTTGTTGACAACGGCGAAGTTGTTAAACAATTTGTTGAAGAAGGCAAGAACGATGCTAGTGATGATGACGATCCGTTCAAAGTATCAGATGCTGATACAATGTTAAACTTTTTAAAAAGCGACTCATAATAAATATCATATTATGTATAAACCTTTACCTGCCGGACTGACGATTAAAGAATCAAAAGTTCAAGGTTTAGGTTTATTCGCTACAAAAGATTTTGCTGAAGATACGGTCTTAGGAATTGTTCATATTAATAATAAAAATTTTCCACATGGATATATTAGAACTGCCTTAGGTGCATTTTACAATCATTCAGATGATCCAAATTGTAAAAATGTTGCAGGATTTTGGCATCAACTTCCAGTAAAATACCTTATGACTACAAGACCAATCAAAGCAGGTGAAGAACTAACTGCAAAATACACTCTTTATCACGATTTTGATGACAAATCGCTATAAGAAATTTTTCCGTAAATTTATTTTAATCTAAATATCTATATGTCAAGGAAACTATTAGATAAAAACTTTTGTGCTATTCCGTGGTCTGGCTTTATTATGAACACTGACGGTAGTGTAAAAAACTGTGTAATAGCCAAAGACATAATAGGAAATGTACACAAAAATAATATTAAAGACATTTTAAATTCTACAAAAAATATTGAAATAAAACAACAAATGCTTCAAGGATTATATCCTAAGAGTTGTGATGGTTGTTTTTATCAAGAGCAAGGCAGAAAAAAAAGTTTTGATAATATTAGTAGTAGAATGTATTATGCTAAAGAATTAGGTCCACACATTAAAAAAGATTTATTTAATAACCCAAATAATTTTGATTTAACACACGTAGATTTAAGATGGAGTAATAAATGCAATCAAGCCTGTGTGTACTGTGGTGCTCATAATAGTACCAAATGGGCAAAAGAGTTAGGCCTAAAACAAAAAACAGACAAAGACAATATTGCAAAAGTAAAAGAATACGTATTTGATAATGTTGAAAATTTAAAAAATGTTTATCTTGCAGGAGGTGAGCCTTTAATGATGAACGAAAATAAAGAATTTTTAGATTTATTATATAAGAAAAATAAAGATGTTCATTTAAGAGTTAACACAAATTTAAGTAATACAAAAACAGGTGTATTCCAATTAATACAAAAATTTAAAAACGTTCATTGGACTGTAAGTATAGAATCAATTGAAGAAGAATACGAATATATTAGATTTGGTGGACGTTGGAAAGATTTTGTAGACAATATTAAAACAATTTCTAAGTTAAAAAATCATAAAATTAGTTTTAATATGCTTCATTTAATTTTAAATTACATGAGTATATTTGATTGTATTAAATTCTTACAAGGATTAGGATTTCACAATAACAGTTTTGTATTAGGACCTGTTTATAATCCAGTTTATCTTAATATTAAAAACTTACCACATCAAGCAAAAAAACAGGTAAAAAGAAAACTAGAAGATTTAATTGATGAAAAACCAGGTTTTCTATTACAAAATGGTTTGGAAAACTTACTAAAGTATTTGACTGACTCTGGTTTTTATGCTAATATAGAAGAAGTTAAAAAACAAATAAAAATTATGGATAATAGAAGAAATTTAGATAGTAAGAAAGTATTTCCAAATCTTTACAAAGAGGTATTAAATTGAAAATTTTTTACATGGGCCTAGAGTCGTATCAAGCAAGATACACTTATCAATTAACAGACTGGACAGAAAGAGTATATAAAAAACGTGGTATAGACTATGTAATTGTACCAGGCACAACAATTGATGACTCTGAAGCGATTGTAACAGGACAAGTATTAGATGCACATGGCAGAAGTTATTTTGGTATGAGCCAAATGATGAATCTTGTGCAAATGATGAAATCTGGTGAAGTTACAAAAGAAGATATTGTATTCTTTGAAGATATGTTTCAGCCAGGTATGGAATCACTTCCTTACATACTACAACAAGTGAGTGAAGATTATAGACCAACAATATATTTGAGATGTTTAGCACAGGCAATCGACCCTGATGATTTTGTACACGTTTGGGGTATGAGCAAATGGATGAGTTTATACGAAGAAATGTGTAATGAAATTCCAAATGTTAATATACTTGCAACAAATGAAGAAATGGTTGCACATATGCGTATTGCTAATTGGAAAGCACCCATATACAACATATCAGGTTTAAGTTTTGGCAAAGAAGAAGTACAAGAAAGAGTTCCTAATAGAAAAGAATTTAATGATAGAAAAATGAGAGTTGTATTTGGTGCAAGATGGGATCAAGAAAAACAACCAGGCTTTTTTATGGACATGATTGATCATTGGAAAGCAAATCCAAAACTACCAGAAGTAGAATTTGCAATTTGTTGCGGTGGTCCTTTAAGAAGCAACGAAACCTCTTATGTTAATAGAGCAAGAGTAATGGAACAAGATGGAAACCTAAAAATATATGAAAATTTGAAAAAGAATGAATATTATGAAATACTTGCAGATTCACGAGTGTTGTTTAATTGTGCATTACAAGATTGGACATCTAACACAGTATCTGAAGCAGATGCGTTAGGCACTAACGTATTGTTTCCAGCATATAGATCTTTTCCAGAAACTTTTGCAAACGACGAAACAAGAATGTATATTCCATGGTCTGGCAGAGACGCAATGGAAAAATTAAAAGTATTATTAATGAGACCATCCCCTAGTATGGGTCAAATATCTGATTGGACTGACGGTACAATAGATAGAATGATAGACATCATGACAGGCACGGGAGAACAATGGAGAAGAGATGGAAAACACTACAGAACACCAGTTTCCGAATCCAAGTATTAAAGGACTGAATAGAGCAGTATTAGTTACTGGAGGTGCCGGATATGTTGGTTCACACACTTGTAAACTATTATCAAAAAACGGTTACATACCTGTAACTGTCGATAGACATTTTAGAAAAAATGCAAACTCGTTTGGTCCAAATTACAATTTACAATTACCTCAAGAAATTGATAGACTAGACGAAATTGTTAAAAGATACAACATAACAAGTTGCATACATTTTGCAGGTAGTACATCTGTTGCAGAATCCGTAATAAATCCAACACTATATTATAAAAATAATCTTATTAACACTATTGCTCTTTTAGACAAATTAGTTGAACTTGATATAAAAACATTTGTATATTCTTCAAGTGCGGCCACCTATGGTGATCAAGGAATGAAAATGTGTAGAGAGTCAGATGTATGTACACCAATCAATTCATATGGTGCAACTAAACTAATGATGGAACAAGTTTGTAAAGATTATAAAACTGCATATGGATTATCAAGTGTAGGATTGAGATATTTTAATGCCGCTGGTGCAGATCCAGAAGCAGAAATTGGAGAATTAAGAGAACAAGAATCACATATTATTCCGTTGGCCATTGAAGCATCAAGACAAAATAGAACATTTAAATTGTTTGGCACAAAATATCCAACCGAAGATGGAACGTGTGTAAGAGATTATGTTCATGTAATGGATCTTGCAGATGCACACGTCAAATCTTTAAATTATGCATTTGAAAACAAAGTTGCTGAAGTTTTTAATTTAGGATCTGGATCGCCTGTTTCTAATAGAGAATTATTAGATACTATACAAAGACATACAGGCAAAATGGATATAAAATTTGAACCAAACAGAGCAGGAGACCCTGCATACCTAGTAGCAGACATAACCAAAGTAAAACAAATTTTAGGTTGGGAGCCAACACAAAGTTCAATTGATAATGTTGTTGCTACTGCACTAAAATGGTATAATAAAGTTCATAAAAAAAATATTCAATGATAATTTATGGACCCAAAAAAAAAATTTCATTTATTTAGAACAAACAAACACTTCTGCGTTGTTCCGTGGACAAACTTTGAGATATTCACAAACGGCGACATAAAAACTTGTAGTGTAGGACGAGAGAAATTTGGCAATGTTAATGACACCGATATTATGGAAATACTTAGGAAAAATCCAACACTAAAAAGGATTAAGACTAATATGTTAAACAACCAACCAGACGCAAATTGTGTCGAATGTCAAAATAGATCAATCAAAGAAGAAAATTTTAGTTATCTACGTGACCACTACAATGCTAGACTAGTAAAAGAAGAAGTTGATTACGAAAACATTGAAAATTTTGATTTAAGATTTATTGATTTACACTGGTCAAATGTGTGTAATTTAAAATGTGTTATGTGCGATGCAACTCAAAGCAGTCTTATAGCAAAAGCAGAAAACGTATTCATAACTCCAGTAAAAAAACAAAACATTGATAGAATAAATCAAATGGTTGTAAAAAATCAAGATCTTATTAAAGAGATATATATGAGTGGTGGAGAACCTTTCTACATACCATACAATCATGTACTTTTAGAACAATTAAAAAACAAAGATATTCCAATTAGAATTAATACTAATATGCATTGGAAACCAAACAATAAATTATTTAAAATATTGAAAACATTTAATAATGTACAATTAACAATGAGTTGTGATGCATTGTATGATAAATTTGATTACATAAGGAACGGATCTAATTGGAATACGTTCATAGATAATCTACGATTTATAAAACAAAACACAAACTTTGATATTAGAGTGAATATGATTTTTAGTGTTATAAATGCAATAGATATTTGTGATGTAATAAATTTCTTTTATCATGATGAACAAATACAAGATATTACTATAAACACTTTGCATTCGCCAAAAGAAATTGATGCTAGAAACTATCCTAGCGATAAAAAAGAAAAAATAGTTAATGATTTAAGAAAATTGATATACACTATTTCTTTAGAACACAACAACCTCATAAACAATTTAAAAAATTGTATTGATCGTATTCGATTAAGTAACGAATATGAATATAACGATTGTCTTGATTCAATCACAAAACGTCATACTAAAAACTGGCAACTAGTTTTTAAGGATCTAATATGAAAACAGCATTATTAATAGGGTGTGGTGGAACAAGAGGAGAAAACATAATAAAAGGTTGCCAACAAGCAAACTTTAAAGTAATTAATGTTGGCTCTAGTGAATCAAAATTAGAAAATGTAGAAAACTTTATAATAGACTGGAAAACTTTTCATATTCCACAACTGCATAAACTTTGTAAACAAATAAATCAAAATATAGACTTTATATTTTTCAACCAAAATTCATCTGCTCTATCAAAAGAAAATTTCACTGATACAATTAAAACTTTTGATTTATGGAATTTGACTGCAAACTGGAGTAAAAGTTATTGGTTAAGTTGTCAATTTCCTTTTACAATAATCAAAACACTTGAAGAACGAAATAAGTTAGATAAAAATGCTACTATAGGTTGGATGCTGTCTAGTTACATTGATAAAAATGTTAAAGGTGTTGATGATTATGCTGATTACAGTGGTTATAAATTTACAAACTATTTGGTAATGAAAAACTTTAATACAAAATACCAATGTTTTGGTATTAACCCTCAATTTGGTTCTTCTAATTATATAGATCTAATTTACAAAATTTGTAGCGACCAAATTAAATGCAATGGAGATGTCTTTTAAATTGACGAAACAAGCAAAAACAATTATAATGATAGGATATAAATTATGGAAGATATGTTAAAAGATAGTTGGCAACCAACAGGACCAATTAGTAAACAAATAAAAGAAAGAATTCAAAAAGCAGGTAAACGATTCCATGCAAACGATAATATTGCAGAATACATAGAAGAAGGCGAATTAGAAAAATTACAAGTAGAAGTGCAAGAAAAATTACAAGGGGTACTAGAAAGTCTTGTAATTGATACAGAAAACGATCACAACACACAAGAAACTGCAAAACGTGTCGCTAAAATGTATATACAAGAAACATTTGGTGGCAGATATAATCCAATGCCAAGAGTTACAAGTTTTCCTAATATGGGTTACAAGAGTATGTACACTAGTGGTCCAATTAGTATTAAATCTACGTGTGCTCACCATTTACAAAACATTGTAGGTAACGCATGGGTAGGTATTATTCCAAACGGACAAGTAATTGGTTTGAGTAAGTTTAACAGAATTATACATCACATTGTAGAAAGACCACAAATACAAGAAGAAATGACAACACAAATTGCAGAAGCATTACAAGAATATGCACACACAAAACATATTGCAGTAGTAGTTAAAGCAGAACACCATTGCATGACACACAGAGGCGTAAGAGAACACGAATCTGATATGACAACTGCAATTATGCTTGGTGCATTTAAAGATGATCCAGCAACTAGAGATGAATTTTATAAAATTTGTATGAGTATGAAAGGCCATGAGTAAAAAGAAAAAAGAAAAACTTACATCAGACGGTGTTAACGTAACATACGAACCTTCTCCTGATAATTGGATTCCTAGCAGTGATGGAATACAAATGGCTGGTACTGTGGACAGTTTAGATCCAGATATGGGTGGTGTAACTTATTCTTATGGTGACTTAGGAGATTTAGATGTACAAACAGAAGATATGTTTGAATCACAATTAAGAAAAAAATATCCAGCATTACAAGATGCTTACGAACATTATCAAAATATAAAACAAATGTGTGAAACAAGAGAGAAGGAAGAAAATGAGAATTAATTACGATGCAAAACTAAACTTTGAAGATGTTTTATTACAACCAAAACGTTCTACACTTACATCTCGTAAAGATGTAGACATGACTCGTAAATTTACATTTAGAAATTCAGGCAAGACAATGAACTTTACTCCTATATTTGCAAGTAATATGGATGGTGTTGGTACATTTAGTATGGCAAAAGTATTACAAGAATACAAAATGATGACTGTAATAACAAAAACTACTACTCCAGATCAATGGAGAGCGGCAGTTGGTAGTGGTGTAAGACTACAAAGTGTTTCAGTATGTACAGGAACCAATAGAGTATTCGACGACGACGCAGAAGACTATCGTAATATGCAAGAAGTATTAAAAAGTTTTCCTGATGTTAAAATGATTACAATAGATGTTGCTAATGCATATCATCAAAACATGGTCGGTTTTGTTGCAAAAGTAAGAGAAGAATATCCAGACAAAGTAATTGTAGCAGGTAACGTAGTAACACCTGAGATGACAGAAGAGTTAATTATTAACGGTGCTGACGTAGTTAAAATAGGAATAGGACCAGGATCAGTTTGTACAACAAGAACAATGGCTGGTGTAGGTGTTCCACAATTTTCAGCAATACTAGATTGTGCAGATGCGGCCAATGGTGTTGATGGACACATAATGGCAGATGGTGGTTGCACACAACCAGGTGATATAGCAAAAGCATTAGGTGGCGGTGCACATATGGTTATGATAGGTGGTATGTTAGCAGGACACAATGAATCAGAAATAGAAGTAAAAGATGGATTTAGAGAATTTTATGGCATGAGTTCAGATAGAGCAAGAGAAGTGCATGGCAAAAGAAAAGATGGATACAGAGGCAACGAAGGCAGACTAGTACACTTGCCTGATAGAGGACCTGTTAGTAATACCGTTGAAGATATACTAGGCGGAGTTAGAAGTGCTTGTACATACATTGGTGCTAGAAGATTAAAAGATATGCCTAAGTGTGCAAGTTTTGTAACAACAAACAACGTCCTAAACAAAGTCTATGAACAATACACAAAATAGTATAAAAAAAGTTACACCATTACACGACAGCACTTGGTACGTAAAATGGGTATCTGTAATTTTAATATGTCTTGCTGTATTATGTAGATCTGTTGAAGAAGTACCTAAAATTTATGATGTTTATTTTTCAGCATTAGGAACAGCAGGTTGGTTATACGTTGGATTCAAATGGCACGACAGAGCATTAATTGTTTTAAACACTATATTATTAACTATGCTGGCGACAGCATTATTTAGACACCTTATTGTATACTTTTAAATATACAATATGATTCCTAATAAGAATACATTTTGTATTGCACCCTATCAACACTTAGATATTAATCCAATTGGATATTTGAGAGTTTGTTGTGTTAGTCAAGAAAAATCAACAAAAAAATATTACAATGCTCAGGATTGGTACAAATCAGATACTTTACAATCTTTAAGAAATAACTTAGAAAAAGGTGTTAAAGATCCTATTTGTGTTAATTGTTGGAAAACAGAAGCAACAGGAAAACAATCACAAAGACAAGTCTACAACAAACATATTGGAAAAATACTAGAAGATTCATGGGATAAAAATTTTATTAAAAATAAAAAATTATTAGATGTTATTGAAAATATTGATATTAATAATGTTAATAGTTTTGATTTAAAATTAGGCAACCTATGTAATCTTAAATGTATTATGTGTAGTCCTGAATCAAGCAGTCAAATATTAGCAGAAGCAAAACTAAACACAGAATTACAAAAATTTCACAATGAAGATCTAAATTTAGATTACAAATGGGCAGAAACAGAACAATTTAAAAATTGGTGTGAAAAGTTTTTATATAAGTCTGCTTATATTAAATTTACAGGTGGCGAACCTTTTATGAATCCTTACCTTTTAGAAACATTAGAATCAATACCAGACGAACAAAAAAAGAAATGTATTTTGCATTTTACTACAAATCTTACAAAATTAAATCATAATATACTATCTATTTTAAAAAAATTTAAAGAAATTTGGATTGCAATTAGTGTTGAAGGTATAGGATCAGTTTTAGAATATGCAAGATTTGGACATAAATGGCAAGACTTAGAAAAAAATTTAAATGTTCTTTTAGAAGATAAGCCAGATAATTTATTTGTATCAGTAAATCATGTAGTACAGGCTTCTACCTTTACAGGAATAATAGATTTGGTAAATTACTTTGATAATAAAAAAATAACAATTTTTCCTGTGCTTTTAAGCCATCCAGAATGTTTTCAACTATTATCTATAAAAACAGTTTTTAAAAATCAAATGTTGGATAAATTAAAAAATTATAATGGATTTAATTCTGAGTTTGTTAATTCTTTAAAAAATTTCATACAAACAAACATTGATTACAAAGAAAACCTAGCAAAACAATGTGTCTATAGATTACAAGCATTTGATAAGGTAAGAAAAAACGATTTTACTAAAATAATACCAGTTGATTATTTCATTTAAATCTAGTATAATTTAATATGGACGATATTAAAAAAAGTTATTTTACAACAGGACAGATGCGTAACGCATTAATTCAAATAGAAGACCAAATGGTCCATTCTAATTGGATGCCAACTATTGTACTTGGTATTAATAGAGGTGGTTGTATTCCTGGTGT
>CETM01082955.1_pt1 | contig 16058 bp, 15 predicted proteins | sample 361451 | NCBI WGS metagenome assembly CETM01 (sample SAMEA2622690, study PRJEB7988) | marine metagenome | isolation source: saline water (ENVO:00002010), including
AGGCCGACTTCGCGGACCCCGGCCCGGCGGATGGTCGAGCTGGACGTCCGTGCCGGCGACACGGCGTGGCGGACCCGACGGACCGGGCCCCACTCCAGCGCGCCGTTGCCGATCAGGTACACAAACGACTCAAAAACAGCCAACGAGAAGAGGAGTACGGCGACTAGGCCGAACAGGCCGAGGCCGCCGTGGGCCACGGCCCACGGGTAGAGGAAGACGATTTCGATGTCGAAGACAATGAAGATCATCGCCACCAAGAAGAACCTCACTGGGAAGCGCTCCGGGGTCTCCCGGCCGGGGATAATGCCGCACTCGTAGGGGGCGGCCTTGCGGTCGTGGGGGCGGCGGGGCGCCAGAAGGCGCGACGCCACGAAGCTCAGCGCCGCGAAGAGGACGGCGAGGACGAGGAGGACGACGACGGGTAGGTACTGGCCGAGCACGTCACTCGCTCCCAGTTCCACCCAAGAAACCCGAGATGGTCACGGGTTCAGGCCTTTGAGGACTCGAACTCCCTGCGCCGCTCCATGAGCTCCCTGTCTCGAACGTGGAGCCAGTAGCAGAGGGCGAGGAAGACCAGCAGTGACCCTATGGTTACCAGTGCCGGACGAAGGCGGACCCATCCCAGGTCGCGAACCATGACGACGGAAACGACCGGCTCCTCAGGATCGACCACCGGACGGGGCGGAGCCTCACCGGGAGCCACTTCCTGGTCCAACACGCCTTGCAGTTGCACCACGGTGTAACGGGTCGGGTGGGTGATACGCGCAGAATTCGTGATCCAGTGGCGGATCCGATCCCACCGGTTCGGGTCGTCCTGTAATGCCGGTTTGCCGCCCATTGTGTAGGCGTCAAGCAGTTTGTAATCGGCTGAACTTACAAAACCCAGGTCGGGGTGGGCGAGAACGTCGGCTGCAGCCTGAGCCTGGGCGTCACCAGCCTCGGTTGTGGCTAGGAGGCGCCATGGACCCAACTCGCGTAGGCCCGCATCGTCGGTGACGTTACGTGCCACGGCAGCTAACTCGGAACGGGTGATGATCTCGTTGCGCAGTTGTCGATCGGCCTGCAAAGCCGTCAACTCGTCGACCGAGAGGTCAGGGTTTTCACCGGCGGTTGGAAGGGTGTTGAACTCGGAAATTGCGGTCGGATCGCCGGAGGCGACGACCAGTTCGTAGGCGGTAGGCATTTCGTCGGAGTTGGGTAGCAAGCGCGCCTCCATCAGGCCGCTGGCGCCGAGATCGCCCACGTTGATATCGATGGTCTTCCAACTGGGAGCATCACCCTTCCAGCCGGAGCCATACATCCACCAGGCGCTCCCAAGGATGACCATCCAGCCCATGAGGGCGGCAGCCGACATGAGAGTGGCCAGTCGGATGCCTGAGTTGGTGGCCACGATCAGCCAGATCGAACCCATCAGGACAACGAATCCAGTAACTACGGTGAGGATGCCGCGAATTTCGGGATCCCAAGCCAAACCGGCCAGCATGACCAGGGCTTCCATCACAGGCTCCTCTCGTAAGCCACGATGGCAGCAATTTGTTCCGGGCTGAGGACCGGGGACCGAACGACTGTACCGATCACGTCTAGGTCGTCCGTCCGGCCTCCGAAACCAGGCATGCCGCCTGTACCCGAGCGAGCATTGCCGTAACCGCTCCCCACCTCAGATCCCGTTCGAACAAAGTCCTCCTGCCCGGCAGCCGTCGGGAAGTGCGTCTCGATGCCTATGAGGCTGGGACCTACGTGACCGCGGCCGGGTTGGTAACCAGTAAGAACCCCGGCCTCAGCGAGGCGAGGCCATTCGGTCATCAACTCGGCCGTCGCCTCCTCACTAGTGGCTCCGTAGGAGAATCCAGGAGTATGGCAGCGAGCGCAGTTGTTGGCTCCCTGACCGGCCGGGTTGTTGAACAGTAGTTCGCCGTAGGCCAAGTAGTTCCCACTGGCAGGGTCAGAGGCTTCGATTAACCATTTCTCAGCCGCCGCCGCAACGTCCTCAGCCTCAGTCAGACCCGGGTCGCGGTCAACCACAATGGCTCGTGCCCCGGCCATCAAGCCTGACTGCACCTCTGCGGCAGCCTCCTCTGGCGTCAATTGGATGGACCGTAGATAAACGATCAGTTGGTGGACTTGCTGGGAGGTCAGCGGGCCACCGCCAGGCAGCCCCCAAGCCGGCATGGGACTACCGGGACGTCCGTAGTTGAGGATGTGCTCCACCTCGGACTCATCGAATCGGCTGAGGACAGTGGTAAGCGACGGAGCCTTCCATTCGACCTGAGCCACGAAACCGCCGTTTGCGTCTGTGAGGGTATAGGAGGCTACGCCACCCACACCGCCGGGACCGTGGCAACTGACGCAAGCTTCTTCGTAGTTGTTAGCTCCCCGTTTCTCAAAACGCTTCACCCATCCGTAGGCGGCATTGTCCTGCCGAGCTGGCTCCATGAGCCAGTAGAGGGGCAGGATGAGTGAGATCACGGTGAGGGTTACCAGAGACCACGCCAAGTTGCGATCTAGAAATCGGGTCTCCAACTCGTCATCGTCAGCGTGCTTGACCCGGTTGGGCGCCAAGTCGATTTCGGAGCCGACCTCCCGCTTGCCGATCCGGAAGCTGAAAAGGAGATAGACCCCCATGCCAACCAAGACGACGGTCGCGAGGACCCAGCCGATGGTTCGCTGAGTGCTGGCGAGAAGGAATGCGTTCATGTCGTTCACGGAATCCACGGGCTAGTGGCCACTGGCCTGTCCGATGCAATTCGGTCCTTCGGCCTCCTGGCCGGTGGTATTTGTGCCGATCGGCGGGCCTTGGATGATGGTGCCTGTGTCGACAGTCAGGACGCCGTTGGCGACCGACATAGCAAAGCGATCCATTCCTCTCGGTGCAGGACCACCGCGCTTCTCACCGACCTGGTTGTACTGCGAACCATGGCACGGGCACTCGAACCACTGCGATGACACGCAGTTCGGAACCCGACATCCGAGGTGTGGACACTTCTGGTAAAGGGCCACGACCCCAGCGTCGAAGCCTCCTTCGACACCAGACGTCATTCCTGCCAACTCGGGGGCGGAGTATGTTGCTCGAGCCTTTTCCACGGCGCCGTTGGGGTAGGCGGTGATCCACATACGGCCCTCCGGCTTGTAGAGAAAGCCGTTGTTGGCATCGATGTCAGCCAGTAGCTCGACGATGTTTCCGACCTTGATCTTGGAACCGAAGCCACTCACTCCTTGAGGCCACAGGAATGCGATGCTGGCTCCGCCGAAGCCTGACAGGCCAAAACCCATCATGCCGACGAGGCTGCGATTGAAGAACTGCCGACGACTTACACCGACCGCCTGAAGGTCGGGAGCCACAAAGGGCTCCGTCGGAGCCGACTCGACGGTAGCTAGACCGGCACCCGAACGGGCGACTGCCGCAGCCGCCTCGACCTCGCGGCCGGTTGGGAGATCCTCCCCAGAACCGCCCAGCAAGGGATTGGTGACGTTGCGTTTACGAGCCTGGCGGGACAGCCCGGCTGCAGTCCGGTCACGACGCTTCGACGCGCCCACGAGGACGACTACGGCCAAAAGAACCAAAAGGACGACAGCGATAACGACGCCCACGGGTCAGCTCCTGGATGCCAATAGAGAGGCGGACAGGGTAAGAGGATCCAAGGCGATCACAGTTCGAAGAAGAGGCCGGAGTTCCACGGGAAGATGAAGTTGAAGCCGGGTCCCCGGAAGAACGAGCCAATCATTACCAGCACCGCCCAGAACATGAGGTGCACGGTCATCAAGGAGATAGCGAACTTGCGGTCCTCAGGCCGCTTAGACGGGTTCTTGTCAATGTAAGGAGCCAAGATCAGAACGAACAGCCCGATCCCAGGGATCGTCACCCCAGCCACCATCGGGTGGAACATGGTTAGCAATTCCTGGAGACCGAGGAAGTACCAAGGCGCCTTGGAAGGGTTCGGTGTCTTGTTGAAGTCGGCCAGTTCGAGCAGAGGCGCGTTCACGAAGATCGAGAAGAGCGTGGTGAATAACGTGATTGCGAGTGCTGCCAGAAATTCTGCTAGCAGCAAGTGGGGCCAGACATGGACCTTGTCTTGGGGCGTGGCTTTCGTGTCCTGAATGGAGCCTGACTTAACGACGGTCAACAGGCGTTGATTGTGACCGTCCGGGCCGCTCCCACCGACCGGAACCGCAGGAACACCAGTATCCATGACTGGTCGGTTCGCTGCCGCGGTTGAACGGTCTAGTAGGTGAGAGGGAATCTTCTCGTCAGTCACCGCTGTGTCAACTGCTGGCGCTTCGGCGGCAGCCTCACCGCCGCCTGCCGCAGCCTGCGCCTTGGCCTTAGCGGCCTCTGCCCGCTTGCGGAGGTGTTCGGGAATCTCGGTCATTAGTCAGTCCTGATCCTTGGCATCCGGCCTACAGCGGACCCGAGATGCCACCGTCCTTGCGGACGCGCCAGAAGTGAACAGCGAGGAAAATAACCAACACAAACGGGAGCATCAGGACGTGCAGGGTGTACCAACGCAAGAGGGTGTCCGTGCCGATCTCCACGCCACCAAGCAGGACGAAACGCACCTGTTCACCAAATACCGGCGTGAATCCCATCATGTTCGTCCCAACAGTCACCGCCCAGAGGGCCAATTGGTCCCAAGGGAGGAGGTAGCCAGTAAAGGACAGCAGCAGGGTGAACTGCAGGAGCATCACACCGATTACCCAGTTGAACTCACGGGGCGGCTTGTAGGCCCCGTGGTAGAAGACACGAGCCATGTGCAAGAAAACTGTCAAAACCATGAGGTGGGCAGCCCACCGATGCATATTCCGGACTAGCAAACCAAAGCCGACTGCGGTCTGAAGGGTTTGGATGTCGTCCCAAGCCTGGGCAGCAGTCGGCCGGTAGAAGAACATCAGGAAGATGCCAGTCACTGTCAACAAGATGAACAGGAAGAATGAAAGGCCGCCGAGGCATAACGTATAACTGACCTTCACCGCGTGCCGCTTCACCTTCACAGGGTGGAGGTGATAAAGGACGCTGTTCATGATCACGTAGGACCGGTTTCGCGGGCTGTCGTTGTAGCCCTTTCGAAAGATCGAGCCCGGTCGAAAGATCGAACTCCAAGCCTGCGAACCCTGGACCTGCTCGGTCAATTGGCTGATTTGTTCCTGCAGCGCCTGACCTGCTGGCTTCTTCTCGTCAGCCACGATGTCCGTTCTCCTGTAAAACCGTCGTTCGCGCGTACACCCAGACCACCTTTCAGCCCAACCTCATCCCATAGCCGTAGCCATGGGTATTAGTCCGCTGATGAGAATCTCCATCTGCGGGGGCATCGCTGCACTTGCCAAGGATGATGACCCCAGTCGGGCAACGGTCTACGCAGAGGGCACACCGGGTACACACATCGTCGTCGATGGTAAAGATCACGTGGTCACTGGGATCGGTCCCCGGCTGTTCGGTGTCGACCGACTCAGCCACCGCGGAGGGACTAACCATATGAATACATTTCCAAGGACAGATATCGACGCAGCCTTCGCACATGATGCACTCAGACTGATCGATGTGGATGAACTGCTTGACCCGATTGTTCGTCGTCATCCAGTCAGCATCAACCTCCCGAAGGACGTAGTCGTCGACGAAAGTTGGATGCGGAGGGTTGGCGTCGGTGACACTCATGCGCCAGCTCCTTCACGGATCAAGGGGCGACCATACTCGGAGGTCGGCTTCGGGGCGTCCTTCTCTTTGCCACGGTTCTGCCACTGCATCCAGTAGACAACGTTGCCACCCAATGCAATCCCGTAGATGAGAACGGCGACCACGTCCCGGATGACCCGATAGGTCATGGTGAACGGCAGCGCCCATTCAACGATTCCCTGATCACCTGTCCACGGCAACTCTGGACCAACCATGAAGCGGTCGGGTCGCCAGTTGAGCTCGCTGTCAGCCCAGGTGAGCCACTGGTGGGGGACGACACCGTAGACCCACCAGAGGATGAAAAAGATATAGGTGGCAAAGACCATCGCCTCGCCCCAGGTGAAGTCCTTATCGGCTGGGGTGCGCTTCCGGTACCAGTCGACACCACCGACAAGGAAGACCGTGACGATGATGGAAGTCACGAATGCGACCATCGATCTAGGCCCTCCCTCGGCGGCTCCAGCGGACTTTGTGAAATGGTGCACAAGGGTGCGGGCACCATGCTAACGGTTGGACAGTCGTCGCGGACGACCGACCACCGGATGTCTCAGGCGGGAATCGGTAGCCTCCGTCGCTGACGGTGTGGTCGGATTATGGCGTCGACCCCAGAACGATTTCTATCACCAAGTCAAGGTCTTCAACCACCTATCCGAGAGGTAGTTCGTCGCGGCTAGGTCTGGGATCCCGCAGTCGCCACGCACGGCGCTAACCTCGCCGTGACCCGGAACCAACCGATGCATCCGCTGGCCAGCGCCAACAACGTCGCCGACCCGCCCGACTCCTTCAGAGCCCACGTTGACCGAAATACCCGAGCACCTTCTAAAACGGTCGCAGGCCGCCAAGGCCAAGGCCACCGGCGCCCCTGCTCCGGCTGAGGATTCCGAACCAACTACCGATGTGTCGTCAACCACCAGCGCGCCAGTGACCGCCGAGGCGACTGTTGCAACTGCAACGGTCGAAGCACCGCCAGATCCCGTGGCTACCTACATCGAAGCGGCTGGCGCCCGAAAGAAGATTCCTTGGTGGGCCGCCAGTGCGCTGCTGCTGCTGCCAATCTGGGCCATCTCCTACGTCGGCACCCTTGAGCGCCCGCCCCAGGAGGCCACAGGTCTGCTTGCTGAAGGCGAGCACATCTACGAGGCTCGCTGCGCCAGCTGTCACGGAGCCACCGGTGCTGGTGGCAGTGGCTATGCGCTGGCCGACGGTGAAGTACTTGCAACCTTCCCGACGGCGACCGGTCACATCGAGTGGGTTGCCAAGGGCTCAGACGGTTTCGGTTTGGGCAACCCCTACGGCGACCCGAGCCAGGGCCGCGTCGTTGAGGGCGGCATGCCTGGTTGGGCCGACGTACTTACCACCGAAGAACTGATCGGCGTGGTCCTCTACGAGCGGGCCAACCTCAGCGGCTCCAAGGAAGACGCAGCCCTAGCCGAAGCCATCGAACACGCCGTCTATGCCGGAGAGTTGGACCTGCATGGACATCTCGACCCTGACACAGTCACGATCGATGAGATCCAGGCCCTCCTGGATTCCGTCGCCCACGACGACGGTTCCTGATCCGGCCAGCCCGGTGACGGGCTACCCCGCTATGGAAGGAACGGAACACGACCTGCTGGTGGTCGGAGGTGGGCCGGCCGGTGCCGCTACTGCGTACTGGGCGGCAACCCACGGCCTCGACGTGGTGTTCGTCGAACGCAAGGCGTTCCCCCGAGACAAGACCTGTGGCGACGGCCTAACACCGCGTGCAGTGCATCAATTGGAGGAGATGGGTCTAGGCAAAACTCTGGAGGGGTACCACCGCTTCGATGGTCTGAGGGCTATCGCCCACGGTCGGACACTGGAGATGGCTTGGCCTGAGCACGACACATTCCCCCGATATGGGTACGTGGTGCGTCGGTGCGACCTAGATGCCTTCGTAGCGAACCACGCCGTGGCCGCCGGCGCCACTCTGCACCAATCCACGGAAGCCCTTCGTCCACTCGACCCACCAGACGGAGCCCCGAGTGGAGCAATCGGTGGCGCCCTCGTGGTCGACAAGCAAACTGGAGACGAACGAGAAATCCGAGCCCGCCACGTTGTTGTTGCCGACGGTGCCAACTCCCGCTTCGGTCGGGCGTTGGGAACTAATCGGGACCGCAGCTATCCGATGGGCATGGCCATCCGCGGCTATTTCGAGAGTCCTCTGCACGACGACCCGTGGATCGAGTCGTCGCTCGACGTCCGCGACAGGAACGGCAACGCCATGCCCGGCTACGGGTGGATCTTCCCAGTCGGCAACGGGACCATCAATGTGGGTATCGGCTTACTGTCCACCTTCCGGGACTACAAGGAGATCAATACAAGCCACCTGTTCGAGGAGTTCGCCTGCACCCTTCCAGAACATTGGCAGATCGACCCTACGCGCCCAGTCGGTCAGCCCACCGGCGGTCGTCTACCTATGGCGGGATCGGTCGGCCCTAAGGCGGGCCCCAATTGGCTGCTCGTCGGCGACGCCGCAGGATCGGTCAACCCGTTCAACGGAGAGGGCATTGATTACGCCTATGAAACGGGGCGCATGGCCGCCGGCCTCATTGCTGAGGCGGCCGCTCGAGCAGACAACGCTTTGCTAGCCCGCTACCCGGATCTGCTTGACGAGGAGTACGGCCTCTACTTCAAGGTAGCTCGGCTGTTTTCAAAGTTGATCGGAAAACCAGCGTTGATCCGAGAACTGACCAGATTTGGCATCAGGTCTCAACCGCTCATGGAATGGGCTCTACGGGTTATGGCGAACCTCATGCGAGACGAGGACCGCGGCGCCGCAGAATCGGCTTACTCGGCGATCGCCGGCATCGTGCGCCTCGTCCCTGACCGAATGGCCGACGCCTGAGTTGCCGGCACCCCAGGGAAACAGACATGACTCCGATCGTTGATCCTGTCGGACGAGAATGGTCGACGTGAACCCCTCTCTTGACGACGGCCTTCCGATAGACGGCCCAGTCCACAGCGCCTCGGCTTGGGCTGGACTGAGAGATCGGGTGGTTGAGGGCACACCCTCGCTCCGTGCCCTGCTGAACAACGATCCCGATCGAGGAAAACAGCTGGGAATCAAGTGCGTCGACATCCTCGTCGACCTATCTCGCCAACACCTGACCGACGAGGTTCTCGGACATCTCCAGGACCTAGCCCGCCAACGGCGCGTCGTCGAGACCCTTGGACGGGTACTTGCGGGTGACACCGTAAACGGGTCAGAAAACCAAGCGGCATCCCACGGCGCTCTCCGGGACCGGACCGGAAAACCATCCGGTTCAGATATCGAGGCCGCCCGCCGCACGTTTGACCGAATGACCGATTTGGCGACGGCCATCAGAGATGGCAAGGCTACCGGGGCCACCGGGCATCGGATCACCGCTCTGGTGCACCTTGGGATCGGCGGAAGCCATCTTGGCCCTGCCCTAGCCGTCGATGCTCTCAAGCACCACACCCATCCCGACGTAACTATCAGGTTCTCGTCGGCAATCGACACTGACGATCTAGACGAGGCCCTCAGCGGCCTCGACCCGCAGTCGACTCTGGTGGTCGTGTGCTCGAAGTCGTTCACCACCATTGAGACGTTGAAAGCACTAGATGCTGCCTTGGATTGGCTTACCGCCGATCTCGGCGATGTCGCAATCGACCACGTGATAGCGGTGACTACCGCGGTTCGGCAAGCTCAGGACCGAGGTATCCAAGATGACCACATCCTGAAAGTCCCGGTTTCAGTGGGTGGACGGTTCTCAATCGGATCAGCGGTTGGCCTGTCGGTAATGGTGGCGATCGGTCCACAAGCGTTCAGCGAGATGCTGGCCGGAATGAGCGCTGTCGACGCCCAGTCGGCCACCCAACCTGTGGAAGAGAACGCTGCGATCCTATTGGCTCTGGTGGATGTATGGAACCGGTGCCATCTGGGACGAGGATCGATGGCCGTCGTGCCCTACGCCCATCGCCTACGCCTGTTTGTCTCCTGGCTGCAGCAGTTGTCAATGGAGAGTTTGGGCAAGGGGGTATGCCAAAACGGCGATGATCCGGGCACGCCCACCGGCCCAGTGGTGTGGGGAGCGACTGGAACCGACGCCCAACACGCTTTTTTTCAATTACTACACCAGGGCACTGATGTCGTCCCAGTGGACTTCATCGGCTTGCTTCAAATGTCCACCAGTCGAGTCGACGATGCCGGAGTGCGCACAAGTGCAAACCTGCTGTTGACCAATCTGGTGGCCCATGCCGACGCCTTAGCCTTTGGGCGAAACGCGGAAGAGGTCCGCTCCGATGGGGTCGACGAGGCGCTAGTAGCCCACCGCACCTTTCCCGGTGACCGGCCGTCCACAACCGTCTTGTTGCCCGAGCTAACGCCAACAACACTCGGCCAGCTTATTTCTCTCTACGAAAATCGGACCGTGGCATTCGCTGCCCTTTTGGGCATCAACCCTTTTGATCAGTGGGGTGTGGAGTTGGGTAAGCGGACGGCACGCGAACTAGCCGATGAATCAATGCCCGAGCATGGCCTGCTCCGCCGGGTCCGATCTCTCGAGGACGAGTGAGGCGAGTAGCACGTCGCTCCTCCCGGCACATCTCCCAAGTTCCAAGCAGTCAACCACCTCGCAGTCGTGGAGGGGTTTGGCACTGAAGTGTCATCGGAGCGGCCGGAACAGGCCAGCGTTGGATCGGTAACCCGAAAGGCAGGGGTGGCGAATCGCCCCTAGTCCGTCAAATGCTGGCAGCAATCGCGGTAGCCGCCCGGTCGATGGTCTCATCGACCACAGTTTCACTATGGGCGAGGCTCGGAAACAGCGCCTCGTAAGCACCTGGAGCTAGGGCCACGCCATGATCCAATAAGGCATGAAATGCCCGCGGGTACCAACCGTTGTCAGCCAACACCTTCGCCTCATCGAAATCGATCGGCGGCATGTCCCCGAAGTAGAGCCCGAGCAGGGTTCCGACCCGAGGCAGAACGGCGGAAAGACCAGCATCGGCGAACGTGCTGGTCAGCCCGTCGGCCAGTTTGGTCGCCACAGCTTCCAGATGGGCGAACGCGCCATCATCGAGTAACTCCAACGTGGTGCGTCCAGCCGCCATAGCCAGCGGATTACCTGACAGCGTTCCGCCCTGGTAGACGCCTCCAAGTGGAGCAAGGTGCTCCATAACTTCCCACCGGCCGCCGAAAGCACCGACCGGTAAACCTCCACCAATGACCTTGCCGAAACACCATAGGTCCGGGGTTATGCCATACAGCTCTGCGGCCCCTCCTCGGGCTAACCGGAAGCCAGTGATCACCTCGTCGAAGACAAGCAACGCACCCACCGCATCACAGACGGACCGAAGCCCCTCAAGGAAACCGTCGGCGGGAGCAACTAGACCCATGTTGGCGGCTACCGGCTCTACGATCACCGCGGCAATGGTCTCGTCTATGTCGGGCACCACGTTGTAGGGAGCAACGATCGTGTCGGCAACTGCCCCAGCGGTGACGCCGTCACAGCCCGACAAGCCTTGGTTGGCCACACCACTGCCTCCAGCGGCCAGCAACGCATCACCATGACCGTGGTAACAGCCGGCGAACTTCACAATCCCATCGCGGCCAGTTGCGCCCCGGGCTAGACGGATAGCAGACATGGTCGCCTCCGTCCCTGACGAGACGAATCTCACGGCTTGGAGACCGGCTATACGGTCCACGACCATCTCGGCCAACACGACTTCGGATTCGGTGGGCGCCCCATAACTGGTGCCGTCCGATGCCGCACGAGTGACGGCCTCTACTACCGCCGGGTGGGCATGACCAAGAATCCCAGGCCCGTAGGACTGCACATAGTCGATGTAGCGTCGACCTTCAGAGTCCCAGATATACGGACCCTCCGCTCGTTCAACGAAGTACGGCGTTCCCCCAACCGAACCGAAGGCTCGAACAGGAGAATTGACCCCACCAGGGATTACTCGGAGTGCCCGTTCAAAGAGTTCGAGGTTAGTACCCACGCCGCACTCCGTCAGCCGATCAGTTCGGCAGCCCGACGAGCCAGATAGGAGAGAATCATGTCGGCTCCGGCTCGGCGAATGGAGAGCAGGTGCTCCAGGCCGACAGCGTCACCATCTAGCCAACCGTTGGCTGCCGCAGCCTGCACCATCGCGTACTCGCCACTCACGTGATAGGCGGCCACTGGCACGTCTACAGCCGCGCGAACATCCGCGATGACATCAAGATACGCAAGCGCCGGCTTAACCATGACCATGTCGGCACCTTGGTCAAGGTCGTTACAGACCTCGACCAGCGCCTCTCGAGCATTTGGCGGGTCCTGTTGGTATCCCTTCCGGTCACCACCATCGGCTATCTGGACGTCAACGGCATCCCGGAACGGGCCGTAGAGCGCCGAGGCGTACTTGGCGGCATAGGCAAGGATGGCCACTTGGTCGTGGCCAGCATCATCTAGAGCAGAACGGATGGCTGCCACCTGCCCATCCATCATCCCCGAGGGGGCGGTCACGTCAGCTCCGGCATCGGCCTGAGCCACAGCGGCTCGGGCGTAGAGCTCCAACGTGGCGTCGTTGTCGACCGAGCCGCAGCCGTCTAGAACGCCGCAGTGGCCATGGTCGGTGTACTCATCGACGCATAAGTCGGTCATTAGGACAACGTCATCACCCACCTCATCGCGCAAGTCACACAATGCGACCTGAACTATTCCGTCGGGATTCCACGCTTCCGAGCCCACAGCATCCTTCCGTTCCGGGATGCCGAAAATGATTACAGCCGGGACCCCGAGATCGCGCAGGGCGACCACCTCGCCTCGCAGACTGTTCCGGGTGTGTTGGAAAACACCAGGTAACGAGGCAACCGGCTGGGGTTCTTCGATGCCCTCGCGAACGAAGAGTGGTGCTACTAGGTCGTCGACTGACAGCCGCGTCTCGGCCACCAGTCGTCGCATGGCTGCACTGCGGCGCATACGGCGGGGGCGCGACTCGGGATAGGCCATGAAAGAGAGCCTACGGAGGACATGACGACTGGCCCCCAGTGGATGGTCGAACTATCGGCACTCAGGCCCCATTAGCCGCCCAGCACTCGACCGCGTCGACCAGCCCAGCCACTGAATGAGGATCGGCCTCAATAACCTGATAGCCGGCTGCTCGGGCGGCTGCTGCGCTGATCGGTCCAATGCAAGCTGCGACCGCCGGCCGATGGCCGCCGACGATCGCCGAGAATCGCCTGACTGTCGACTCCGAGGTGAAGGTAACCAAGTCGGCGTCCCTAGCGGCGAGCAGAACATCAGGCTCGACCATCGGCTCGACATTTCGGTAAGCGACAACAACGTCAACTTCCCAGCCGGCAGCCCGGAGCCCATCGGGCAGGACATCACGAGCTAACTCAGCCCGAGCCAAAAGCACTCGTCCCCCTTCAGGCGGAGGTGCAGGGAAGTCTTCAAGCAATCCTTCGGCGACGGCTCGACCGGGAACTAGCTCTACTGAATAACCCGCCGCGCGCAATGGCTCCGCTGTCTTCGGTCCGACGGCGGCCAATCGTCCTGGTATCTGGCGGCCTAGAAGTAATTCAGCTACCCGCCGAGCGCCATTAGGTGAGGTCACGACCAGCCAGTCGTTGACGGAGCTGTCAGCGATAATGGCATCAATCGCAGATGCCAAAGCCAACCCTTGGTCGAGTGGTTCGGCAATGGCCACAACGGGCATCTCGACCACGGTGGCACCTCGGTCAATCAAGGCATCGGCCAGTGATCCGGCTTGGCCGGCAGCCCGGGTGACCACAACCGTCTTCCCAGCCAACGACACCGAAATGGTCATCGGCCTAGGAGGGCTGATCCACCCTGGTCGTCAAGTAGACACCTAGCGACAGCCCGCCCTAGCGCAGGTCCATCGACGCCTCGAAGATCGGCCCGCAAGAGCGTCGAACCATCGGCTGAGGAGAGGGCCCCCCTCAATACCAATTCGTCACTGTGCAACTCTGCATGGGCAGCAATAGGCAAGTCGCAGCCGGCGCCCAATTCTCTGAGGAAAGCCCTCTCAGCATCCACGCACCGGCGAGATGCATGATGGTCGATTGCCACCAGTAGTTTCTGGGTGACCTCGTCGTCCGCTCGACACTCGACGGCTAGGGCCCCCTGCCCGACTTGGGGAAGCAGGACGTCGGATTCCAGCCTGTCTACGACATTCGGTTGTATGCCAAGACGGTCGATTGCCGCAGCAGCAATCACGGCAGCATCGAAGTCAGCGGCTTTCTGGATACGTGTCCCGATATTTCCCCGCAGCCCGGCAAAGGAGAGATCGGGTCGCAAATGGGCAAGATGAGCCCGTCGGCGGATCGACCCTGTAGCCACCGTGGCCCCAGCCCTTAGGTCATCCCAGCGACATCCGACCAGAGCATCACGGGGATCGGCCCGCTCGGGAACGGAGACGAGAATCAGATCTTCGATCGTTATCGCTGGAAGGTCCTTTGCCGAATGCACGGCCACGTCAGCTCGACCAGCAAGAACCGCCGCCTGAACCTCCTTGACGAATACCCCCTGACCACCCATCTGTTCAAGTGAGGTGGTGCGATCACGATCGCCTGTGGTCTCCACAACGACGAATACGACCTCTAGGTCGGAATCGAGTCCAGGGTGGGCGGCTAATAGTAGGTCGACGACCCGGTCGGCCTGCCAGCGTGCCAGAGCGCTTCCCCGAGTGGCTACCCGGATGCGCACAGTCGTCCCAAGTCCTAGGACGGGACTACAGATCGAAGAGGTCGCGCAGCGCCTCGGCCAAACGCTCACCCCGGGCTGAACCAGCGGCGTCTTTCATCCTGATCGTCGGCTCGTGCAAGAGTTTGCCAACGATGCCGGCCGCGAGACCATCTACGGCCTCCCGTTGGCGTTCATCCAGGTTGCCTAAGCGGCCGACGAACTTCTCCATCTCAGCGGACCGAACGGCTTCACCGCGAGCCCGCAGACTGGCAACCAGTGGGGCAACGGACCTTGCCGTCGATTCACCGACATAGCGATCCAACTCGACGTCAACGATTGCCTGCACGGCAGCCACCTCACGCTGACGCTCACGGATGCCTGTCTCGGCAAAATCGCGTAGGTCATCCATGTCCAGCAGCGTGATGCCCTCGATCTCGCCGGCAGCCGGATCGACGTCACGGGGCACGGCGATGTCCACGACCAACAACCCCCGACCATGCCGTTCGCCGACAACGGTGGCCAGATCACCATGTTCGAGGATCACCGCTGATGCTCCGGTGGAAGTGAGGAGCACGTCTACCTCGGCGAGGTGGTGGGGCAAATCGTCAAGACGCACAGCGTTCCCGCCTAGGCGTTCGGACACTTCGACAGCACGCTCCCAAGTGCGATTGGCAACCAGAATCTGAGCTACGCCACCGCCATGAAGTGCGCGAGCCAGACCCTCACCTATCTCACCCGCACCAACTACCAGGACCCGTCGCCCCTCAAGCGTGCCGAGGCGGTCGGTGGCCATGGCCACCGCCGCCTGTGAAACCGAGGTGATGTTGCGCGAGATGGCCGTCTCAGTCCGAACCCGCTTGCCGACCTCTAGTGCGTGACGGAACAACGGGTTGAGTACCGGCCCTACAGCTCCTTCGTCGGCTGCCGTCTCCCAGGCAATGCGGACCTGTCCCAATATCTCGTGCTCGCCAAGGACGGCCGAGTCAAGGCCTGAGGCAACCGAGAAAAGGTGGCGCGCCGCATCGGCGTCGTACAGGCCGACGAGGTGGTCAGAGAACTCCTCGGGGACGACATGGGAGACCTCGGCGAAGAAGTTCCTAATGTCCTGATAGGCGCCGTGGAACTTCTCAGCGAAGGCGTAGACCTCGATTCGGTTACACGTCGAGAGCACCACGGCTTCAGTGATGTTCTCGCGTGAAGTGAGGTCGGACAGAGCCTTGGGGAGACGCGAGGCGGGCACCGTCATCCGCTCGAGTAGATCGAGCGGCACGCTGCGATGGTTTAGTCCGACGGCGACGACCGACAAGGGCCGCTACTCCTGATTCTCTGGCATGGTGGGCAAGACCCACGTCCAGTTGTTGGGCGATTGATAAACGGCAGTGAACTCCGTAGTTGGTCCCCAGCATTCCCGATAGCAGGGGTCGCTTCCAACCCCTACGCAAAGTACCGACGGTCTGCCGGAGAAAACACTCAACTTAATCACCCGGAAACCAGCGAGGTGTCGCTGTCTCCGGTTCGGCGATGCTGGTGGTATCCGAGAATTTGCAACTCGGTAGCCAAGTCAACCTGCCGGATGTCGACGAAGTTAGGCACCGCCACTACCGCCGGGGCAAAGTTCAGAATTGACCGTATGCCAGCTTGGACGAGTCGGTCGACGGCCTCTTGAGCGGCATTGGCTGGCGTGGCAACAATCCCCACCGTCGCTTCTGTTTGGGCCACCA
>CETM01158247.1_pt1 | contig 15978 bp, 17 predicted proteins | sample 361451 | NCBI WGS metagenome assembly CETM01 (sample SAMEA2622690, study PRJEB7988) | marine metagenome | isolation source: saline water (ENVO:00002010), including
ATTATTTTTCTTCCATTTTTCTAACCCACCATTCAATACACTTACTAGTTTTTTACTATGGCCAAAATATAGAAACATATACCAAAGTCTGCAGGAGCTAAGGACTTTTGAATTATCGTAAATCACAATTTTATCATTGTTTGAAATTCCATTTGACGACATTATTTTTTCCCACATATCCTTATTTGGAAGCATGTGAGGTAAGTTAGAGTTCAGGTCCGAATTTTTATCTATATCAAAATAAATAGCATTGGGTATATGTTCTGAACTATACTCTTTTAAACTATTTCTATTTTCACTTGGTAGATGCCATGAACTATCAATAATTTTTACTTTATCTTTATTTTCGAACAACCATTCTGTTGATACTAAAGACATTTAATTTATTTTTCTAAATATTTTTGATGATAATCTTCAGCTTTACAATAATTTTTACTCTCAGAAATATTAGTTACTATTTTTCCATTAAATTTATTATTAGTTTTATTTAAAACTTTTTCAGCAGTCTGTTTTTGGTTTTCAGATGTATAAAAAATTTCACTTCTGTATTGAGTTCCAATGTCATAACCTTGTTGATTCAGTGTCGTAGGGTCGTGTATTTCAAAAAAAAAATCTAATATTTGTTCGTAAGAAATCACTTTATTATCAAACTCGATTTTAACAACTTCAGCATGATTTGTTTTACCGGTACAAACTTCTTTGTATGTTGTTTTGGAATTAATTCCTCCACAATATCCAACTTCAGTTTTTAATACACCATTTAGTTTACTGAATTTAATTTCAGGTCCCCAAAAACAACCAGCTGCAAGTATTGCTATTTCCATTGATATAAATTTATAATTGTCTTAAGTTAATTAGATGCTCTCCAAAAATCAATTAGGCTTTTTGTACATGTTTATGTCTGTTTGTGCCTTTTCTTTAATGGATCTAGTCGTTAAATGGTCAAATGAATATCCTTTAGGACAAGTCCTTTTTTTTAGGGGTTTTGTAGGTGCCGTTATATATTTCTTAATAATACCAAGAGAAAGAATAAAGAATTTTTATTATACAAAAAGAGCTGGACTACATTTTTTGAGATGTTTCTTTGGTCTTATAGCTTTGCTATCGATATTTACGGCATTAAGAAATTTACCTTTAGCAACCGTTGTGAGTATATCTTTCGCAGCACCTATATTCACAACCATTTTTTCAATTTTCTTTTTAAGTGAGAAAGTTGGAATTTATAGATGGCTTGCAGTGTTAATTGGATTTATAGGTATTGTAATTATAGCCGAACCGGGATTCACCGAACTCAATATATTTTATATTTACCCAATTATTTTTTGTCTAGGAATGGCATATGTGGCAATTTCAATAAGACAATTATCTAAAACAGAACCAGTTTGGTTAATCTCACTTTATTTTTCTATTGCTATAACTATTATAAGTCTAATCACTATTCCTAGTGGATGGATTATGCCTAGTTTGAATGATTTAATTATATTATCTCTTTTAGGGGTATTTGGTGGAGTCGCAAATTTATGGTTAAGTCAATCGTATAAATTTTCAGAGGTGTCTTTAGTTACACCTTTAAAGTATTTGGCACTTGTTTTTGCAATTATCTTTGGTTACTTTATTTGGGACGAAGTACCTACTTTGAAGACATTATCTGGAGCTATTTTAGTGATATTATCGTCAATAATAATTTTTAGAAGAGAAATTCAATTAAAGAAACAGGTATCAGTTCAAAGACATGACTAAGCCTCCTCATTACTGGAAAAAAGCAAAAAATTATTTGTCAAGTAAAGATAAAGTGATGAAAAATTTAATTAAAAGATACAATGATACTACCTTAAGTACACGCAAGGATGTATTTTATTCTCTTTGTAAAAGTATTATAGGACAACAAATAAGTGTAGCTGCCGCTAATTCGGTTTATAAAAAATTTAATACTGCTTGCAAAGGTAAGATAACACCACAAAGTGTTAAAAAACTAGGTATTACTAAATTAAAAAAATGTGGGTTAAGTAAACAAAAAGCTAAAGGAATAAAGGAACTTTCAATAAAATTTATTAATAAATCTTTTGATCCTAGTTTAATAAAAAAAATGAATGATGAAGAAGCAATAGAATATTTATCGACTTTAAGACAGATAGGAAGATGGTCAGCAGAAATGATTTTATTATTCACATTTAATAGATCGAATATTTGGCCTGTGCAAGATATAGGTTTGTTGAGAGCTATTTCTAATAATTATAATAAAAAATATCTTCCACCAATGAGTTTTGTGAAAAAATTATCCAAATTATATTCTCCGTATTGTTCAGTTGCTACATGGTATTTATGGAGATCTATTGATGATGAACCTATTCAGTATTAAATCCCTCAACAATTTGTAAATTTCTTTTGCAGGTTTCTTTAACAATATTCCACTTTTCTTGATACTCTGCAGAGTTATGACACTCTAGTGCTTTATTAAAGCTTGGAAATTCCCATATAACAGTTCTTATAAACTCATCTCCATCAATTATATGATATTTTCCACCCCTAATTATCGGTTTACCCCCAAACTCCTTAATGATTGGTGTCGCTTTTTCAGCATACTCCTTAAGTTTTTCTAAATTATCAATTTGTTTATATGTTGCTATCCAATAACCTTTCATTCTTGTATCCATTTTTTATATTTAAGTTCGTTATTTTTTATATAGTTTGGCAAATGTGAAACTTCAATTTTTTCTAATTTTTCACCTTCACCTATTTTATAAACTCTTTTATCAGCTTTGAGATTATAAATTGTTTTTTGATTAGATATAATGTCCTGTATATCTTCTATGTCTAAAGATGATTTTTCAAATTCGTTGTGATGTAGATATGAATTTAATTTGTGTTTTATCTCTTCTGCGGTTTTTATATTGGTAAAATGCCATCCACCATTCTTTTTTACCTCAATACTTTGATATTTTGTCTCCGAAAATAAGGTATCCAGTCTATAAAATTTATATTTTCTATCTTTTACGTTTCTCAACCATTGAGGGTTTTTAAAATTTTTAAATTTACAAGCTTTTGTGCCAACCCATTTAGTATTAGGTAATTTTAAATTAAATTTGTAATAAAACATATCTTGTTGAAACATTAAAATCTTCTTATTGATATTAGAAAAAGTTTTTTCTTCTAAATTTGGAATTTCATCAATATCTGAAATCATTATAATATCCTCATTGCTAGCATTTTTTAATCCTTCGGAAATATAATTTCTATGAGAATTTTCACGATATACTGCATTCATAATTTTGTTATATTCCTTATGCTTTTCATTAATTATTGTATCTAGATTAACGATTTCTTTTGGAATATTTTCATATATTAAGTAAATAATTTTATCTTTAAAATCCTTATATTTCTTTATATCAAATTTTAACTCATTCTTTTCTCCACTGTGAGTACTGGTTGACTCTACAATAACAAAATAATCTACAAATTTATCTAATGTGTTTAATCTAATATCCAATATTAGATCTTCATCAAAATACATAAAGCAATCAAAAATTTTCATAATTCTATTTAATTAAAATAAATACTATAATAAAACTATTAAATGGAAAAAAAATTAATTATATCATTCGAAGAATACCTTGATACAGTAGAAAAACTATCAGTTGATATAAATAATAATTACAAACCAACAGTATTAGTTGGAATAATGAGAGGGGCAGCACCAATTATCGACATATTATCTAGAATTTTCAAATTACCTACGGCGTACATTGTTATTCAGAGTTATTCTGGCAAAGGTCTTGAAGATCAACAAGGTGATTTAGTCTTTGCAAGAGAGATTAGTTCTATTGCCAACGCAAATGATTTTAAAAAAGTCTTACTCGTAGATGATTTGTCTGATACTGGTTTGACTTTAAATAGAAGCATAGAGTGGTTAAAAAATTATAAGCCAATTAATAAACACATTGAACAGATTAAAACAGCGTGTCTGTGGAAAAAAAAATCCTCAAAATTTACACCAGATTTTTGTCCGATTAAGTTAGATGGTGATCCATGGATAGTGCAACCTACAGAACATTACGAGGAAATGAATATAGATAGTATTATGAAAAAACAAAAAAAGGGCTAAACAATTACTGCTTAGCCCTTTTTTAGATTAAATTATCCAACAATAAAACTTACAATACTTAACGCAGCTACAATCCAAATAGCTGGACTAGTTTCATTAAATTTTCCTGTAAAAATTTTAATCAATGCATAAGAAACAAATGCAAGAGCAATACCGTTTGAAATTGAGTAAGTAAAAGGCATCGCTATCATTGCAAGGACTGCTGGCGCACTTTCAGCAATATCGTCCCATTCAATATCTGTAATATTTCTTACAAATAAAGTTGCAATATAAATCAATGCTGCACCATCTATTTCTTTTGGCAAAGATGTTGCAAGAGGGCTGAAAAATAAACATGCAAGAAAAAGAACACCTATGACAAGTGATGTCATGCCTGTTCTTCCACCTGCTTTTACTCCAGCAGCACTCTCAACATAAGTTGTAACTGTTGAGGTACCTAACATTGATCCAGCAACTGTTGATACACTATCCGACAACATTGCTTTTTCTATATCTTTTATTTTTCCATCCTTACCAATTTTACCTGAAACGTTAGCAACGCTTGTTAACGTTCCCGCCGTATCAAAAAAATCTATAAAGAATAGAGTAAAAATAACAGTCACCATAGAAGCACTTAATGCAGCACCTAAATCAAAAGTCATCAAGTGGGTCATAGGCGGTGGCGCAGATACCACACCGTTAAACTTTCCAACTCCGGTTAGCCATGCAATAGCACTAAACGCAATTATACCAATAATAATATTACCTTTAATTTTAAACTTCTCCATTACGATCATTGATATAAACGCACCAGCTCCTAACAATAACAGTGGATTTGATAAATCCCCAAGCTGGACTAATGTAACTGGATTATCTGCTGTTAATCCCATGATTTCAAAACCGATAATAGCTAAAAACAAACCAATTCCTGCGCCGATACCTAATTTTAAACTTTTTGGGATAGAGTTTATTAACCAAGCTCTTATAGGTGTAAGAGATATAATTAAAAACACTACACCTGCAACTAACACAGCACCAAGTGCTTCTGCTGGAGTGTATTCCATTCCAAGACATACACCATATGCTACAAAAGCATTTATACCCATGCCAGGGGCTAAACCTACAGGCCAAGTTTTTGCATAAAAAGCTGCAATAAAACAGGCTATGGCAGTAGCTAATGCTGTAGCTGTAAATACGCCGCCAAAATCAAAACCTCCATCAGCCAGTATCACTGGGTTTAGAAACATTATATAAGCCATTGTCAAAAAAGTAGAAACACCAGCTACAACTTCTGTTCTAAAATCAGTTTTATATTTTTTATAATTAAAATAATTGTCTAACATTGAACCTCCAAAAAAATTAAAATAAACGATTCTTTTTTAAAAATCTTATGTTTAATAGGGATATGAGTTATGAATGTTATTAAAGGAACTTTTTTTTCAACCAAGAAGTTAATTTTAAGCATCAAAAAGTTTAAATTTCTGACACAATTTAATGTTTAAATAATTTATGAAATTTAAAATAATACTTGTAGGGATATTATTATTAATTCTTCTAAATAGTTGCCAGACCATAAAAAATAAATCTGATGAGGTTGCAGAAAGAGAAAATGAAAAATTTGGTCAGTTTGTTGGAAAACAGGCATCCGAAATCAAATCTGAATTAGGAGTTCCCACAGACGATTATATTGATGAGCTAGGTAATGAAACCTTAGTTTATAAAACTAAAAAATACGGTATTCCGTGTGAAAGAAAATTTACAATTAATACCAATGGAACGATAATTGGTTTTTCCTCAAGTGGGTGTATTTAATACTTGTGGGGACTATTCCCCACAAGCAAGTTTAATACTTATTTAATCTCTATAAGTTTCTTTTTTTTATGTTCAGGCACAATTCTTTCGCAAGCTATTCTTAAAAGACCGTCTTTTAATTCTGCACCATTCACTTTTACATCATCTGCAATTGTAAATGATCTAGCAAATTGTCTTTGAGAAATACCTTTATGAATTATTTCACCATTTACATCTTTATTCTCAGATTTATCAACCTGTTTAGTTCTTACAGTCAATAAATTATCTTCGAATTCAACTTCAACATCTTTTTTGTTGAAACCAGCAAGTGCAACTTCTATTGAATAGTTGTCCTTACCAGTTTTTCTGATGTTATATGGTGGATAGTTTGATTGCATGCTCAAACCACCATTACCTAACATATTTTCAAATTGATCGAACATATCGTCAAAACCAATTGAAAAAGGTCTTAGTGAGTTAAATATAGATAGATCCTTACTTGTCATTTTATCCTCCTTTGTTAGCAAGGTTATTTTGAAGTCCCATAAGGCAACTTCAAAATTTATATGGGTATTATTATTAATATTTCAAGAGTTTTAATTTAAACTTTTTTTGAAACTTTTAGCGCAAATGCATAATCAAGCGCAATTTCTTCTATAGCACCATCTCTACCAGATTTTCCACCATGACCAGCATTCATTTCAGTCTTCAGTAATAGTAGATTGTTGTCAGTTTTATACTCTCTAAGTTTTGCAGTAAATTTTAACGGTTCATCGAATAATACTCTGTTATCGCTTAAGCTTGTTGTAATTAACATGTGCGGATAATCCATTTTCCTAATGTTATTATAAGGCGCATATGAATAAATATAATCAAAATGTTCTTTATTATCTTTAGCATTTCCAAATTCATCAAATTCACCTACTGTTAATGGTAATGAATGATCTAAATTGGTAGTAAGTGAGTCAACAAATGGAACTGCTAATATCATAGCTAAAAATAATTCTGGTTTCTGATTTACAACAGCCCCCATCAGTAAACCACCTGCAGAGCCTCCGAAACCGATGATTTTTTTTTTTGATGTATATTTATTTTTTATTAAAAATTCTCCAACTGCTAAATAATCCTCAAAAGTATTCTTTTTATTTAATAATTTACCTTCTTTCCACCATTTCATTCCTCTCTCCATTCCACCTCTGATGTGAGCAGTAACCCAAATTATGTCTCTATCTATCAAGCTAAATTTCGTTGATGAAAAAGATGGAGACATAGAGCTTCCATATGAACCATAACCGTAAAGTAAAACATTTGCAGTTCCATCAACTTTAGTTTTTTTATGTCGAGTTAAAGTTATTGGTACTTTCCTTCCATCATGTGAATTGCATTCAAGTCTTTCAACAATATAATCTTCTGGATTATGACCCGATGGTATCTCTTGTTCTTTTACAAGCTTTCTTTCTTTAGACTTTAAATTATATAAATAAGTTCTTGATTGAGTTTTTGGCGAGGAGTAACTCAAATAAATTAAATCGGTATCTCTGTCTCTTTGATAAAATGATATACCTGGATCGATGATTTTTTCATCAGTGAATTTAATCTCCTCTTCTTGATTGGTTTTTATATTCTTTACAAAAATTTTTGGTAGTGCGTTCGAAATCTCAGATCTTAAGATCCAATTATTTAAGAAAAATAAACTTCCAATTAAAGTTTCCTCTTGTGCTGGTATATATGACTTCCAATCTTGTATTGATAAATCGTTACAATAATCAATTTTAAAGTCCTCAGCTTTTTCATTTGTATGATTATAAAAGTGATTATCCCATGAGTTTACAGAATAAATTATACCTTTGTTTCTTTTTTTTATAAGTTTAGGTTCTGGATTTTCCTCAGTCGATTTAAAATAATATTGCTCGGAGGTGTTATGATCAGAAGATGTGATTATGAAATATTTTTCATCAGAAGTTAAGTTTATTCCAACTGTAAAAGCATCACTTTTTTCTTCAAAAATTAATTTATCATTTGAGATATTGTCTCCAATTTTATGTCTGTATATCTTTCTTGGCCTGTGAAATTTATCAAGCTTAGAATAAAATATAAATTTATCATCTAAGCTAAACGTTATGCCACCAGCAGTATCTTCTATCTTCTCAGAAATAATTTTGTTTGTCTCTATATCTCTTAAATAAATTGTGTAATACTCAGAACCTTTTAAGTCTAAAGAATAGCCTAGTATTTTATCGTTATAACTAACTTCAATATCGCCGACTCCGAAATATTCAGTATTTAATTTTTTCTTTTCTTCATCGCCATTCCAATACTCTTCAATTAAATCCGTTCCAATTTTTTTTCTCAATTTAATCGAATAATTTCCTTTTGTAGTCGTCCTTGTCCAGTATTCATAATTTCTATCTTTAAAGGGAATAGACTCGTCATCTAATTTTATCCTACCCTTAATTTCATCAAATAATGTTTTTTGAATGCCTTTGGTATCTTTAAGATGATGTTCTGTATAATTATTCTCTTCTTCAAGATATTTCCTTACTTCTGGGTCGAGCTTTGAGCTATCTTTTAAAACCTCAAGAATATTTGGCTGATGAACCCAGCTATAATCGTCTTCCCAGTTAGTATTGTGACAAGATTTAAGTTCAGTTTTTTTTTTAAGTTGTGGTACTTTCATCGAGTTTTTAATATATGAATATTTTTATTATCACACTTGTTATTTTTGTCTTAATTTACTTATTTCTTAATTGGTTTGCAAAAAGCTCAACAAAGAAGGTTGCAAAGACAATAAGATCATCAATTATAGTTGTTTCTATTTTATTGGCAATTTTGATGGCGTTTGCAGGCAGATATATTTTTTCTCTTCCATTTTTAATGATGGTTTTGCCAATGATAAAAACTAAAGCAGGTCTTACTTTGTTACAATTCTTAAGAATATGGGGGCTTCTCAGAGTTCTAAAAAATTATGGAAGGTTCAACTTTGGAAATATAAACCAAAATTACAACAATCAATCTATATCATTAGAGGAAGCTTATAAAATTCTTAATCTTAATCCAAAAAAAAAATATACTAAGGAGCACGTAATGAATTCTTATAAAAAAATCATGAAAAAAATACATCCTGATATTAGCCCAGAACTTTCAAGACTTGCATCCATAGTAAATGAGGCAAAAGACACAGTTATTAAAGATATATCTTAATTAATTATTTCCTTTAATTTTAAAAAAATTTTTCTCGGGTTAATCTTATCTTTTCCTAATGTGTTATGTGTTACCGTTTTTTCTCCATCGGGAATTATAGGGTACATTTTTGGACTGTAACTTCCGTATACTAGCGGCGTATCAGTCATTAAAACAATTGTTGGCAAACCTAATGCCGCCGATAAGTGACTAAAACTTGAGTCGTTACAGATTGAAATTTTACAATTTTTTATAATAGGCAAAATTTCTGGAATCATAAGATTATCTAAAGGCACACATTTATCTTTTAAATTTGAGTTTAATATTTCATTTAATATTTTTTGCTCCTCAAAATTTTTCCCAGTTGCTAAATAGAATTTAGTATCATAATCTTTTTGTATTAAATTCATTGTCTCTAGAAAAATTTTTGCTGGAACTCTTTTAGTCGGGCCAGATCCACCTACACCAAGTAATATATTTGTTTTTTTAGAATCTATCTTAAATTTTTCTTTTGATTGTTTTATCTTTTCGTCACTTATATTAATCACTGGATTGCTTTCTACATCAATATTTATTGAGTCTTTTAAAAATTTTTGTGCGGTTAGAATTATATGTTGTTGGTTTTTTTTAAAAAGTGGGTAATGATATACATCTGAGATACCAGCAATTTTTGATATTAAAAAAAATCTTAGCGACGAATTAAATATAAAAATCTTATCAAAATTATATCTTCTTAACTTGGAAATGAGTTTTATTGATCCAGTTATACCATCATGATCTCCCTTTCCATTTCCTCTTTCTAGGAAAATAAACTCTTTTATAAATTCGTTATCTTGAAATATTTCATTAGCTTTTGAATTTTTCTTAACAAGACAAGTAATTGGCACTTTATATCTTTTAGAAATCGCCTCTATAAAAGGCATAAATATTACCAGATCACCCATGCCCATTCGATTTTGAACAACTAAAATATTCATAATACCTATTAAACTTTACTAAAAAATTAAATTTATATAAATTTTATTAATGAACAAAATTCAAGGCATTTATGCGGCCTCTTTAACAGTTTTTAATCAAGATTTATCTTTAAATGTTAAAAAAACAATCAGTCATGCTGATTTTCTAATTGATAATGGATGTCATGGTGTAGTTTTATTAGGCAGCACTGGCCAATCTCAATTAATTTCAATTTCTGAAAAAATTAAATTAATAAGTTCTATTCCTCAAAGTAAAAATTTCGATAAATTTATAATTGGAACTGGCTCTAATTCTTTAGGGGATACTATAAATTTAATGAAAATTTCAATATCGCTAAATTTAAATCATTTTTTAATAATGCCTCCAGCCTATTATAATTATACCGATAAAAATGTTATTAAATATTTTAGTAAAATTATTGAAAGTGTAAGTGATTGTAAAATAATTTTGTATAATTTTGAGAAACTTGCCGGATATAAGTTCAGTCTTAATTGTGTTGAGGAATTAAAAAATAGATTTCCTGATCAGATTGTTGGAATCAAAGATAGCACCTACAATATCTATGACAAATATAAAAAAAATGACTTATCTATTTTGGTGGGATCCGAGGAAAAATTATTGTCAGGTTTAAAGGTCGGTTGTAGTGGAGCGATAACTGCCACTTGTAACGTTACTTCTACAATTGCAAGAAAAGTCTTTGATGATTACCATTTAAACATACCGCAAACTCTTAATGAAAAACTTTGTAAAGTTAGAAAAGTATTCAATCAATTTAACTTAATATCTGGCTTACACTCTTTTATGTCTCAAAAAGATCCAATTTTTAAAAATGTTCTACCTATAATAGATTTATTATCAGAAAGTGAGGAAAAAAAATTATTTGAAGAATTAAAAAAATTAGAATTTAATATGAGTTATTAATAAATTATGAAAAATTTAACTCAATTTTTGGAAAAACTTGTTAAGGATGATGGATTTGTGTTAGAGGATGCAAATAAAAAGCAACATATTATTGGCAAACCATTTAAAAACCCACCTATTAAATTAAAACTATTAGACAAAAGTCTTCACTATAAATTGTTATTATTACCTGATCTTTATTTTGGGGAGGCGTACGCCAATGGCTCTGCCGTAATAGAAAATGGTACACTGACAGAATTTTTAGAAATTGCTATGAAAAATATAGGGAGAGGTCCTACAAGCAATTATGCAACAGTAATAAAAAAACTTATGGGAATTTATAGCTACATAACAAACTTTAATTTTGTAGGTAAATCTAAATCAAATGTTGCTCATCATTATGATATCTCTGAGAAATTATACGATTTATTTCTTGATGAAAATAGACAATATTCTTGTGCGTATTTTAAAAATGATAATGAAACGATCGAACAAGCGCAAAAAAATAAAATGAATCATATTATTAAAAAACTTCATTTAAAACCTAATTTAAAAGTTTTAGATATAGGCTCAGGTTGGGGTACACTTGCACTTGAAATAGCAAAACAAAGTAAGTGTGAAGTTTTAGGAATTACACTCTCAGAAAATCAGTTAGAATATAGCAGAAATAAAGCCAAAGAATTAAACCTTGAAAATCAAGTAAGATTTGAATTAGTCGATTATAGAAAATTAAATGAAAAGTTTGATCGTGTAGTTAGTGTAGGCATGCTTGAGCATGTAGGTAAAAAATTTTATAATAAATATTTTAATTCAGTATCAAAATTTTTGAATGAGGATGGAGTAGCATTAATACACACAATAGGGTCAGTAATGACTCCAAGGGACCCACATCCATGGATATCAAAATACATATTTCCAGGAGGTTACACTCCAAGCTTAAGTGAATTAGCAAAACCAATTGAAAAATCAAACTTAATAATAGCTGATATGGAGGTTTTAAGAATGCACTATGCTCATACTTTGAGGAATTGGAAGAGCAGATTTTTAGGTAAAAAAGAGGAAGTCTTAAAAATGTTTGACGAAAGATTTTTTAGAATGTGGGAATTTTATTTAGCAGGATGTGAGATGGCCTTTAAATGGGGAGACCAGGTTGTATTTCAATTTCAACTTAGTAAAAAATTACTATCAACCCCAAATACAAGAGACTATATTTATTAGTTAATTATTGATAAATCATAGTAGTTTAATGAAAAAAAAAAGAAAAAAAAGTATTAGAATAAAATCAAAAAATAAAAAAAAATCTTATAAATCAAAATCAAATAAAAAATTAAAAAAAAAGAGTTATAAAAAAAGAACAAATTCAAAAAAAAAGATTAAAAATTTTAAAAGAAAAATATTACGAAAAAATAATAAATCTGAAATATTAAAAAAAAATAAAAGTGGAATAATTCTTAATATCATAAGACTCCAAAACAAGTTCAAAGATAAATTTTCTTTTAAATTTAGTTTCAATTTTCTAAAAATAGATCGGGCAATACAATCTTTTTTCCAAAGAGTAGATGACAAAATAATAGAATATAAAACTTTAAAAGCTGATGAAAACAGAAGGATTAAAATCGAAAAAATAGAAAAAGAAAGAGAGGAAAAAGAGAGAGTCGAAATTGAAAAAAAAGAAATTGAGGAAAAAATTTTAAAAGAAAAAGAAAAACAATTAAAAGATGAGGAGAAATTAGAGAGGGAGCGGGCTAAAGATATAAAATTATTTTTGAGAAAAGAGCAGGCTTTACTTAGAAAAGAACAGGCTGAAAAACAAAAAAGATTTTTACAAGAAATTAAATTAGAAAAACAAATTGAAAGATTTAGAATAAGAGAAATCAAGGAGCTTGAAAAACTCGAAAAAACATCCCTAAAAGAACAAAGAGAAGATTATTCAGGTCTTCAGGAAAGAATAGAAAAGCTTAAGGAAAAATACAGATTAATTAGAGATCAAAAAATAAGAGAGAGGGTGGAGGCATTAGGTGTTAAAACATCTGAAACTGATGATAGAGAAACTCTTTTAAGAAAAGAAAAAGAATACTCTCTTGAAAGACAAAAGATAGAGCTGTCTTTAGAAAGTTTTTATAGAAGTGCATCTAGTTTAGTTTTTCAATTAAATAAACGACATATAACAAGGCATATGTCAATTTTTAGATGCATTGATCGAAGATTTGAAACAGGAGAGATTTTTATCAAATGGGACGAGTCAAGTGATGAAGATTGGCTAATACTTATTTATATTAAAGATAATGCACCTGATAAAGGTATAGTAATTGAGGACAAAACAAATCCAGAGAAAAACCTTTCAAATGAATATAAAACAAGTGAAATATTTAAAGCATCTGATGCAATGGTAGATTCTTTAACTCAATTATTATCTAGGGAAAGATCGAAAAAAAAAAATAGCTAGTTTATTCTGTGACGTAGACTGATACACCTCTATTATTTATATCAACATCAAATTTTTTATGAAGCGGCGGAAATGCTCTTTGTGAACAATCTAGTCTGTCACATGTTCTACATGATACTCCAATTGGAATTTCTGATTTTTTATCACTAAGGTCCATATATTCAGTGTAAATAAAATCTTTAGCATATTTCGCTTCACAGCCTAGGCCTATTGAAAGCATACTTTTTTTTTGACCATATTTTCCTACTCCCTTTTCAACAGTTCTTGCAATACAAACATATTTTTCACCATTGGTCATCTTGCTCACTGCTGCTTGAATAACACCAGGTCTTGAAAAAGCAGAGTAAACATTCCAACGTGGACATGCACCTCCATACCGCGGAATTTCAATTCCAGATAATGAAAATCTTTTAGATATGTTACCAGCAACATCTACTCTTAAAAAATGAAAAGGAATACCAGGTAACTTAGGATCTTGTAAACAAGTGACTCTATGTGCAATTTGTTCAAATGTACAAGCAAATGTATTTTGTATTAATTCTAAATCGTATTTCTGTTTTATACATTCATTATGAAACATTTTATACGGCATTAAAATTGCTGCACCACAGTAATTTAATAGTGCAACTTTTGTTAATTTTTTCGACTCTTCGGACGGAAATTTAAAATTTGAAAGATATTTTTCTATAATATTTATTGCTCCTTCCTGAGCAACTTGAGCTGCTGCATAAAGTTTTTTAGTTTCAAGTGCCACATAATCGCTTAACAAAAGTTCTCTATTTTTTTGATCAAAAATTTTTGAAAAAGGTTTACCTTCCTTAGGTAAAACATCTTTTACTTTTACAGCGTATTTTCTTTTTAAATAATTACATAATGATAAGTATGTAGCTCTATTATTTATTTTTATTTCATTAAATACATCTTCAGCAAATTTTTCTAATTCTGGAAAATAATTTTTATTTTCTTGTAAAAAATCCGAAACTATTTCACCCGGAAATGCAGCTTTTCTTTTATCAATAATTTTACCTGAGAAATTTTCCACTTTATTTACTATTTCAATATCTTTTTGTTTAAAATTATCACCTAATTTTATTAACGCTTTTGCAATTTTAGGATTTGATGCGACTAAATCTTTTACTTCAGGCCCCAAAATATCTAGATCTTCGAATAATTCATCACTTAAAAGTTCTGATATGTTATTTTCAAGATTTACATCAGATTTGCTTGTTAAGTCGGAAACATTAATTTTTAACTCATTACAAATTTTAATAACTAAATTACTATCAATATTTCTTTTTCCGCTTTCAATTAAATTCAAGTAACTAGCCGATATACCTGTTTGCTCTGCTAGTTTGTTTGCTTGGATACCAAGTTGCCGTCTAAATGCTCTAATTTTTGGTCCAATTTTTAAATTTTGAGATTTTAGATCTTTTTTATCTAAATTTTTTGAAATAGCACTTTTAGAGTTATTTAAAGTAATTATGTTATCATCAACTAAATCTGATATCTCTATTCTTAATTCTTGACACATCTTTAAGAGCAAGTCCCCGTCCAATTTTCTTTTTCCATTTTCAATTAGATTTAAATACGTTGGAGAAATACCAACAAGTTCAGCAAGTTTTTTTGCCTGCAGTCCTAGTTTCAGTCTAAAACTCTTTATTTTATTACCAATTTTACTATCAATATTTTCTTGCATTTTGTAAATTTTGTAAATTTAATTTTACAAAAAATTTATCAAATTTACAAGTATTTCAATGTTTTTTATAGATTTTGTAAATATTGTAAATTATATTATTTTCATGAACGACAAAAACAATAAAAATACTCAAGAAAATAAGGCTCAAAACAGCCATCAAGATACTTCCGATAAAAGAAATAAGTCAGGTATCTATTTAAGAGACGACCATTGTGATTGGGGTTCAAGTGGTATGAACGAGTTTACTAACGAATTTAACAACAACTAGTTCATTATCATCACATAAAATATTCAACATTTAAATTGAGGGGTTTAAATGAGCTCAGAAGCAAAAGTTTCGTATGATTTAAAAAGATTTGCGGGCATTAAAAGAGATTATACACCTGAAGAGGTAGAGCGTTTAAGAGGTTCAATAAAAATACAGTATTCAATGTGTGAACAACAATCTAAAAAATTGTGGAACTTACTTAACACTGAACCGTACGTAAATACATTGGGTTCACTGTCTGGAAATCATTCGGTTCAACATGCAAAAGCCGGGTTAAAAGCTATTTATGTTAGTGGATGGCAAGTAGCTGCTGATGCAAATACTGCTGGAGAGATGTATCCTGATCAATCATTATACCCTTTTGATAGCGCTCCAAAACTTGTGGATAGTATTAATAATGCTTTAGTAAGGGCAGATCAAATTCAACATATGGAAATTCAAGATGGTGAAATGAACTCTAAAGATAGAACAGATTATATGTTACCTATTATAGCTGATGGAGAGGCTGGTTTTGGTGGTCCATTAAACGTTTTTGAATTAACTAAAAAATTTATTAAAGCGGGTGCAGCTGGTGTGCACTTTGAAGACCAGTTAGCAAGTGAAAAAAAATGTGGGCATATGGGCGGAAAAGTTTTAGT
>CETM01059859.1_pt1 | contig 15970 bp, 18 predicted proteins | sample 361451 | NCBI WGS metagenome assembly CETM01 (sample SAMEA2622690, study PRJEB7988) | marine metagenome | isolation source: saline water (ENVO:00002010), including
TTTATTCATTAAAAAACCAAATGTTCCACAATTAATTCCATAAAATGGTTTTCCTAAATTCTGATATTTTTTTAAAGTGTTGAGCATAAATCCATCTCCGCCACCAACAACAATGAGTTTAGATTTTGACGGAGGTGAATTTTTATGTTTTTTTAAAATTAATTTTTTGAGTCTCTGTGATTTTTTAGTCTTATCGAAAACAAAATGAATATTCATAAAATTCTTTCTGTGGTGCCCTCGGCCAGACTCGAACTGGCACTCCCTTACGGGCAAGGATTTTAAGTCCTTTGTGTCTACCATTTCACCACGAGGGCACTTTGTTATTGTTACTGTTAATATATTAATACGAGAGAAAAATAAATCAGTTTATTTTTTTTTGTTTAGCAAACCTTTAAAAGTATACCAAATAATATTTAATAAGTATTCAATCAATATAAGAATTTTTTCTAAGATATTGCTTTTTTTCAAAATTTTAAAAATATTGTTTAAATTAGACACTAAAACTTTAGGTTTAAAAATTGAAATATTCCTTACGGTAATTTGCTTGGCTGAGATCCTTAAATACCAATAAGGTAATTTAAATAATTGAACTTTATCACTATTTGATTTTTGTAATGCATTGTAAATGGGTAGTATATTTTTTTTTTCTTCAAATAAATTATGAGCTTTGGTAGTAAATTTTTTGGTATATTCATTGAGTAATTTTTCATCATTAAGAAGTTTCTTTAATATATCAACACACTCTTCTTTGGTAAAAAAATATGGAACTTCATCTTTCTTAAACAAAATCTCTTGACCTGGAGAATATTCTGAAACGCATGCAGCTCCATTTAAGCCAACTAAAGCCAATCTTCCTTTGAACATATAATGAAATTTGTATAGATTTTTTGATGTATAACTCCTAATAAAATCACTTCTCGTTTTTGAAAAATTAATAACAATTTTTGATTTTTGAATTAATTTAAATAAATCTTCATCTTTTAATCTATTTTCATCAGATATATGTCCAACATTTTTTAAATTAATATTTTGTTTTTTTATATAATCTAAGAATTCGTTCCTATCAGAATTTAAAATCCCAAAATAAAGAACATCTATTTCTTTTTTTGTGTCATAATTATCAGGTGTTTTACCACTATCAAAATGAACATGGTATGACTCAAAGCCTTTTTCCCTAAATTTTAAAACTGAAAGAGGATCATGAGTTAATACAATATCACAACCACTTGCAGTAATAGAATTCATTTCATGATTTTCTACATCATCACCAGTTATAAGTATTTTTTTTTTACAAATAATTTCTTGTATAAAAAAAAGGTTTAAAAATTTAAAATAATCCACATCAAATACAGTTATTTCTATGTTTTTCGTTTTAATTAAATTGTTTATTTTGCTGACTATTTCTGAGAAACTTTCTTTATCAAATTCACTAATGTTTATTGATTCTACTTCAAAATAATTAGAAAATTTATCTATAATATCTGGATTCCAGTGATATGGCTGTTTAAAAATAAAAAGTATTTTCTTCTTTATCATTTATATATTTAATTTATAAATCTGAGACTTTTTTCAATTTTATTTCCATCTAGTGTTTTTATTTCTATTTTAATATTTTTATCTAATCTCATATCTTTGTTGTTTTTCCAAAGTCCTGCAGCAAGATGGAGTATTCCTATTTGTTCGTTAGGGAGGAATGGTTCTACAAAGACATTTTTTTTTGTATCAAATTTTGGAAGTAGATGACTCGCTATCCAATTGCACCTTAAGGGTAAAAATTCAACATCGATATTTTCATGATAAACAGCAATATTTATTGCCAAACCTTCTGAACCAAAAATTTTTCCTTTTGATAAAGTTTTCTTTAATATATTTTGCCAAATTGACCAACAAGAGGATTTATTTTCCAACGAAAAAACTCCAATGTTAATATGTGGGGCAAAAGCCAATTTTCTAGCAATTTTTTCACTTATGCCTGAGGATTTTGCATGTTTATAATTTTGAGACTTTATCAAAGCAAATTTTCCAAAAATCCATTTAACTTTAGATAAAATTCTATAACCTTGTCCTACACTTTGTGTAATACCAAGTTTTCCATTTTCACAGGCTTTAAAATATAGATCTATGGCTTCCCAAGAATTTACCCAGGCATCACAATCAATCCAAAGATACTTTTTAAATTCAGGAAAATATTCTGGGAGAAAAGCTCTGCTAACCTGACTTTTTAACCATTCATTTTTAAAAACTTTATAACCAGGAACCTTGATGTCCCATTTTGCTTTTTTAATTGAGTGCACTTTTCCTTTGAGAAGATTTATTTGTGTAGCTGTAAGGCCTGCATCAAGAACACATATTGAAACATTGTCGCTATTTTTATGTTTTTTTATTGATCCAATTAATTCATTTAGTAAGTCAAAGTAATTTGAGTCTGCTAAAGTTACTATAGCGTTTGATTTCATTTTACTTTTATTTTTGTATTAGTAGAAATAAATATATACTTATTTTTATAACCACAGTCCTTGTAACCTTGAACAATTATATTTAAATATCTTTTTGATGGTTTTCTTTGTGGGAGCCTCGATGGCATATAATAATACATTACTTTTTTCCCCAACATTAAAAAATATTTTTTAATATATAATTTTGGATAATCTTCGTAAATATCAAGTTTTTTTTCATCTTTTTTGCTTATTGTATAAATTGCACCCAAAACATTGGAGTTTTTTTTCTTTTTTATATCCGCTACACCACCATCAAGCGGCCCCCCACTAAAATGATTTCCTCTAAATGAAAGTTTGTAGTTTTTTAAAGTATAGCAGCCAATATATTTAGAATCTTTACATCGCCTCTTCATTTGCTTTCTATTCAAATTGCTTCCGTAAGCGAAATACAGCATTAATTTCCTCTATAAATTTTTAAATTTTTTTTTCTGAGTATTTTAATAATGTCATTATGGCAAGATTGCAGCTTTTTTATTCTTTCTCCTCGCATAACTATCGAAACACCAACTTTTCCTTGCCTGAAAAAGGGGTAACTGCCAATTTCGACTGCTGTTTTATATTTTTTTTGAACTTTTTCGATTGGCTTTGCTATATGACTTTCTACAGTACTTACTGTTATTGTATTGTTAAAAAGTTTGGTTCCAGGTTTTAATAACTTTTTTATATTTACAGACATTGATTTTAATATTGATGGAACTCCAGGAAGACATAAAACATTTTTAATCATAAAACCAGGTGCAGCACTTGATGGATTGTAAATTAACTTAGATCCTTCAGGCATTTTTGCCATTTTTTTTCTAGGGCCATTAAAATCTTTTTTACCATAATATTTTTTTAAAATTTTATAAGCATCTCTATTATAAGAATATTTTTTTTTAAAAGCCCTTGATATAGATTTGGAAGTAATATCATCGTGGGTCGGCCCTATGCCACCTGTAGTGAAAACATAGTTATAAGTTTTACTCAACGATAAAACAGTTTTTACTATAATACTTTGAACATCGGGAATTATTCTGACTTCCTCAAGTTTAATTCCAACAGAACTATTCAACCATGAAGCTAAATATGATACGTTTTGATCTACTGTTCTGCCTGATAAAATCTCATTACCAATAATTATAATTGCAGCATTAATTTTTTTATTTTTTTTTCTCATATTTTGATAATGTTAACAAAATGGATTTTGAAAATGAATTAATACCAGGTGTTTTAATAAAAAGATATAAGCGATTTTTTGCTGATATTAAGTTGAATAATAAAATTATAACAGCTCACTGTCCAAATCCCGGATCAATGTTTAAGCTATTATCAAAAGGAAACTCTGTTTGGATAACAAAAACTAAAAATGATAAAAGAAAACTTAAATATACTCTACAAATTATAGAGGTAAATAAATTAAAATTTTGTATAAATACACATATTACTAATAAAGTTGTCGAAGAGTCACTTAAAAAAAAATTGATAAAAGATTTAGTTAAATTTGATATTATTAGTAGAGAAAAAAAATTTGGAATAAATACTAGATTTGATTTTCTTTTACAAAACACCAAGAAAAATGAAAAGGCTTTCCTTGAGGTAAAAAGTGTATCACTTAGCCGAAAGTTAGGTCACGCTGAATTCCCGGATGCAGTTACTTCGCGAGGGAAGAAACATTTAGAAAGTCTCGTTTCCGCAACCAAACAGGGTTATGAAAGTTATTTAATTTTTCTAATTCAAATAGAAAAATGTAAATCTTTTGGTATTGCATCGGATATTGATCCTCAATATTCTGCTGCTTTTAAATTTGCTTTAAATAATAATGTTAAAGTTCTTTGTTATGATTGTAAATTTTCTAACAAAGGAATAGAAATAAATAATAAAATAAATTTTAAATGAATAATAAAATATTACACGCTTTTGATGGTACACGTAAAGCAGGCTCTATAGCTTCATCTGCGTTAGATGAGGTTGCTAAAATTATCCAACCAGGTGTAACTACAGAAAGAATTGATAATTTATGTTATGAGTTTATAAATGACTCTGGTGCATATTCAGCACCACTTTATTACAGAGGTTTTCCAAAATCTTGTTGTACTTCTCCAAATCATGTGGTCTGCCATGGTATTCCACAAAATAAATTTCTAAATGAAGGAGACATTGTGAATGTTGATGTAACTGCTCTTAAAGATGGTTGGCACGGCGATACTAGTAGAATGTTTTTTGTTGGGGATGTTTCTATCAAAGCAAAAAAATTAGTTAGTGTTACCTATGAATGTTTAATGAAAGCAATTAAAAAATTAAAAAGTGGCTCTGCAATTGCAAATATCGGAGCAACAATTCAAAATCACGTAGAAAAAGAAGGTTTTTCTGTAGTTAGAGATTTCTGTGGTCACGGTACTGGAAAAAAATTTCATGAAAGTCCGAATATATTACATTATAAAGATTTAGATACAGGAGATAAACTGACTGAGGGAATGATTTTTACAATTGAACCAATGATAAACGAGGGTCAATACAGTACAAAAGTATTAAACGATGGTTGGACTGCTGTTACTAAAGACAAAACTTTATCTGCACAATTTGAACACACAGTTGGTATAACTAAGTCTGGTTATGAAATTTTTACATTATCAAAAAAAGGATTAAATTTTCCTCCGTATACTTTATGATTGAAAGATATTCTAGAAAAGAAGTTAAAAAAATTTGGGAAGATAGTAATAGATATAAAATTTGGTTGGACATTGAACTCAGCGCTGCAGAAGCTATGGAAAAGTTCAAAATTATTCCTAGAGGTGTTTCAAAAAAAGTAAAATCAAAATCCAAAATTAATGTTAACAAAATTTTAAAAATTGAAGGAAAGGTTAGACATGATGTAATAGCTTTTCTTTCTTCCATAATGGAAAAGTCAGGTAAAGAAGGAAGGTTTCTACACAAAGGTATGACGTCTTCTGATGTTTTGGATACCTGTTTTAATATACAACTAAAAGATTCTGGAAAAATACTTTTAAAAGATATTGAAGAAATTTTAAAATCTTTAAGGAGACAATCTTTAAAACATAAATTTACTTTATGCATGGGAAGAAGTCATGGAATTCACGCTGAGCCTACAACCTTTGGCTTAAAACTTTTAACTTTTTATGCCGAATTTTCAAGGAACCATAAACGATTAAAAAAAGCTATTGAGGAAATATCTACATGTGCAATTTCAGGTGCAGTAGGTACGTTTGCAAATATTGACCCAAGAGTTGAAAAATATGTAGCAAAAAAGTTCAAATTAAAAGTAGAGCCTGTATCGACTCAAATAGTTCCCAGAGATAGACATGCATATTTTTTTTCTGTTTTAGGTATTATTGCTAGCTCAGTTGAAAGATTTGCAACTGAGATACGTAATTTACAGCGCACAGAAGTATCCGAGGTTTATGAATTTTTTAAAAAAAAACAAATGGGTTCTTCAGCGATGCCACATAAAAAAAATCCAGTTCTAAGTGAAAACCTGACTGGTCTTGCAAGACTAATTAGATCAACGGTAGTTCCAGCGATGGAGAATGTTGCTCTTTGGCACGAAAGAGACATATCTCATTCAAGTGTTGAAAGAAATATAGGTCCTGACTCAACTGTCACTTTAGATTTTGCCCTAAATAGAATGAACGAAATTGTAAAATCAATGAAAATCGACACCAAAAATATGAGGAAGAATTTAAATATAACTAAAGGTTTATTTTTTTCTCAAAGAGTTATGCTTGATCTCACATCTAAAGGCTTAAAAAGAGAAAAGGCCTATAAAATAGTCCAAAAATGCGCGATGAAATCTATAGAGAAAAACAGGTCTTTTTACGATATTCTTTGTGAAGATAAAAATTTAAGAGACATAATACCTGTTAATAATTTAAAAAAATTATTTGATTTTAGTTACCACACGAGAAAAATTAATGTAATTTTCAGTAGAGTTTTAAAAAAATGAATAAAGGAAAAAAACTTTACGAAGGAAAAGCAAAAATTATTTATGAGACCAAGGAAAAAGGCTTGGCCATACAACATTTCAAAGATGATGCAACTGCTTTTAATAATAAAAAAAAAGCTACAGTAGAAGGCAAAGGTGTTCTAAACAATAGAATATCAGAACATATTTTAGCAAATCTAAACCAAGTTGGAATTAAAACACATCTTATTAAAAGAATAAATATGAGAGAACAATTGATCAAACTTGTTGAGATTATACCAATTGAAGTAATAGTAAGGAATATAGCAACAGGCTCATTAACAAAGAGGCTTGGAGTTACAGATGGTACAATTTTAGAAAAACCTTTAATAGAATTTTGTTACAAAAAAGATGAGCTTGATGACCCTTTAATTGCTAAAGAGCATATTTTTGCTTTTAATTGGGCTACAGAGGATGAAATAAAAAAAATTGAAAGTATGACATTTCGTATAAACGATTTTATGTCAGGTATGTTTAGAGGTATAGGAATTAAATTAGTTGATTTTAAATTAGAGTTTGGACGAATTTGGGAGGGTGATAATAAGGAAGTTATTTTAGCGGACGAAATAAGTCCTGATACCTGTAGACTATGGGACGTTAAGAGTGAAAAAAAATTAGATAAAGATAGATTTAGAAAAGACTTGGGAAATATAATTCAAGCATATCAAGAAGTTGCTAGAAGATTGGGTATTGTTCCTGAAACTACAAATGTGAGTGAAGTTAATTTTAAAAAACCTACATCAATTAGTATTAAGAAAAAATAAATTGAAATTTTCAGTAACAGTCACTTTGAAAAAAGATGTGCTAGACCCTCAAGGTAAAGTAGTAGGCCAAACTTTAAAAAGTATGGGAATAAAAAATTTGAATCAAATTCGTCAGGGAAAATTTTTTGAAATTGATTTAAATATCAATGACAAAATAGAGGGCGAGACTCAAGTGAAACAAATGTGCGAAAGATTACTAGCCAACCAAATTATCGAGGATTTCAAAATTCAAAAAACAGAATGAAATCATCAGTTATAGTCTTTCCTGGTTCAAATTGTGATAGAGATATCGCAATAGCTTTAGAAAAACTGCAATTCAAAAACTCAATGGTATGGCACAAAGAAACAGAATTACCTAAGTCAGATTTAATTGTCTTACCTGGTGGATTTTCATATGGAGACTATTTAAGATCAGGCGCTATAGCAGCTAAGTCTAATATTTTAAATGAAGTTATAAATGCAGGAAAAAAAGGTTCATTAGTTTTAGGAATTTGTAATGGCTTTCAAATATTGATCGAGTGTGGTTTGCTGAAGGGTGCTTTGTTGCGAAATTCAGGATTAAAATTCATTTCAAATGATATCAATGTAAAAGTTCAATTTAACCAAAATAAATTTTTTAATAAATACAAAGTTGGAAAAATTCTTAAATTAAACATAGCACATAACGAAGGTAATTATTTTACTGACTCTAGTCACTTAGACGAATTAGAAAACAGTGAATTAATACCATTAAAATATTGTGACAAAAAAGGAAATATTAATCCTGAATCTAATCCAAATGGTTCTTTGAATAATATTGCAGCTATTTTTAATAAGAATAAAAATATACTAGGAATGATGCCTCATCCAGAAAGAATGGTTGATAAAACACTTTCTTGCGAAGATGGTTTGGAATTATTCTTAAGTTTGATGAATTAATATGAAAATAACTAATCATCAGATTAAATCTCACGGTTTAAGCGCTGAAGAGTATAAGAAAATTAAAGAGCTTTTAGGTAGAGAAGCAAATTTATTAGAATTAGGAATATTCTCAGCAATGTGGAACGAGCATTGTTCCTATAAATCTTCAAAAATATATTTAAAAAAGTTACCAACCAAAAATAATATTGTAATACAAGGCCCAGGTGAAAATGCTGGGGTTATAGATATAGGAGAAGATGATGCTATAATTTTTAAAATCGAAAGTCATAACCACCCTTCATTTATAGAACCATACCAAGGAGCTGCGACTGGCGTTGGAGGAATACTGAGAGATGTTTTTACTATGGGTGCCAGACCTATTGCGTTACTAAATTCAATTCATTTCGGTTCACCGTCAAATAAGAAAACTCAAAGTTTGTTAAACGGTGTAGTTTCAGGAATTGGAGGGTATGGAAATTCAGTTGGTATACCAACTGTCGGTGGTGAAACTAAATTTAATAGTTCGTATGACGAGAATATTTTAGTAAATGCAATGGCAGTTGGTCTTGCAAAGAAAAATAAAATTTTTTACTCAAAGGCTAAAGGAGTAAACAAATCAGTAGTATATGTAGGTTCAAAAACTGGGAGAGATGGAATTCATGGAGCCACAATGGCATCTGCTGAATTTGATGAAAATTCTGAGAAAAAAAAACCAACTGTTCAAGTAGGTGATCCTTTTACAGAAAAATTACTTTTAGAAGCTTGTTTAGAATTAATGAGAGATAATTCAATAGTATCTATACAAGATATGGGTGCAGCTGGTTTAACATCTTCAAGTGTAGAAATGGCATCCAAAGGTAAGTTGGGTATAGAGCTAAATCTTAACAAAATACCTTGTAGAGAAAAAAATATGACTCCTTACGAAATGATGTTGTCAGAAAGTCAAGAGAGAATGTTAATAGTGCTTGATGATCAAAAAGAACAGGCGGCTAGAAAAATTTTTGATAAGTGGGATTTAGATTTTGCAGTAATTGGTAAAACAACTAATACAAACAAACTTGTACTTAATTTTAATGATAAAGAAGTAGCTAATATTCCTATTCCAGCACTTGCTGAAAAAGCTCCATTATATAATAGAAAGTGGACAAAATCTAAATTATCAAAAAATAAAGTAAAAATAAAAGATTTAAAAAAAATTAAAATTGAAGATGCTCTTATAAAAATCTTGTCTTCAGCAAATCATTCAAATAAAAAATGGATAACCAATCAATATGATCAGGTTGTTATGTGTGATACCATTGAAAAGTCAGGTGGAGACTCAGCTGTTGTAAGGATACATAATACTAATAAAGCTATAGCCCTAACTGTGGACTCTTCAGCCAATTATTGTAAGGCAGATCCTAAATCTGGTGGAAAACAAATTGTTTGTGAAAATTGGAGAAATTTAATTTCAGTTGGTGCAAAACCTCTTGCTATTACTAACTGCTTAAATTTTGGTAATCCAGAAAAATCAAAAGTTATGGGTGAGTTTGTAGAGTGTATTGACGGGATAAAGGAAGCTTGTGAGTTCTTAGATTTTCCTGTGGTTTCCGGTAATGTATCATTTTATAATGAGACAAATTCAAAAAGTATTAATCCTACTCCAGTAATTGGTGGTGTTGGCTTAATTAATGATTTGAAAAATTGCATTAACCTTAAAACCAAAAAGATTGGAAATATAATTATGGTTATTGGTAAGACGATCGGCCACTTAGACCAAAGTGCTTTTATTCATGAAAATTTTTCAATATATGATGGTCCTCCGCCTGAAATAAATTTAATAAATGAAAAAAATAATGGGTTAGCTATTCTGAAGTTAATAAGGGATAATTTAATTATATCTGCACACGATGTTTCTACAGGAGGTATACTTTTATCCTTAGCAGAAATGTCAATTTCATCTGGTCTTGGTATGAAAATATTTAAACCAAAAAAGCTCACAAACTATATTGAATATTTTTATGGAGAGGACCAAGGACGTTATGTTGTAGAAATTAATAAGGATAATATGCCAAATATTGAGAAATTTTTAAAAAATAATAATATTTTTTTTGAAATTATAGGAGAAGTACAAAATGACACATTTGGAATTGAAAAAATATTTAGCTTAAAAATAAAAGATCTTCAAAATTATAATAATCAATGGTATAATAATTTTAATGCCATTAACTAAAAGTGAAATATCTTCAATGATAATGAGTGCCTTTCCAGATGCAAAGATTGATTTAGAAGATACAGCAGGAGATAATAATCATTATTCTGCTAAAATTATCTCAAAAACTTTTAACGGAAAATCTAAAATTGAACAACACAAAATGGTTTACAAAGCATTAAAAGGGAAAATGGGAAATGATTTACACGCTCTTGCTTTAACAACAGAAGGGCAAAATGAGTGAAATAAATAAAAAAATAAAAGACCTTGTAGAAGCTGATAACATTGTTCTTTTCATGAAAGGAACACCTGATATGCCTCAGTGTGGTTTCTCAATGACAGTTTCAAATATCTTAAAACATTTAAAAGTGAATTTTAAAGGAGTTAATGTTTTAGAAAGCGATGAAATGAGAAAAGGAATTAAAGAATTTACTGACTGGCCAACTATTCCCCAGCTTTATATTAAGGGCGAATTCGTGGGAGGTTGTGATATAATTAAAGAAATGTTTGAAAAAGGTGAATTAAAAGAACTATTGAAAAGTAAGTCTTTGTTATCTTGAATAATACTCAATTACTAATTTAGGTTCCATCATCGTTGGATAAGGTATGTCAGCAAACTTTGGGACTCTCACAAGTTTAGCTGTTTTATTTTTTTCATCAGACAGTATATACTCAGGTACATCTCTTTCTTTACTACTCAGACAGCCCTCAATGATGGTTAACGATTTAGATTTTTCTTTTACCTCGATAATATCCTCTTCTTTGACAGAGTAACTAGATGCATTGACTCTTTTTTTATTAACTCTAAAGTGACCATGATTAATCAATTGCCTAGCTGAAAAAACTGTAGGTGCAAATTTTGCTCTATATATGATTGTATCCAACCTTGTTTCTAAAATTGCAATTAAGTTTTCTGTAGTATCACCTCGTTTTTTTAAAGCCTTTCTATAAATATTCCTAAATTGTCTTTCGTTTATATTTCCATAATATGATTTTAATTTTTGTTTTGCATTTAGTTGGATTCCATAATCAGTAGGTTTGCCTTTTCTAGCTTGCCCATGTTGTCCGGGTGGATAATTTCTTGTGTTAAATGGACTTTTAGGTCGACCCCATAGATTGACTTTTAGTCTTCTATCAACTTTGTGTTTAGAGTTTAATCTTTTTGTCATAAAAAAATTGTTTATAATCCTTATAATATATTTGTCAATTGTTGTTATAATTTACTAAAAACACTTGATAATATCCTTATTTCTTTCTTACTTAACTCAATCCTTCCAAAAATATTTCTAAGATTTATCAGCATAGCCTTTTTCTTTTCTTTAGGGGTAAAAAAACCCTTTTTTTCTAATTTATTCTCTAAAAAATCAAAAAAAGTATTAAATTTTTTTTTGCTTGATTTGTCGGTAAGTTTTTTATGTTTTTTTAAATGACCTGGATTTAAAATTTTAAATAATTCAAAACAAACAATAATTAGACTATGAGACAAATTAATAGATTCAAAGTTTTTATTTACTGGTATCTTAAAAATATAATTAGAATAAGTAACTTCTTCATTGGATAAGCCCGATGCCTCTGGTCCAAAAATTATACCAATCTTTTTATTTTTGTTTTTTTTAATACTTTTAATGAACTCATTAAAAGATAAATGTTTTTTATTAATATCTCTTTTCCTTGCTGAGGAAGCATAAGTAATATCATATCTATTAATAGCAGACTTTAAACTTGAAAAAATTTTTGTTTTTTTGATAATATCTTTAGCGCCAACAGATGTTGCATCGGCTTTTAAATTTGGCCATTTTTCCTTTGGATTAACTAAGTCCATTTGTTTAAAACCAAAATTTTTTAGAGCCCTGGCACAAAATCCTATATTTTCAGGTAATTGAGGTTTAACAAGTACAAAGCCAACTTTGTTAATCATTAGCCGGTGCTTTTTCTTTGTATAATTTATAATCTAAACTATCTATCAAAGCTTTAAACGATGCATCAATTATGTTTGGTGATACTCCTATAGTAAACCAGTTTTTACCATCTTTATCTGTGCTCTCTATAGAAACTCTTGTTGTTGCATTTGTTCCTGTGTTTAAAATTCTGACTTTGTAATCAACTAGTTTCAAGTCTTTTAAATATTTTGAATATTTTCCAACTTTATCTACATTTGATCTGATGGCATTATCTAATGCATTTACTGGTCCATTTCCTGAGCCTTCACAAATTATTTCTTTACCATCAACCAACAAATGTGCTTTTGCAACAGAATTTATTTTATGCTTCGAATCTCTTCTAACTGAAACATCGTATTTGGAGATTGTTAAATATTTTGGTATTTCTCCTAAAAGACGTCTCGCTAATAATTCAAATGAGGCATCCGCACCATCATAAGAGTAACCTGCAAACTCTCTATCTTTCACTTCATTAAGCAAGCTTTGGACCTTTGGATCATTCTTATCAATTTTTATTCCATACTTTTCTAATCTAGACATTATGTTAGATTTTCCTGACTGATCAGAAACTACAATATTTCTAAAATTTCCAACTAGGTTTGGGTTTATATGTTCATAAGTTTTTGGATCTTTGGTAACTGCGGATACATGAAGACCTCCTTTGTGGGCAAAAGCTGAAGCTCCAACATACGCTGAATTCCTATTTGATTTTCTATTTAATATTTCATCTAAAAGTCTAGAACAATCGGTTAATGTTTTCATTTTATCTTTAGAAATTCCTATCTCATAGTTCTCAGAAAAACTTTCTTTTAAAACTAGCGATGGAATTACTGACATTAGATTTGCATTACCACATCTTTCTCCTAATCCATTAATTGTTCCTTGTACCTGACGTACTCCAGACAATATGGCGGTTAAAGAATTTGCTACTGCATTTTCAGTATCGTTATGTGCGTGTATACCAAGATTTTTTCCGGGGATGATTTTTACTACCTTAGAAACTATTTCTCCAACTTCATGTGGAAGAGTTCCACCATTTGTATCACAAAGAACAATCCACCTTGCTCCTTCATCATAAGCAGTTTTAATACATTTTAAAGCGTACTGAGAATTATTTTTATAGCCATCAAAAAAATGTTCTGCGTCAAACATGAATTCTTTTTTTTCTTTAACAAATAATTTAGCTGACTCTTTAATGTTTTCTAAATTTTCCTCTTTAGAAATGCCCAATGCTTTATCAACATGGAAATCCCAAGATTTTCCAACTAAGCAAACTGCTGTTGTATTTGAATTTAAAATTGAAGATAACCCAGGATCATTTTGAGCACTTCTACCACTTTTTTTAGTCATACCAAATGCTGTAAGAATTGTTTTACCTAACATTGGCGGTTTATTAAAAAAAGTTGTATCTAATGTATTGGCTCCTGGCCATCCACCCTCTAAATAATCAACACCAAGATCTGCTAGTGCTTTTGCTATTTTATTTTTATCATCAATAGAAAAATTAACTCCCTCTGTTTGAGCTCCATCTCTTAATGTAGTATCAAAAATATATATTTTTTCTTTGCTCATTTGTATTTCCAAACTGTTTTATTGTCTTTGTCTTCAATAATAACTCCACTACTTTCTAGTTCTTTTCTTATACTGTCTGCTAACTTATAATCCTCTTTTTTTCTAGCCTGTTCTCTTTCTTTTAATTTGTTTTTAATAGTCTTTTCGTCAATTTTTGATCTTGTTTTTTTAAAATGTTTCCATGTTTCTAAATCTTCTTCTAGTAACCCTATAAGTTTACACCCGGCAAGAAAAAGTTTTTTTGAGGAAATATCTCCCTTTGAAGCTTTGTCATAAAGTAAATGAAGTTTTGCTATGTAAGCCGGAGTGTTTATATCTTCTAATAGTGGTCCTAATAAATCTTGGTTTAAAGCATCCTCTTTAGTATCCTCAAACTGAGTGTACCATTTATTAAGAGTGCTCTGACTTTCCTCAATTAAATTTTCATTCCAGTCTAAAGGTTGTTTATAATGAGTACTTAACAAAGCAAGTCTGATAACCTGTCCATTAATTTTTTTTCTCATTTTTTCAATAGTTACAATATTGCCTAAGGACTTTGACATCTTTTCTTTATTAAAAGTAACATAGCCATTATGTAACCAATAGTTTGCAAATTTTTCTACTTTGTTGGCACAACAAGATTGAGCAATTTCATTTTCATGATGGGGAAAAATTAGATCTAGTCCTCCTCCATGTATATCAAAATTTTTTCCAAGAAATTTTTCACTCATTACAGAACATTCCAAATGCCAACCAGGTCGTCCCCTTCCCCACGGAGAAGTCCACCCGGGATCTTCTGTTGATGATGGCTTCCAAAGAACGAAATCAAGAGGATGTTTTTTTGATTTTGAAATTTCTACTCTTGCTCCAGCAACTAATTCTTCTGGATTTTTTTTTGATAGCTTTCCGTAATTTTTAAAAGAATTTATAGAAAAATATACATGGTTGTCTTGCTCATAAGCATAATTATTCATCAAAAGATTTTCTATCATTAAAATCATACCTTTGATGTGTTCGGTAGCTTTTGGTTCAAAACTTGGTTTTAAACAATTTAAATATTCACAATCATCATGAAAACTTTTTGTAATTTCTGATGTAAGTTTATTTATAGGTATTTTTTTATTTTTGGAACTTTCAATAATTTTATCGTCTATATCAGTTATATTTCTAACGTACGTAATATTTTTTTTTCCAAAGATTTTAGACAAAACTCTATATAAAATGTCAAATACAACTAATGGCCTAGCGTTTCCGATATGTGGAAAATCATAAACAGTTGGGCCACAAACATACATCCCAATCTTTTTTGGATCGATTGGAATAAAAGTTTCTTTCTTTCCGCTTATAGTATTAGACAGATTAAGTTGATTATTCTTCATTAAATGTACATACCGGTATTGGGTTCATCTTGTGTAAATTTTTTTTTCTAATTTCTAAATATTTTTTATAATTTTGGTCATTTTTATTTACCATAGCTTTTTCCAGTTGCTCGTAAGTCATACCTAATTGTTGTACATCATTTCTTCCATCATTCCATAATCCGTCTGTTGGTTCAGAATTTATAATTTTTTCAGATACCCCGAGGTATTTTCCAAGTTCCCATACCTGAGTTTTTGTACAATCTGCTATTGGCGAAATATCTACTCCACCATCTCCATATTTAGTATAAAAGCCAACACCAAAATCTTCTACTTTGTTACCTGTACCAACAACTAATCCTAAATTTGCAGCTGCAACTTGATATAAAGTGGCCATTCTCAATCTTGCCCTAGAATTAGCATACCCATGCTCATTGTTAAAATTGTTTAAAACATTTGAGAAAGTCTCAAAAATTTTATCCATTTCTATTAAGTGGTGTTCTACATTAATATATTTATCTTTTAACCACTTTGCATGAGATAAACTTAGATCGTGTTGAGACTTAATTTGCTTGATTGGCATTGTTAACACAATTGTTTTTCGTCCGGTTTTTGCACATAAAGTACTAACGACGGAAGAGTCTATCCCTCCAGAAATCCCTATAACTAAAGATTTTGGATTAAATGATGATTTGCTACAATAATCATCGATCCATTTGGTTATAATTTCTGCTCTTTTTTTTACTTCCATAATTAATACCTTCCTCTCTTTTAAGGTCAGGTCTTAATAATTACAATAATTATTAAGAC
>CETM01033410.1_pt1 | contig 15960 bp, 10 predicted proteins | sample 361451 | NCBI WGS metagenome assembly CETM01 (sample SAMEA2622690, study PRJEB7988) | marine metagenome | isolation source: saline water (ENVO:00002010), including
ATCGTAGTATGGAGCTACGTTTAGGTTCGTCTTCTGAGGCATCTCACGTTTGTTCTAACTTTGGATTGATTAGAATTCAATTACTAGCTTAATGTCCTCAATCTGATCGGGAGCTCTAGTAATTAATCTTCTGTTCTCTATGTATACGATATCTCCAGAGTTAGGTTCAATCTCAGGGGTTGATAAACCTCCAGTAAATGAAACATCCAATAGTCCAACTTGCTGTGATGTATCAACAGTGCCAGAAGCAGTTGATGTTCCTCCAACAACTGCATTAGCAGCATTGGATTCAAATGCAAGTACTTTACCACCATCAGTATGAAGTTGAGGTGATTGGAAATATTTCAAAATACCATTAGTAGAATCCCAAGAAACTACAGTACCTTTCGCAGTACCACCTGTAACAGTTTGGGTAATCGTCTCATCAGCAACATAATCAGCAGTAGCACCATTCAATTTAACAGCACTTGTTCCACGTAATGTTGGATCAGTAGCAACATTATTTGTTCCATAATCTAATGGATCTTGAATAATTCCGATTCTACGGAAATCATTATCTACAGGGAAGTCTCCAGAACCTTCAGCATAAGTTAGACGAATATTCGTCATAACTCTCTTAGCAAATAGTTCTGCTTCAGCATTAGAACCATGACCACCTTCAGGTGAAATAATTAATTCAAATCCACCTACAGCAGTAAATGCACTACCATAAGCACTTGTAAGTCCAGCATCAGTGAATACTGTTGCTTGGGATAGTATAACACTAGCATAAGTGTATCCAGAACCTGGAGCTTCAATTTCTACACTTGATATACCACCACCAGCAGTAGTTACAAATTTAACTATACCACCAGTACCATCACCAACGATTGATGTATATAATGTCTCATCAGCTGGTAATCCAGTAGTTCCTTGTGCATTATCCAATACAACATGAACACCACCATCAACTGCAAGTGCTTCAGCAGCTACCCTAGATGCTTCTCCAGAAGCAGCAATAGGCATAAAGTCTGTAGATAGGAATGCAAGTACATCGCCTGTTGTAAGGGTGTACATGTGCTTCCAGACGTATCCACCTGTACCAGCAGGTTCAGTGTATACACCATTAGCAAATGTTCCTTGTCCACCACTAGGTGATGACTTTGGTTCATATGTTACATTCTGTCCAGTTGGATTAGCAGCATTCTCACCATTGTATAGGCACTTGAATACTTCATACTCTCCATTCATCACATAGAACTTAGATCCAGGTAATGAAGTATCATTAAGAGCAGTCTGTACACCAATAGTACCTCCACCACCAGCAGTAGGTGCGTAATTAGGACGGTACATGTCAAACTTTGGATTCAGCGATGTACTCCAATTGTAACGAGGAACAACAAGACGAGCAAAGGAAGAGGTAATTCTTTTGGCAGCGATTAACTCTTGATATACAGTCTGCTTCTCTGATTGGTTATCAATTGGTGCAGGAGGAATTTCTTCCGTAGCATATCTGTAAGATCCAGAGAAAGCAGTAGCACCTGAAGTTCCACCAGTAACACTAGTTTTAAATGTAGGTGTAGTAAGTGCTGTAGGACCAATATTCTTCAACAATAAACTGTTAGCAAGAACACCTCCATCAGCAACTACTCCAGTTCCACCCGAACCAAAAGTAACTGTCTCACCTACTTGGAAAGTTCCGCTTATGTTAAAGAGTTCTAAGTGTGCGTCCCATTTATTTGAGCGTCCCACAAAGAAATACATATGTGTCTTCTCAGCTTCACTGAGAGATTCTAAGAATTGCTTCGCATTGAAGATTCTAAATTTTTCTGAAATAATAGCTGCCATTGTTCGCTGTGCCTTGGTTTATAGTAAGCCGAATCAAGTTTATTTATAACTTATTTATAGTGCGTTTCTAATATGGGTTCCAATGAGATGCTCTTCAATAGGAGAATTGTTCGCACCACGTGTACAACCCAAGAAACGATCACTCAATTTGCTTGTGTATGAAATTTGTTCTCTACCAATTAAAATAGTTCCTGATGATGCAAAATTGGTAGTATTTGCATAAACAGTTTCATTAGTTGCATTGTATCCACTACCATTTGCATCAGTCAAATCAGCAGTGTCTAATATAGTCAAATAATGATTTATAGATGGATAACCAACATTGAATAGGTATGCATTATCAGCAACCATAGTATTTGCATTATCTTCAAATTCCTGTAGTTGCAAATCAAATCCTTCCCACTCTTGAATAGTATATGCGGAAACACTGTATCCTGCGTTGGATACAATATCACCAGTGCTCATGAATTTAGCACCCTCCCACTGTAAGAATCTTGGACCTAATGTTCCTTGATGATAAGGTGTCTTATAATCAATTCTTCTTAAATCAACAAATCCAGCATTATACCATTTAACTTTTTCTGATGGACCAATAGGATCTAAACCACCTATATCTGTACATACACCATTCAATTTGTATTGACCTATAGGGCATTCACCATCATCAACTATCCTTCTTCCAATTGGATCTATGTAAACAAATGGCTTACGGCATTGTACCTTATGACCAAGCTCAATAATACTGGTTCCTTGGAATCCTAATTGAATTGTAGGATTGCTAACTGAAGCATAAGAAGCACCATGCCATATAAGTCTGGACTGTATTAAAGGTATTGGAGATAGATCAATCTTCTTCTGTAGAATAAGAGTAATCTTCTGTTTAGCTCCATCTGGTGTAGTGATCTTCATATCAAGATCAAGTTGACCTGGACCTAATTCAACTCTCTTCTCCCAACTAAATTCTGAGCTAATAGTAACAGGAGATGGTTTGATTAGATCTGATTTGATTAAAAGTGTAAGCAGACTATCAATCTTCCTACCACGTTGTTTAATAATATCATATTGTCTTGCTGTTACAACAAGAGGTGCTTTAGTATATCCAGAACCAGATGCAGTTAATACTACATCAACTACATTACCATCAGAAACAACTACTTCAGCTCTAGCACCTCCACCCTGTTGATCTACAGGAATGAAATGTAATATAGGTGTTGTATAGTAATCTTTAGCACCTGATGGTTTTAGTACACCAGTATCATATAATAATTGGAAATCTGTTCTATTCCATGATATAGATGTTACAGAACCATTAGTAACCTCACAAGTTACACTAAGACCAACACCTCTTACATCTCCAGCATACAATGATGTTGAAACCTTACCAAAGAAACTTTGAGAAGGATCATCACCTGCAATATATGTTTTTGGTGTGACATACTGTGGCAGTTCATTAACTGTCCTATAGTAATCTTCCCCATCAATTTTAATAGTGTCACCAGCAATTATATTAGCACCACCTCTCTTTCTCTCATAGAAAGCTTCATCTGCTCTCTTTGTTCCATACAACCAAGTAGCAGAATTCCTCTGCATCCTATAGTCATTACTATCGTCTCTAACTATATCAACAGAAACACCAGCTGGATCTACACCTATTAATTCATACTCATCACTGAAATCAGGCATTCCTGCAAAAAATATACTAGAGTCATCCATATTAGGATTACCACCAGAAATAGTAATCGTTATTTGATCAAGAACTGTTAACTGTCCTCCACCCCGATATACCTCATAACTTTTAACATTACCAATGAATACTTTCTTTCCATTAATCTTCTGATATGCAACTTGGAAGAAATCACTAGTTTCACCATACCATTTTTCCCATTCAGAGAAATCATTGGAAGCAGAAGCACAAGTTAAAATAATTTCATTATAATATTGATTCTTCTCGTAATCATATAATGTTATAACAGGATCAATATCTCTTCCATATAATACAAGGATCTCTACATTATTACCTGCGAATATATTCTTATTGAATCTTATAGTAGGTCCACTAATTGTATAAGATTTATTTACTCTTTGTAGAACACCATCAATAAAGACTAAAGCAAATTCTGGATCAGAAATAACCTTTATTTCACTTTCAGAATCAAGAATTAAGAATGGTCCATTAGATCCTTTACTGGAGATACCAGCATTGTTAATACCACATCTTATATAACTTCCAACTCCATGTGCAAAAAACTTCTCTACTGCTATGGGTTCTTGTAATGTCTTTGTATTTGATTCCTGACCCCATAATGGTGGACTGTCAAATACAACTTTATTTGGAAGAGAAGTTCTATCAATAATATAAGCAGGATTGTGTTGTAGAACCCCACTCAATGCGATGAATAGATCTTCATTTACTTGGGTATCTACAGGGGTTCCATCTTCATAATATAATTCAAATATAGTATTCTCACCATCAAAATAATCAGCATAAGAAACATCTATAGTTCCTACACCGTTGTTTAATATTGTCTTCAAGACACCATATAAGGTTTCCAAAGCAGATAAAACATCTTCACATTTGGGATCAGAATCTAATATTATATTGCTATTTGAATATGGAACTACTGTAGTGAAAGTACCAGTAGTTAATTCATTATTAACTGCTTTTTTAGCAAGTCCAACAGCATGTTCATAAGCTTCAACTGCTGCTTCTAATTCTGAAGTCTTATCTCCTGTTGCAGCATCAGTTAATATAGCATCACCAGTTAAAGAACTAAGTACCCCACCAGTGAAATATTTTTCAGCATTAGCAATAGTTTTCTGGTTTCCACCAAATCTTATATCATGAGCAAAAGCATCAATAATATATCCAATATCACGATAACACTTAGTCTCTGTAGTACCCCAAGTAAATTCTGGATACTTATTTTTAATAAAACCAAGAGTTTCAGATTGAATAAACTCTCTATTCATCTCAATCTGATTAGCAGCATCAATCCATCTACCATTCTTCTGGAAAATATTCTTAATCTTCTTAAGATGTTTCGCATTTAATGAATCATCTTTAAACTGGAACCATCTTCCGTGGAAAGTAACACCTACTAATGGTGGTTGAGCAAATGTAATTTTATCTTCAACAACAGTATATGAAATACCAGGCTCTTGTAATATACCATCAAGTGTTATTACTAAAGATTGCTCGTTGTATGGTTTAAGAACATTTCCATCACCATCAATCAAATTAAACTCTTTAGTTCCTGAAAGATTACCTTTGTTACTAAGAGCACCATCAAATGTTCCATTTAAAGTAACAGTATTTGCTTTTATCTCAGCAGTATTTTTTGTATCAATTGATACAGATCCTTTTCCCTTCTCAACATTTAGATTTTTCATCAAAGCTATGCTTTGAGTAATCTGTCTTCTTGTATTAACTACAGTAATATTATTTTTCTCTGGATCCCAAACCTGAATAACACTTACTCTACTTGTTTTGGTATCTTCGCTCATTTTTGCTTGAGCAGAAGAATCAATTATAACTTCACCAAATAATTTAAATCCAGCAGGATGAGTAGTTTCTTTTATTAATGATCTCCATGTATTAATTGGAGTTTCTGATTTAATAAGATATGAATAATCTTGATAATAAAAAGAATCAGTTATCCTTTGATTAGAATCACTAACTTTTCCATGATCAGATTTATAATATCCTAAATTATCATAATATGTATTAATAACAGGAGAAAACTGATTATAATTAATACTTTCAATTGTTGCTACTTTGCCTCTGGACAATCCAATTATCTGTTCCTTTTCTCTAAAAATACCTGAAATCTCATTAACAAGAATAATATTAGATCCCTTTCTCCAAGATGTAACTTTAGCTCTAGCAATCTCAACAGATCCAGACTTCTGTACTACAGTTTCTCCTAATTTAAATGAATCCTCTTCAAATCCAGATAGAGTAAAAACATAATTTGAAGTAAATGAGGAAGTTAATGTACTATCATTATGATATGATCCACCATTATTAATAATCTTTATATTCCTAGGTACACCAATATTCGTACTGTTTAGATAACAATCAACAGTATTATCAATATTACCATCAACATCTATAATTCCTGTTACAATAGGAATCTTTTTATAATCAATCCCAATATTAGTAATTTTTATTGAATTAATTTCTCCAACAGAAAATCTAGACTTTGATGTATATGCAATAGTACCACTACCATCATGGGAAGCTTTAACAGAAGTTGAATATACTATTTGTGTTGGCGTTACATAAATTGCAGTCTTATTTCCTTGTAAGGGATCTAAAGATAAATTCAAATATGATTTTTCAGAATTAACAATCCCATCTCTATCATAATAATAATATTGTAAGAAATTTGATTCTTTTCTTTCGGTATAATTGTTTGAACTTATTCTTGCTCCATAACCAAGCTTAATATCAACAAAACCCACACCTCTATTTGTTTCTGATGAAATTAAATTGAAGTTTATACTTGGAGAAAAATCAAATCCACAACCAACCATTGAACTGTGGGTTGTATTAAATTTATACTTGTAATATTTCTTAACATCAATAACTGGGTTTCTTAAGAAATTAGTACCATCAGTAGAAATCTCAAAATAAATATCAGGATTGCTAATACTTGATACCTTTACAAGTCTCTTATTTCCTTCACTATCCTCTTGATCAAAGAATACTGTACTCAAACTTACCGATTCTATTGTATCTAAAGTCTCTGTGTAATCCCAAGCTACAGTTGCTTTTTGTGTGTTACTATCATAGTAAGTAATACTACCATCATTAACACTATGTCCTGAACTGAGATTATATCCAGCATCATAGACTGTTACTATAGTGCCATCAAAATGATCAGCTCTTATAGTATTATTCTGTGCTCTCTCAACTGTAATGGCATTTCCATTTGTACTATCAACTAAAAGTATTTCATCATTAACAAGTAAAAGATCTCCTTTTTGAATATCATTGCCATTATCAATATTCAATACTGGATTCTGAATAGAAAATCCGACATGATCAACAGAAAGAACTAAAGAAGGAGTATTATTATTAGTCTTACCTGCTGCACTATCTCCTATACCCAACTCATCAAACTTTTTATATCCAGATCCTTTATCTGTAATGAACACAGAGTTAATATGACCAGCAGAAGAAACTACCAAAGTTGCTTTTGCTCCATCTCCAGATCCACCAGTCAATACTACATCATTATAAGTTCCTTGTGTGTAATCATTACCTCCATTTAATATTGCAACTCTACCAACACCTGTATCTTTGAGAACCCTTGATATGACTGGGGTTTCAAAGACTATATCTTGATATATTCTTTTTCTTACATAATATGTTGTTTCTGTTGTACTATCATCTGGATCAATATTGATGTCAATACTTTCTCCAATCGCTACTCCATGATCATCAGATGTTGTTAATAGTGCTACATTATCATGCAATCTAAAAATATTCAAATTATCACTTAAAGATCCAATAGCAACAATTTTTGATCCAGTAGTATCAATTAAATTAGAACTTGTCAAAAATAAGCTTTCAGAAACAGAAAATCCTGTATCTGTTACCTTTATCTTAACTGTGTTTTGAGCAGTTGTACCCTCTAATACTTCACCTTTTGCAACTGGTGCTGCAATACCATCACTAAGTGATAAAATAGAACCTTTTGTGTATGATGAATTCTTATCAACTAAAAGAGATATTACTTTAGTACTTGATGATAGTACATCTGTACTACTAAAAGTACCTGATACAGAATCTAAAGCAAAATTTTTGGATGAGAATACATCACCAACTATAGTTCCTGTAGCACCTGTATTTGATTGTGTGATAGTATCACCATCAAACAAATATGCATTAGAGGAAAGTTCAATATAAAGTACTTTAGTTGATTGTGAATTAATTGAAACTACATTTTTACCTTTTACCGAATCAACCTCACCAGCAGCACCATATCCCTCAGTATCACTATCATCAATAACTAATTTACTTCCAACAGAAAAATTGGATCCACTATTAAATATAGAAGCAGATTTTATATCTCCTCTCTTTACATCATCAATTAATGCAATTGACAAATCTCCATTATTATCAATATTAGGAGTTCTAAGTCTTTTAGCTTTAACTGGAATATCATCTTGTGATATAAGAGAATTGTAGTTAGAATCTAAAGGAAGAGAATAATAATTATTACCTAAAATATATGGAAATACTGGAGCTCCTGTTGAATTAACGGTAATAAAATATGCATATGTTCCTTCTGGAAATTCTGGTGTTACACAATACCTTCCATTATTAGCATCTAAAGAACCAGATTCATCAACATAAGTCCAATCGTTTATAAAAGTTCCTATTGGATATGTTGTAGTTGAAGGACCACCTATTCTACCAGTATTCTTAGAATAACTAGACACCATTCTTACCACAGAACTTGAAGAATCTACAGCATCACTGTATCCATAAGCACCATATATGGGGTTACCATCATATGCAAACCCTAGAATAGGTGAATGGGATACCCCAGTGTCATTTGCTCTTAATGTAGTAGGAGATGCGTAATAAGCATACCCCTGTCCTAAAGAAATATCAAAGTTCTTGAACCAATAACCATTATCGGCATCTAAGCTTGTTTGATTTTTATAATACCTATCTTTTCTCCATTCTTTAATAGAAGCAGTTGCGGTTGCTTTACCTCCAACAGAAAGGATTTCAACCACTACATTTTCACTAGTATAAAGACTTCCACCATTAACTTTAACAAATCCTGTTATCTGACCAGTATTTGAGACTTCAGTAATATAGTCAGCAAATCTTCCTTTACCTGCTTTATCTGTAATTCTAACTTCTGGTGGAGATGAATAATACTCACCAGTATTATCAATAGTAATACTTGTTATTACTCCATTACTAATAACTGCTGTACCCTTTCCATTCCTACCAGATACAATATCCACAGTTGGAACTGTTGTATAATCACCAGGAGTATCAACAATGATAGATTCAACTACTTCACCAGCAAGTTTCGCTCTTGCAAGAGAAGGTACGTTATTAATTAATACATATGGAGGTTTCTTATAACCATCACCTCTTGTATCTACACTAATCTTCTGAATAGCACCATTAAGAATTGCATCCTCATCTTTATATCCCATAAATGGAATACCATTCATAGCAATACCAACATCTCTATACTGAGTCTCATATGTCTCGGTTACAGAGATAGGATGTTTTCTAATAATCTTTAAAAGCTTCTGATCTTGTGCATCAGAAGGTAATGTACCAATAGCATGTGATGGAAATCCAGAAGAAGTAATATAATACCCTTCACCATCCTCAAAGATTGCTGATACATTGGGATTGAGATCTGCTATAGCAGCAGTACCAGTACTAGTAATCCACCTTATATTATTTTGTGAATCAACTATTCTAGGATCTGTTGTTGTAAATCCAGACTCAGAAATCTCTACCCTATCATTTTTATTGGAATAAGGTGCTTCTACTTCATTCTCTAAATTATATAAAACACCAAATACTAATAATTCTACACCATTACCAGAGACGTTAGCACCATATGTTACAGGAGTTCCTATAGGATGTGCTCCAGTACCAGTCCTAGTTTTAACTACAAATTGATTTACATTTTTATCATCATATGTTATAACTTCATCATCTAAATTAAATGATCCTTTCTTATTCCACGCCATTGTGGAAAACACATCAATCCTATCACCAATACCAATATTGGCATCAACTTCTTTTGTTAATTTAGTCCTTGCTGCAATAGAAAAGTTACCATTAACACTTGCTTCATTTAATATAAGTTCATATAATTCTTCACCGTCAAACTTACCAGAATACCTAACATTATCAACTACAGCAGATGCATAATCTCCATCTGTTTGTGTTATTTTCTTTCCAATAAGAGTATTAACATCACCAGATAAAACTTTTGCCTTAAGTGAATAATTCTTTATCCAATTAGACTCTGATGCTTTTAAAGTATGATCTCTTGGGTATGAAACTTCTGGTTCTTTATCAGTATCAATAAGACACTTAAATAAGAATTTAACTGAACTATCAGTTCCCTTTGATTGATAGAAAGAACTTATATGTTTAATAAGAGTTCTTTTATCAACACCATCTTTAAGATACGATTCTGGAAAATCAGCAAGGTATTGTTTTTCAAAACTTTTTACAAGAGCATATAAGAAAAGATTACTTATATTCTGTACAGTAGATCCAGACAAATGATCTGCTGCCTGTGTTGTAACAAATGTACTAGTACTATAAAGATCTCCAAGCTTTGTGTTACCACTTACTCCACGACTAACTTCTAGAAAATCAGTGGCAGTCTTATTCCCATAGAAACATATTTCATCTTCTATCTTAATATATCCACTCTTAGGAAAAGAGCTAGTATCAACAACAGTAATTACATCAGAAGTAGATGTAACAAACGAATCAACAGTTGTTGTCTGATTTAATATATTCTTCTCGTAATAATCAATGTCAGCATAAGTTTGGATATTATTAATAATATCCAAAGGTTGTCCTTGAATCTCTAGCTGCTCATAATACTTCTGTATAAACTTAGAAAACAGTTCATACTCTTCATTGATAAAATCTGGCAGTTGTGACTCAATTAAGAATGAGACTTTATTGGCAGTTTTAGGCACTACTCTTCTTTATATGCAACGAATTTACTTTGTGACACATCTACATCTAGATATGCCTCACGCTTAACTTCAATATCCTTATTAGCAGGCTTCACTCGTAATTCAATACGATTGTCTGAAAAACTACCTTTTAAGATAGTAAAGTTAAACATTTCAACTTCACCTTTTTCATAATTAACAGTTCCAACTGAATCATCTAATAAGATCTTCTCACCAGTCAGAGAATCTAGTCTATATAGCACCAATTTGCCTTTTCTATCTTCAAGATATGAGGTATAATTAGGAAACTCAAAGGTTGTCATGCCAGTAGACCAAACTACAGGATTATCACAATCTATAAGAAAAGGATTCTGATAACAAACTTCATAATACGCAGATGAATTGATCTGTGCTATGAAATCCTTCCTCATAACAATATCAGTTTCATTTGAATTTATAGAACGATCTGCTCCATCTATAACACTGATAAACTTACTATATCTGAACTTACCATTAAACTTCTCTGTTCCTGATGATTTCAAATACTCTTGAATTGCAGAAGTTGATATTGCTGCAATTTCAGCAGGTAACAGTTTAGTCTTTGTAGAACTATAATATATGTCACTATTGAGTTCAACATATAAAATAGAAGGATCTACAAATTCAGGTCTAACTGAAGCAACAGTATATTTCTTAAGATTTGTTGATAAATCATTTTTTGTAAATGCTGATAACGTAGTGGCATCAGTGGGTTTCACGGAAAGAAATACTTTACCATATGCAGGTGGTACTTGATCTTCGCCACCAAATACAATGATATCGCTAACTGCTGGATATAAGTTTCTAACTATAGCTTTATAGTCATTACCAGTTACTGCTCTATTCTGTGATCCAAAGAACTTAGGAGCATTGAATTTAATCTTATCAATACTTTCAATTGCTGCTCCACCAGTAGCATTTTCAACAGTAGTAAGATCTGTAACACCAAATGGATGAGAAATCTTATTTCCACTATCATCTCTCAAAACACCATTAAATCTAAATGTCTTTACTCCATTAGTAGCATCACCATTTGTTGTTACGTAACTTATATCAACTACTTCACCATCTTCAAGCTTTCTACCAATAACACCATCACCAAAGAATAACTCATATCCCTCATCTTCTATTTCATTAACGAAGAAAACCTTGTCTGTAGATCCTATTTCTAATATATTATTTGCTTGTTCGTAAGTATCATAAACAGTTGAAGATCCAGATGCATATACTTTAACTCTAATTGTATTAGTATCAGCAGATGAATTGTCAATTACAAACCTTTGATCTGATACTACATTTTGAACAACAGTTCTTGTATTAATTAAAGATCCTTCATATATGGGAACATTAGTCCAAGTTGCAACCCTATTATTAACTTCAGTTCTATAATCCTCTGCTACAACAAATCTGTAAAGAGATCCATCGTAGTTAGTAACAAATCCACTACCAGCTTCAAATACAACGGTTTCTGGTGCAAGGTTACTAAAGGTTATACTTAGATCAACTACTGCCTTTGGTGCAGTAATGGACTTTGGAGTATAACCCAACTGTTTTGCCAGAGACACCACATTGTCCCTGAGAGTAGAGGAATCAAGGAACAGTTCATTCACTACCATATTGGTATTGAACGCTGTGTAGTACGTATTATATGCCAATACGTCAAGCATATTAGTTAATACGGAACCTTCAAAGTCATAGTCCGTAAAATCTGACTGTGCTCTCATATAGTCCTTGAGAGCTGTCTTAATATCAGCGAAGTCTAAATTGTTTACTTGGGTATATGGCATTATCTCGTCCTTGCAAGGAAGAAGTCTACATTGACTGGTGGATTATCTGTACCTCGTATTTCATATGTCATCTCAACATCAAATCCATTATCATCAAAGTTTGGAGTAGCTTCCAGACTCAGTACTCCTATACGTGGTTCAAATTTCTTTATGGTTGATATAATATTATTCTGGATTGCTGCTGCTGTAGCAAAATCCATAGGTTCAAATAAAAATCTTCTAAGATCACTGCCGTACTCTGGTTGGTATACACGCTCACCCTTATTGGTCATCAATAAATTTACAATTGACTGCTTAATAGCAGAAGCATCCTTACTAACAACTAAGTCATTAGTAACAGGATGCTTCTTAAATGTAATATTAATGTCCTTAAAGGACAACGTGGCCGCCATTTACCGACAATATACGAAGTCAGTAGTTATTTAGCGACTTTATTCTACTTTATAAAATGTATAGCATAAAAATAGTTCCTCACCCTTCTTAATATCCTTGATAGTCTTCATATGATAGATATCACCCCATTCCTGATCTACTGACCATTTAATACAATTAGGGTCATCAGAGTGATTTACAAAACCTCCTAATGGAGTTCTCATAATCTCCTTATCCACTACCACATGAGATATACCAAGATACATCATAGCAGGTATGTCTTCTTTCGCAAAAAGACCTTGACCTGCTATAGGACTGTTTTTTATATGTAATTCTTTAGGTAGTGCTTGATAAGTCACTTACCCTGTCCTCTATACCGCTTCCTTGCTTTATTACGTGAAGTTGCGGAAAGCTTAGTGTTTTTAGAAGATCCTTGTCTTGTAATCTTAGGTTTTGCAGGAACATAGTTCCCATCGTTGTATAGTGCCATGATAATCTCAAATTGGTATATTATAGCATAGATTGGTCACATGTAAACACTATGACTTCCAAAAAGTACATTTCCACCTGGAACTAATTGAGCACCTTGTCTTGCAATCATCTTACCATTAACCAGAATACGAGGATTACTCACATCAGCAAGTTTATCAGAGTGTGGAGGTGGAGGCGGTAGTAAAGGAGCAGTGTGTTCTACAAATTCATCTCCATTACGATGAACTTCTCTTCCATTTACAAATACATCAGGAGAATACCCTTTTCCACCTGGTTTTGGTACAGGGATAGGATGTACGTCATGATTTGCATACAATCCTGGTGCATGTAGTCCTATTGGTATTCCTGCCATTAGTCTGCAATGTAATAAGGGTCATCTCGGCGTTTAATGCCAGCTCTATTTAGAAGAAACTCTGTACGCTCTGCCATCTTAGCACCGTTAAAACGTACAGGAAGGTAGAAATACCATATATTGCTTGCCAAGTACGCTCCATAGGTCTCTGCTGCTGTCTGAGAGACATCCTTCCACCATGCACGAGTTGCACCAGGCATAACATCAGGAACAACTATCACTTCTGCTGCTGCTTTTATCGTATATACAACAGTATCTAAGTTAGAAGGTTTATACGTTAACATTTGCCCCATTTTAGGTATAGCATTAACGGTTGGATCAACATAAGCTATAGGTGGATTATTTACAGCATATTTCGTGTGATAATCCCATCTAGTATTACCATAGGAATTGGAAACACTTATATCAGTATTCAACCATTGACCATATTCACTATCAAGTGGAACAATATAATGTTCCATATCTTCTGGTAATCCACCGATAGTATCTTTAAACTCTAATTTACCTGTGGTCGGAGGCTCGGCGTTACGGCGTATCCACACCCCATCACTTCGTACCCTCCAAAACTCTTTATAGTTTGCTAAATCCTCTTCAGTAACTGTTTCAATCTTATTTTCTGGGTCATATAGATATGAATTTGCCCAACCTCTCATCTGAGGTTGTTCATAAGACTCTCCATTTATGATCTGTAACTCCTGATCATAAAAAGCATATTCTGTGAAATGCCCAGAAAGCTCAGCGATACCGACATAACCTAGCGTTAACGCACTAGATGTCATATTCTGGGTAATCGTGATACCTGGATCAATACAACCACCGCTTCCAGCGAGTTCTGTTGTATCCTCTATAGTAACATTATTTGATCCCCAGATCTTCTGTTGCATCTGATCATCCCACTGGGTTTGCTCCCAAGGTGGAAGATCATTATCAGAATTATTTCTTTCTGGCCAAAGATCTATTCTATCAATACTTACCTTAAGCTTAATGATCCTCTCATCCTCAAATGCTGGTAACATCCATATCTGAGTGTCACCTATTTCTTCCCATGTCATCCAAGGAGCAGTTTGACTATTAAACCCCAAGTTAAATAACTGCCACTTTGCATCATGATTCTTTGGGTAGAATCTACCAGCATAAAATGGTACACCATTCTTTTCAGATAACTTACCTAATGCAGCTACATCCTTAGTCTCAACGGGACCAATACCACCCATCGTATATGCAAATACATTAATCAGTGGTAGTGCCATGCAACAATTCCTCTACTGAATTATGTAGATAGTCAAGTGTCTCTGCAATCTTTTCATGAGTCTCCGACTTCGGACGCTTGTACATCAATTGAGGTGCTTCTAAGCGAGAAGTCCTCTGCTCTAGCAGTGTCAATCTGTCGGACAACTGTTGGAGATGCTCGCTCAACTGCTTTATGGTCAATTGCTTGTCTGCTCTCTGCATCTCTTCCTGAGAATCTAAGGGCGGCTCCTGCTTCAAATCCATCACAAAATTCCTCAAAGTTATCTAATATTTCTTGGTAGTTCTTATTCATGAATAAAATCCTTTAAGTCTGGTGGTCCATCAGTTGATTGGGAAGGTCTTCCAAATCTTACTGTTTCCTCCAATTTATATAACGCATCTTCCAGAGCTTTGATTCTCTTATCATCATCTTGGATTTTCTCTGCGAGTTTCTCTAGGTAGTCTGCCATCCTATTGATCTGTGCGTCATGCACATGCACAGCATACTTTGGATCCTCCATAAGCTGCTTGTGGGCATTTTCTTGCTCGTCTTTTTTGGTCATTTTTTTGCTGGAAAATTTTTTTCAAAATCAAGGTTTTGAATTTTCAATTTGGTAGAAATATTTATATGTCGTTGGGATACTTTTGTAGACTTGGATATCGTTAGGAGTCCCACTCGGCATCGCCCCACGCACCGCACCCACAAAAAAACCCTGTCATTTGGGACAGGGTGTGCTAGACTGTTAATGTCTGTCGCTGATATTCCAACTGCCTCCAGTTGGGGTTTTCAAGTCTTCCCAGTTTCGTTGCTGCATTGCTTGAAATGCTGCTAGGACTGCTGGATCTTTCATTGCTGATTCGTTAGCAAGGACACGTCCGTTGAAATAGGATTTGAGTTCGTTTGTTTTGTTCATACTCTTATTATAGAGGATAGGGTGACGGTTGCCCATCACCCTTAACAATTTGTTAGAATCCAGGTGCTATGAGTTCACACCTAATACCAGCACCTTGATAAAATGCCAGCATGTCCAACGCCTTCTGATAAGTGTTGAACGTGATACGCCTGGACTGTCGCTGATCGTTGGGTGTCCAATAGCGGATTGCAGTTGATGTGCTCATTTAAATAAATGCGTTGTTGGTTTGGACTTGTGAGATAAGAACGCTGTCTTG
>CETM01097573.1_pt1 | contig 15936 bp, 10 predicted proteins | sample 361451 | NCBI WGS metagenome assembly CETM01 (sample SAMEA2622690, study PRJEB7988) | marine metagenome | isolation source: saline water (ENVO:00002010), including
CTAAAACGCATTCTCTGTCCGGATGACTGGGAAGGTTACCCCTTAAGGAAAGACTATGAAATGCCATTGGAATACCACGGTATTCGCGGTCGCTAAACAGGAACTTGTTACCCGGTAATCTGGCAGAAAAACCAACCAAGGAAATTGCGGAATTAATTCGAGCATGGCCACTTCAAAGATTGATGATCCTCGCGTAATTGAGTTCGACGTCCGTACGGATGAGATGCTCATTAATATGGGACCACAGCACCCCAGTACTCATGGTGTGTTGCGGCTCGTACTGCGTTCGGACGGTGAAGTCGTATCGGATGTGGAACCTCATTTGGGGTATCTGCATCGCTGTGCCGAGAAAATCGGTGAAAACCTGACCGCTCGTCAATGGATTCCCTATACCGACCGAATGGATTACCTGGCCGCCATGAATATGAATCTTGGCTGGTCATTGGTCATCGAGAAACTAATCGAATATGACCTTCCAGAACGAGGGCGTCACTTGCGAGTGATTATTTCGGAGATGGGACGAATCGCTAGCCATCTGGTGGCGATGGGAACTTACGGATTGGATCTCGGAAGCTTCACGCCCTTTCTTTACGGATTCCGTGAACGTGAAAGAATTCTGAATCTGTTTGAAGAGGTGTGCGGAGCCAGACTTACCTATAGTTACCTGACGCCGGGCGGAGCGACTGCTGATTTACCTTCGGGGTGGACGGATAAGTGCCGCGAGTTTCTGACTCAGTTCAAAGAAGTGATTCCTGAATTGCATACACTGCTGACGACAAACTCAATCTTTGTGTCACGTACTGCCGGCATTGGAGTGATGTCTGCAAGAATGGCGATCGACTATGGTTGCACGGGCCCCGTGCTGCGTGGAAGTGGTGTCTATCATGACCTGCGATTCCATGGTGAGGAACGATATACAGAAATGTACGATGGCTACGTGTTTGATGTCATCTGTGCAGATCCGGAAACCGGGAAATATCCCGAATCCAATTATGAATTCCATGGTGACAAGCTTGATTATCCGGAAATTCCGCGGCAAGCCATCCTGGGAGACTGCTGGCACCGCTTCTACGTGCGAATGTTGGAAGTTGTACAGTCAGTGCGATTGATCGAACAGGCTATCGAGAAGTATGAAGCGACTTCCGGTGACTGGGGTAAACCAATCAAGCTGATTCAGAAACTGCCGGCGAAAGAAGCGTACATGGAAACAGAAGCACCGCGAGGCCAGATGGGATTCTATGTTGTCGGCAACGGTGATTCGATTCCCTGGCGAGTTCGAGCTCGCAGTAGTTCGTTTTGCAATCTTTCAGTAACCGCTCCACTCTGCCAGGGGATTCTGTTGGCAGATATTCCGGCGATTGTCGGAAGTTTGGACGTGGTGATGGGAGAAATCGATCGCTAAGGCGGTTTGAATTTGATTTCATTGTTATCGATTAGAGACAATTAGGAATAAGGCCAGTTAAATGGCAGACTTTATAGATTATTTATTTGGCATAGATGACTCGTGGTTTTCATACCTCGTAGCAGCACTTGTCGCTGCCGTGCTGATTTTGCACGTTGTCGCTGTCGGTGCGTTACTCTTTATTTGGATGGAGCGGAAGATCTCCGGTCGTATCCAGGATCGCCTTGGTCCTACCCGAGTCGGTGGTAAGTTTGGTTGGCTACAAACACTGGCCGATGGTATTAAGCTGATAGCCAAAGAAGATATTACTCCGGATCTGGCTGATCGGTTCCTTTTTAAAATCGCTCCTTATATTGGCTTAGCTGCCAGCTACGCCGCTTTTATCGCTTTGCCGTTCGCCGATGGTGTTGTCGGCCAGCATCTCAATACAGCCGTTTTCTTTGTGCTGGCAGTCCTTGGGCTGGAAGTCTTTAGCGTAATCCTGGCTGGGTATGCCTCGGGTTCGAAGTGGTCTTTGTTTGGAGCTATGCGTGAAGCTGCTCAGGTCGTCAGTTACGAAGTGCCATTAGGTATGTGTGTTGTCGTGCCTGTGATGATTTGTGGCACGATGAACTTAACCACGATTGCCAATATGCAATCCGGTTTCTTCACCAACTGGCTGGTCTTCAATGATCCCTTCACGTTTTTGACGGCGATTATTTACTTCACTTGTGCCACAGCCGGAGTGAATCGAGCTCCGTTTGACCTGGCCGAAGCTGAAAGTGAATTAGTTGCCGGTTTCCACACAGAATACTCCGGGTTGCGTTGGAGTTTGTTCTTCATGGCCGAGTACAGTTCGATGTTCATCGTATCGGCTTTGGCCAGCATCCTGTTTTTTGGAGGTCCTCATGGACCCATTCCTATAGCAGATATTCTGGGGCTGTTGCCAACAGAAAATCTTGGCAGTGGTTCAGCTCAGGCATTTAACGAAAATGCAGATGGCTTCTTTGCTGCGATGAATGTCCAGGTGATGATTGCTCGCGTTTTGGGTGTCGGGAATCTGATTCTCAAAGGTGTCATTGGTGTGACATTGATGATGTGGATTCGCTGGTCGTTCCCACGTCTGCGAATTGATCAGGTGATGACGATGTGCCTGAAATACTGTGTGCCTCTGGCCGCGATTGGGTTTATTGGAGCCACCGCCTGGCAGTACCTTGATCTGCCGACTGGAAATGCTCTGGTAGACGCGCCTCGCTACGAGCACCATGAAATGTGGACAGATGGACTTTCGAAAAACGAAAGTGACGTTGAGGCAGAAGCTGAAGCAGTGGAGTCGGTCGAAGAAGTCCAGACTCCCCATGCAAATGATAAGGTGACGGACGCTAGTTCGGTGACTGTGAAAACGGTACCGGTTTCAGTTGAGAAAGGAGGTGATCAATAATGGATTTGATCGCAGTGGCTTGGCCTTATTGGCACCAGTTCTTCTTTGTTCTTTTCGCAGCGACCGCTATCGGATTTGGCTTTGGGGTTCTACTGAGTAAAAATGTTGTCCGCATGGCTTTCTATCTCGTGCTGTCGCTTGGATCGACCGCAGGTCTGTTTTTTCTGGCCGGCGCGGAATTCGTTGGCGCGATGCAGTTAATGATCTATGTCGGTGGGACGATGGTGTTGCTGATTTTTGGAGTGATGCTTACCGCTCAAAAAGATTTTATCAATATGGACACCCATACTCAGGATTGGATCCTGGCAACCATAGTGGGTGGCTCCTTGTTGATGGTTTTACTCTTTGGAGCATTTGGTTCTGAAGATTGGAAAACTCCTCAGGATATTACGGATGCCGAAGTGCAGGCAACCAAAGAAGCGACACCTCTGGGTTTGGCTTTGACCGGGATTCGAGTCGATACATTGGGTGAATCGACGGACGCCGTGGCGGAAGGTAAGTCAGGTTATCTGATGCCTTTTATCATTGTGTCGATTCATCTGCTGGTTGTTCTGATTGGTGCAGCTTATATGGCTCGTACGAAAAAGCTCTCTCACGCAACAGATGATAAAAGTAGTCGTGCGAAGCTGATGTTGTTCAAAATGGAACACGAAGAAGAACAATTAGAAGAAGAACAGTACGTAGTAACTCATCGAGCGAAATCAGCGTTGAATCCGCTGGACTCTGAAAATGAGGACTAGTCATTCACTAAAGGAAGTGATTGGAATTTCAAAATGTTGTTAATTGGAACAGTTTCGGTTTCCTGGTACCTCGCAGTCGGAGCAGTACTTTTTGTACTGGGCGCCGTCTGTATGGCCACAAAACGTAACTTGCTGGGAGTTTTAATGGGCGTTGAGCTCGTGCTTAACGGTGCCAATATGAACTTCATTGCCTTTGGAAGCAAAGTGCTTCGCCCCGAAGGTTCGTTAGGGCTGGATGGCCAGTTAATTGCACTTTTTGTGATTGTGTTGGCAGCAGCCGAAGCCGCTGTAGCCTTAGCGATCGCACTGAACTTTTATAACAACCACAATACTGTGGACGTCGATAGAGCAAACGAGTTAAACGGCTAATGGATTATCTTCATATACTCTTAGGCATAGCTGTATTACTGCCATTAAGTGCGTTTTTTATAAACCTCTTACTTGGTCATTCGCTACGTCGAAACGGACAGAGCAAGCTGGCGGCTATTATCTCGCTTTCTGCGATTGCAGGCGCAGCCGTACTTTCTTTTATCTCCCTGTTTGTCTGGTTGGGAGCCGGAAATGGTGACGAGTCAAATCGTGTAGCTTTAGGAAAGCTAAAGCAGGCGAATAAAGAACATCTTGCCCACCTTGAAGAAGCGGAAACTCACGGCTCAGCCCATGATGGTGACGCGCACGAACATGATGATCATGCTCACGAAGGTGAAGATGCAGATCATGAACATGAGCATGGCGACAGTGAAGAAGCCGGAGAACACGCTGGTTTGTCAAAACAGACCGAAGTGTACACTGCATTTGTCGATGATTCCGCTGACACTGCCGAGGAACAAGAGCATGCCTCTGAAAAGGACGAGGGCCATGAAGCAGGACACGATGAACACGCTCATGAAGCTGATGGCGACAGTGCCCATGAAGCTCATGCAGACGATGCGGCACACGGACATACAGAAGCTCCCAAATTTGCAGCGCACTCAGGCGAATACTACACGCTTGGTACCTTTGGGAAACTAAAGCTAACGATCGGTTATTACATCGATTCGCTGACGATTGCTATGTTCTGCATGGTAACGTTCATCGCGACGCTCATTCACTGGTATGCCTCTAAATATATGGACGATGAGTTGCCTGAGAGTAAGCGAGATCATCACGTAGATCCCGCACATCATCGTTTTCTGGGCTACTTCTACAACAAAATCTTTACCGGATCCGGTGGTCATGACGATCATCACGATCATCACGACGATCACGACGATCATGGGCACGGACACGACGGCGAAGAGGTTAGCGAAGAAGACTACGAGTTTGTCGATCATGAAGTTGTGATGCCCGATGGAAGCCATTGCCATAGAAAAGGGCGTTACCCGCGATTCTTCCAGGCCCTGTCGCTCTTCTGTTTCAGCATGCTCGGACTCGTACTAGCCGGTAACATTGCCATGACCTTTGTGTTCTGGGAATTGGTCGGAATCTGTTCGTTCTTCCTGATCGGTTTTTATATCGAACGTGATAGTGCTTCGACTGCTGCGAATAAAGCGTTTATCGTGAACCGAGTCGGTGACTTTGGGATGATTATCGGATTGATGATCTTCTGGACAGGATTCGGGACGTTCAATTATGACCAGCTGTTCGATCAAATGGGAACAGCAGCACACGAACACGCTCATGAAGTTCACGCTCATGACGACCACAGTCATGACGATGCACATGGTGCACATGGTGACCTGGCAACGGCGATTCCAAGTGGATTTGCCGAGCAGTTTCATGCATCTGAAATTGAAGCTTATGCAGAAGAATATGGTGTCAGCAATGAAGAAGCACTCGTTGCGATTAATCATGATCGCGAATCAGAAGGGAAGTCACCTCTGGGCTACTGGCTGATGATTGTTGGTGGCTTAGGAATCTTCTGTGGTTGTGTAGGTAAGAGCGCTCAGTTTCCGCTTCATGTCTGGTTGCCTGATGCGATGGAAGGCCCCACCCCTGTTTCCGCTTTGGTTCACTCGGCCACGATGGTTGCCGCCGGAGTTTTCCTGGTGGGTCGCTTTTTCCCGATGCTCGTGCCGGAAGCCTTATTCGTCATTGCGATTATCGGAACGATCACGTTATTTATCGGAGCGACGATTGCGATTGTCGCAACCGACATTAAGAAAGTACTGGCTTATTCAACCATCTCACAACTCGGCTATATGATCATGGCTTTAGGAGTGGGAGGCTGGGTGGCTGGATTAATGCATCTGTTCACACACGCCTTCTTCAAGTCACTTCTCTTTATGGGTTCGGGTTCCGTGATTCATGCGGTGCACACCAATGAGATGACCGAGATGGGTGGCTTGCGAAAGAAAATTCCAATCACGGCCTGGACCATGTTCATTGGCTGTCTGGCGATTGCCGGAGCAGGCATTCCCTTTATCCTTGGCACCAGCGGTTACTACTCTAAAGACGCCATCCTGGAACAGGCATTTAGTTGGGGTAATTATAACGGCTGGGGATTCGGCGGTCCGTTCTTCTGGATCGCATTGGGAAGTGCTGCGATTACAGCGTTCTATATGTTCCGTATGTGGTTCATGACATTTGTTGGTAAGCCACGCGATGAAGAACGTTTTTCACACGCACATGAATACCCGCGTATGGTACATCCACTCCTGATTCTCTCGGTAATGGCCATTGGCGTCGCCTGGGCGAATCCATTCTCGAGCGGAACAGAATTAGGCTATATGCTGGAAGCTGCTCGACCCGAAGCGGTGGCCGGTCAAACACTGGCTGGGATGGGATCCGATATCGTAGTACCGGATGAACATCTGAGCCACTTGAGCGGAGTGAAAGTTCCCGTGACCTGGTTGGCGACGTTGTCCGGAGTCATCGGTATCTCATTGGCATTGCTGATGTATGCGACACCCGCCACGAAATTCCTGCGACCAGCCGAGGTTAAAGCGACGTTTGGAGGTATCTACAACTTCCTTAGAAATAAATGGTGGTTTGATGAATTGTACGACTTCCTGTTTGTACAGCCTTCCAAAGTTATTGGAAGATTTGTCTCCGCGATTGATAAGAATATTTTTGATGCCATCCTTCACTTCACGGCCAGAGCGACCAAGAAGATCGCCAACGTTTGGACGCGAATTTCGGATGGATTTGTAATCGACGGATTTGTCGACTGGCTTGGCCGGACCGTATATCGAGCCGGAACTTCGCTACGACGAATTCAAACTGGAAATCTACGTCAGTACGTGTTGTTTATCGTAATTGGCGCAGTGGCAATATTTGTCTTTGTCAGCTTTATGTGGGACCCGGCAGCAGCCAGCACTAAATAAAGCTTTCAATCAACTAACTAGAAAAACACACTTTTTCATACCAATCGAAGCATCGGCTTCACAAACACTTGGAAGAGTAAAAAAATGACATTCCTTACGATACTTGTATTTTTACCAACTCTTGGAGCATTGGTGATCGCCTTCCTTCCTAGTAAGAAAGACGAAGACGGCGTCAATGAAAAAGAGAATCAGAATCTCTTGTTGGGCGCAACCCTGACGGTTGGAGTACTTACCTTTTTGGTATCTCTGGTCGGTCTGATTTTCATGAATAGTACTGCTTTTGACGCAGGACTATCAGAGATGCAAAATGCATTTAGTTTTTCGTGGATCCCGGCATTCGATATTGAGTATGCCATGGGGATCGATGGAATCAGCTTGCCGTTGGTTTTACTGACAACCGGTGTTAGTATCCTGGCGATTCTAGCCAGTTGGTCGATTAAAAAGCATGTCAAAGCTTACTGTATCCTGTTCCTGTTACTTGAAACGGGGATGATCGGCGTCTTTTTGGCGTTGGACTTCTTCCTGTTTTATGTCTTCTGGGAAGTGATGCTGTTGCCGATGTACTTCCTGATTGGCATCTGGGGTGGTCCTCGCCGCGAATACGCAGCGATCAAGTTCTTCCTCTACACGCTACTCGGTTCAGTGCTGATGCTGATCGCCATTCTGATGATCTACTTCAACAGCGATCTGACGCTGCTTGAAGGTGATGTGTTGACTAATCTTGAAAGTCAGGGAGTTGTGGCAGCAGGACTTGCCGCTGAAGTTGCTGAAGCAACCGGACCTGTTCATACATTCAACTTAGTAGCGTTAGCTGAACTAGCGCAGACCACAGATTGTTTTAGTGCTGATCTTCAATGGTGGTGCTTCCTGTTGCTGTTTATTGGCTTCATTGTGAAAGTGCCATCGATACCGGTTCATACCTGGTTGCCGGACGCTCACGTGGAAGCCCCCACACCGATCTCTATGATTCTGGCGGGTGTCCTATTGAAGATGGGAGGCTACGGAATCATTCGTATCTGTTATCCAATTTGTCCGGCTGGTGGCTTCGAACTTTCCTACTTTGTCGTGGGACTCGGTGTTGCCAGTATGGTTTACGGAGCGTTTGCTGCTCTGGCGCAAACGGACTTCAAGCGAGTGGTTGCTTATAGTTCGGTTAGCCATATGGGATATGTCGTTGTCGGTTTTGGAGTCTGGACGCTCTTAGGTGATGGTGACTATTGGAAGATGGGTATTACCGGGGCGATGTACCAGATGATTGGTCACGGTATTTCATCAGCCGGTATGTTCTTTATGGTTGGTATTATTTATGACCGGGTGCACCACCGAAATCTGAACGAATTTGGCGGATTGTATGGACTCATGCCGAAATATACCGCTTTGGCCATGGGACTGTTTTTTGCAGGCTTAGGGCTGCCCGGCCTTTGTGGATTCATCGGTGAAGTGTTGGTTGTACTGAGTGTCTGGCGATTTAGCCCGCTGCTGGCTATTATCTCTGCCAGTGTCGTAATCTTTACTGCTGGTTACATCCTCTGGACGTTACAACGTGTTTACCTGGGCCCCGAATACAAAGGTCCTCATGCTGAAGAGATTAAACCAGTTAACAGCCGTGAGTTTTCAACCGGGGCGATTTTGCTGGTATTGGCCATCATCTTTGGAGTCTTCCCGAATTCCTTGATCCAGTACATGGAGAAGACGGTTGATCAGCAAGTGACTTCACTCAATGATTGGCGAGAGGGATATGAACACGCTTTAGAACATGCTGAAGAAGCTGAAGAAGCTGAGCATGGAGAAGAGGGTGAAGAAGGTGACGAAAGTCACTCGGATGACACGGAAGAAGCGGCAGACGAACACGGTGAAGGTGAAACGGCCGGGGCGGCCGAACTGACTGACGTTGCCACAACCAATTAGCAAACACAATCAATCACGGTTTTGTGATATTAGGATTTTTTCCAAAAGTTAAATAATCCAATGGAACCAACAACAGATTTTTATCAATTGATCGATGCACTGAAAGCAGATTCTGCTAACAGTCTGGGGCTGTTTATGCCCGAGGTCACACTGTGTGTGTTCATCGCATTATTCCTGGCCGTGCGATTGATTACGACCAAACTCGACCTGTTTTGGGTCGCTCTGGCTGGCGCTGTTGTCGGATTGATTTCCAGCAACCCACTGCAATTATGTAGCGGTGCTGTTGAAAGTGAAGAAATGTTTACTGGTTTGCTCGTCCACGATGGGCTGACCGTTGCCGTCCGATCCATTCTGATGCTGTTTCTGGTACTGTTCCTGATCTTTACAAAGATTTCGGGGGTACCTGATAAGGAAGATGGAGCGGATGTTTATTCGCTAATCTTTGGTTCCACTTTAGGAATGTGCCTCATGACATCAGCAAATCACCTGCTGATTGTCTTCCTGGCCATTGAAATGGCTGGCGTGCCTTCCTACGTGCTGGCCGGGCTCATTAAAGGACGTAAACGTGGAAGTGAAGCAGCACTTAAGTATGCCATTTACGGAGCAGGTGCTGCAGGTGTCATGCTTTATGGGATCTCGCTGCTTGTCGGTCTGGCTGGTACGGCCCATTTACCTACGATGGCTTTGCAGTTAGCTGAAATTATTCCAGCGGCTGGACTCGGTGAACAAGCTGTACTTTGTCTGGCAGCTGTCATGATTGCTGTAGGAATCGCCTTCAAATTGTCGGCTGTTCCTTTCCACTTCTGGGCTCCGGATGTCTTTCATGGAGCCTGTGCAGAAGTCAACGCTTTCTTAAGTGTGGCCTCCAAAGCGGCGGCATTAGCATTACTCCTGCGATTGGCAGTTGGATTAGGTTCTGTGCCTTTAAATGAGGTGGAAATTCCTCAAATATTGGAAGTGCAGCACGAATCGATTATGTCCGAGGCTGCTCCAACACAGTTGGTTTCACTCGAAGATCAAGTCGCTGATGATAAATCGGCTGAGCCAGCAGTAGTAGAAGAAACGGCAGACGCACCGGCAAATGATACCGAGGCCGAGCCAGCTGCGGACGACAGTGATGAGGAACCTGTTGCAGAAGGTGCTGCCGAAGAAACCATCGATGATGAAGCTCAAGCCGCAGCTCTGGCAACGCGTCTGGCAATCAAGCAGGCTCATGACGAGGCACTAAGTCCGGTACGAAACTTCATCGGACTATTGATTGCATTTTTTGCAGTCGTTACCGCGACATTTGGAAATCTTGCCGCATACGGACAAACGAATATCAAACGGCTTCTGGCCTATTCAACGATCGCTCATGCCGGATACATGATGATGTCAATTGCGCCGTTAATGATGACACTTGGCACGGATCATGCAGGGGCTGAACAGGCTGCGAGTGCATTGATTCAATACATTGTTGTGTATGTCTTTTTGAATTTGGGAGCGTTTTCGATTATCGCCTTTCTGCGAAACTATGTGGGAAGTGAAGAAATCGAAGACTACTCAGGCATGGTTAAAAGTCGACCGTCTTTGGTGATCTGTTTGGCGTTGATATTCTTTAGCCTCGTAGGTTTGCCACCGTTATCCGGTTTCCTCGGTAAATTCGCAATCTTTGCATCGCTGGCCGATGGTTACAGTGACACCGGTTCAATGGCATTACTGATTCTGTTGCTCGCCGGCGGGATCAATACAGCTATTAGTTTGTTCTACTACCTGGGCGTCATTAAAACGATGATTATGGGCGAGCCGAATGAAGAACATCACTTGGGTGACCGGCCAGTAGGTGATATGGAAATGACTTACGTTATTTTAATCACGATCCCCACCGTATTTCTCATCGTCTGCTGGCAATGGGTAGCTGGCTTTGCCGATGAAGCGGTCAAGAATTTCATTAGCTAGGTAGTACGTCAGAAATAGTAAGACTATGAATAATACAATCGACATTCTGAATCGAATTCTTGGCATCCACAATGCATCGCTCGTGGCCTACATCAAATATGCCGAACCATGGGTCGCCCATGGGCAGGAAGAGGCGATGGCGCTGGTTAAGGATGCGATTGAAGATCAGGAACGATCTGTGAAAATGCTGGGAGAGCGAATATTGGATCTGGGTGGCATTGTGCAACCCGGAGCATTTCCTCTTACGTTCACCAGTTTCCACGACGTCTCACTCGACTATTTACTCAATCTACTGCTTGTCACTCAGCAAGACGATATCAACGTCATCCAACAATGTGTTGATTCGCTCGAAGCCGACACACGGGACCGTGCAATCGCTGAAGAAATCCTTGGTAATGCTCAGGCACATCTGGAGACATTCCAGGAAATTGTTGCCGGTGAAGCTGCCGATGCCTAAGGCTGTGAATTCGCCTTAGCAATCAAGTGAAAATCTATAACTGCTGCATGCGGTTGAACAGACGATACGTATTTTCGATTGTTTTCTGAGCAAGCTCCGCCAACGCCATTTGCCTGGCGTCCGCAATACATTGAGCCGTATGGATCATATATGCCGGTTGATTGGGGCGTTTACTGCGGAGCGGATGAGGCGATAAGTAAGGACAATCTGTTTCCACCAGGATCCGATCGAGTGGAATGCCTGCTGCCACTTCTCGTAAAGCATCATTTTTCTTAAACGTCACCATCCCGGCAAATGAGATGTACATACCCAGATCCAGACAAGTTTGAGCTAATTGGGCATCTCCTGTAAACGAATGCATGACACCACGTAATGGCCCTCGCTGAGAAGCATCAGTAAGCATTTCGACAATATCCTGCTCGCAGTCACGCATATGCACGACGAACGGCAAACCAGTCTCCTGGCTAAGACGTATGTGACGGTCAAAATAATCACGCTGTAGATCGATCGGACAGAAATCCCAATAGCGATCAAGCCCGGTTTCTCCTAAAGCGACCGTTTTGGGATGGCTGGCCATTGCAACAATCCGATCCCAATGATTCTCTTCAGCATCACTGGTGTAATTTGGATGAATGCCTACGGCTGCAAATACCTGCTCGTATCGATTAGCAAGGTAGAGACACTTTTGACTTGAACCCCAACTACAACCGATTGAGATCATCTGTTGTATGCCCGCTGCTTCCGTATTTTCTAAAATCGTAGCACGGATTCCGTCAAACTGGTCGCTATCTAAATGGGCGTGGGTATCGATTAAAGAGAGCATTAGACAATTAGCCTCGGTCTTCGCCAGGGCTTCGGCGGGCAAGCGGTTGGACAATGAAACAGTTGGTTAATTGAGTAATTTGGTGATGGCAACAGGGTACAATGGTAATTCAAATCATTAATTTAACCCAACAAGGGATTTTAGATTATATGTCGACGCATTCTGTGGGAATACGGTTTTGTGGTTTCTTCATCATTTGTTTCGGAGTTGCCAGCTTGTTTGCCTGGGAAGAACAGAATCCACCGTTCAAGGTCTGGCAGTCGCAAGCGGATTTTGCAGCATGGAAACCTCTGGTACAGATCGAATTGGATGCCATAGACGCGGGGTTAAACGTCGTTTCCACAGGTGGTGATCCCCACATGATTGCTGATGCGAGCGGGCCTGCCGGATGGAAGAAGATAACGATCAAAGCTGCTTTTGAAGGAACGTTGAACGCTCAGTTGTTTTGGACGACAACCAGAAATCCGGGGACGAGCGAAGGGCGGTCCGTTCGGTTCAAATTGGCAGGACGTGGCGCTTCGGTTGGAACGTATGAAACGTATTTCTATACAGAAGATCCTTTAACAGCTATCAGAATTGATCCACATTCGGGTGAGATGAAGATGCTTATTGAATCCATCGAATTGGTGACGACAGATGCTCCGCCAGCCGAACAGGCCACGGACCCGGAGGGTTTAGTGATTCAGGATGGCTTTCAGGTCGAATTGCTTTACTCCGTACCCAAGTCTGCCGAGGGTTCCTGGGTAAGTATGACCTCGGACGATCAAGGGCGATTAATTGTCTGTGATCAATACGGAGGACTGTTTCGTATCACACCTCCGCCTGTGGGTGAGTCGGGTGAAATCAAACTGGAGAAAATCAACGTCGATCTGGGGGAAGCTCAGGGATTGCTATACGCATTTGATAGTTTGTATGTGGTGGTGAATCGTGGAGGCAATTACGATTCGGGATTATATCGAGTTACGGATTCAGATGGAGATGATCAGCTTGATACGGTAGAGACACTCAAATTATTACCTGGTCGCGGTGGTGAACATGGCCCTCATAGTATTGTGTTGTCTCCGGATAAGAAGTCGTTGTTTGTAGTCGCAGGAAACAACACGACGTTACCGGAAGGAATTCGTACGTTCAGACTCCCAAACAACTGGGATGAAGATCAGTTGTTACCTCGACAACCATGCAGTAATGGTCACAACACAAATGTGTTGGCTCCGGGAGGTTGGGTTTGTCAGGTTTCTCCTGATGGACAGGATTGGGATCTGATGGCAGCGGGATTTCGAAATCCATTTGATATTGCTTTTAACAGAGACGGTGAACTGTTCACGTACGATGCAGATATGGAAATGGATGTGGGGACTCCCTGGTATCGACCAACTCGTGTTTGTCATGTTGTCAGTGGTGGTGAATTCGGCTGGCGTTATGGTACAGGCAAATGGCTTCCGTATTTCACAGATAATTTGCCGCCGGTTGTTGATGTCGGACAGGGGTCTCCTACGGGAATTACGTTTGGTTATGGTGCCGATTTCCCGGAATACTGGCAGGATACTTTGTTCGTTAGCGACTGGACGTACGGAAAGCTCTATAGCGTCAACTTGAATCCTGAAGGGAGTTCATACACGGGCGAATTGAACGAGTTCCTTACGGGAATTCCCTTCCCTTTGACGGACGTGATCGTCAATCCGCATGACGGAGCGATGTATATCACCATCGGAGGACGCCGCACGCAGTCCGGACTGTATCGCGTGACATATAACGGAGATCAGGAAGATGTTGAACATATTATCGAAGGGAAAGAGACAATTGCTTTGAGGGCTGCGAGGAAGGAGCTTGAGCGATTTCATGGCTTCCCGGCGGGCAAGCAAATAAACGTCATTTGGAAATCCTTAGGTCATACGGACCGACACATCCGCTATGCCGCACGAATTGCACTCGAGCATCAACCTGTCGAACAATGGGCTGCGAGAGCATTGGAGCAGGCTAAACCTGATATCGCGGTCCAATCTCTGCTTGCTCTGGTCCGCAGTGGGAATGATGTACAGAAACGAATGGCCGTAGCGCGGTTAATGAGTTTAGAAACCAGAAAGATGAATTCCAGACAACAACTTGACTGGCTTCGTGCCTTGAATGTTGGGTTTGCAAGAACGGAATTGATAGAGGATGGACGTAAAGAACAACTCGGCGAGGTTGTACAAAACCTCTTACCAACTGAAGATACTGCACTGAACCATGAGATTTGTCGCATGTTAGTTTATCTCAATAAGCCAAGTGCAATTTCTGCTTTTGTGCCGAAGCTACAGGCGGCAAAAACTCAGGAAGATCTTCTTTTCTATGGAATGGTATTGCGAGTCGCTGGAGAAGGCTGGAGCAATATTACACAGCAGACCTATTTGAGTCGGATGAATACTGCCGAGCAGGCTGCAGCTTTAGGGGATTTCATCGGAGGTGGGCATTACCAGATTTATGTTCAGCGATTACGAGATGACTTTGTGGCTGGCTTGTCAGAACGTCAGCAGGAGGATCTAGCAACACTTATCCATGCAGAAATTCAAAGTGCCGTTCCTACCGGGTCACCGACTCCTCGTAAATTCATAAAGAATTGGAAGATCGATGACCTTTTGACTGATGCATCCAATCTACCTGCTGGCCGATCCTATGAAGTAGGCAAACGGATGTTTACTACGGCGACTTGTATTCAATGTCATCGTTTCGGCAATATTGGCGGAATTCTGGGGCCGGACATTACGGGTGCGGCCAGGCGATATAGTCCTCAGGTTTTATTACGGGAGATTATCCAACCGTCTGTCCAGGTGTCAGATCAGTTCAAGACGCATTCGATAATCACTTTAGCGGGCAAGATCTATCAGGGACGAATCCTGGAACAGAGTGACGATCAGTTAACGGTGGCGATCGACCCCAAAGCTCCTTCGGCCGTGATCGAAATCCAGAGCGATGAAGTCGATGAGATTCTGCCAGGTAAAACCTCGATGATGCCAGTCGGTTTGTTGAACACTCTGACACGGGAAGAAATTCTGGATCTCTTAGCCTACATTCAATCCGGTGGTGATCCGGAATACGAATTATTTAAATAGAGTCGGAGCTTACCAGGTGCCCACAGCATCTTCCGGCGGGAATACTCCCATGACTCGCTGAGAGTAATCGATGCAGGACCCTGTGAGGATTCCGGACTCAGTACTGAGTAAGTAAGTGACGAGTTTGCCGACATCGTCCGCTTTCAATAATCGTCCGAAGGGTGAAGCAGATTCGGCCTGTTCCAGCCAATCCTCCGGACTGCCCTGTACTTTTTGTACGATATGTTCGGCGGGGGTGTCCGTCCATCCCAGATTGATGCCATTGACTCGAATACGATGTCGTCGCAGCGCGTTGGCATTGTTTTTGGTGAGCGTTCGTAGCGCTCCTTTTGTTGTGCTGTAGGAACAAAGGATGTCCATTCCACAGAAGCCAGCGACCGAGAGGATATTGACGATTGAGCCTGCGATCTTCTCGCGTTGCATGATTTTGACACAGTCCTGAGTCAGAATGAACGGAGCTCGGACGTTGACATTCATTTGATAATCCCAAAAATCAACCGAGGTCTCTTCGATCGTGCCGCGATTGGTGTCCGCGGCAGAATTTACCAAACCATCAACCCGACCCCATTTCGCATCACATTGGGCCACAATGTTTCGACATTGATCCGGGTCAGATAATTCGGCGGGAACGAAAATGGCTTCCGTTCCCAGTGCTTCCACTCGGTTTCGCACGTCTTCGCCACGTTCGGTATCGCGGCCAGTGATGACGATCCCTTTCGCTCCGTTTTGCGCGGCCTCAAGAGCACAGGCTTCGCCGACTCCGGATGTACTTCCTGTAATGATAATGACCTGATCTTGAACGCATGCCATGACTGTCAGCTTCCCTCGTATAGTTGTAGTTGGATCAATTCTTG
>CETM01009272.1_pt1 | contig 15923 bp, 12 predicted proteins | sample 361451 | NCBI WGS metagenome assembly CETM01 (sample SAMEA2622690, study PRJEB7988) | marine metagenome | isolation source: saline water (ENVO:00002010), including
CTCTGCTGGCGTAGCACGCCCTCGGCGGTCAGCTGAAGCGAGAGGCGCACCTCCAACTGGCTGAGCTCGTCGCGCAGGGTCAGATGGGCGTGGGCGGCCTGCGCATCGTGGTGACAGGCGATGTCGACGACTCGCAGGTCGCTGAGCCAGTCCTGGCCGTCGCGATCGCCACTCAATGCCGGCTGGCCAGCGAAACCGCTTCCTGCGTCATTGAAGAGCGTATTGGGCGGCAGTTGGTCGAGGCTCGCTTGGGGAGTCGCGGCACTGACCATCAGTCGCTGTGTCGCGGGATCGACCGCCAGCGTATGCCCGAAATGCGCGATGCGCGGCCTGTCCTGGTCAAGGTCTAGCTGCAGCTGAACGCCGGCGGCGGTCAGGGTCAGCCACCGCGCCTCCTGCAGGTGCTGGCTGTGAGGCGCTGAGGTCGAAGCGGTGGTGGTCATGCGTTCTCTCTCTCGGGCTTGAGTCCTGAGTCGGTCTCGTAAAACGGGTCGCTTGCTCAGCGCTGACTAAAAGGATGGGCGAACAGTGCTGGCCAGCAGTTCTGGCACGGCTTGGACAGAATGCCGTCAAGGTTTAGGCAAGGCGCAGGGCGGGCTCGGCAGCACCGTGACAGCCGGGCAGATGGGTGGCGAGGTCGATGACGCAGAGAGCGCCATCCTGGGGCTGTGGGTCAGCCATGCCTTCTCGTGCCGTGGTCACATAGAGGGTGGTTAGCCCTGGCCCGCCGAAGACGGGGCAAGAAGGCTGGCTCGCCGGAAGCGACACATGGGCGATCTCCTGGCCCTGGGGGGCGAGCCTGGCCACTCGGCCAGCGCCCCACAGGGCGATCCACATACAGCCCTCGGCATCCATCACGGCGCCATCCGGTCCGCCGCCCGACAGGCGCAGGTCGGACCAGGGCTCGGGCTCGATGAAGGCGCCGGCGCGGTTGCGCTGAGGGAAGCCTTCGGCGTCCAGTGCCCAACGCATCACCCAGCCGGTCGCGGTATCGCTGAAATAGGCGTGGCGGCCATCCGCCGAGAAGCACAGTGCGTTGGGGATGGTCACTCCCCGGCGCAGGCAGGTGAGCTCGCCGCGATGCAGGCGATAGAGACTCCCGGCACCTGGCTCGGCACCAAGCCCCATGCTGGAAAGCCACAGGCTGCCATGCGTATCGACCCGGGCATCATTGCTGCGGGTGACGGGGTTGTCGGCCTCGAAGGGCATGAAGGCGCTGATCTCGCCGGTTTGCGGATCGAAGCGCGACAGTTGGTGTTCCGCGACCAGCAGGTAGTCGTCATCAGTGGTCAGCGCCGCGTAAGAGGTTCGCCGGTCGAGCTGGCTGACACGGTGATCGAGGCCATCAGGCCTGGCGCGGTGTAGCTCGCCGGCTAGAATGTTCAGCCAGCGCAGCTCGCTGCGCTCGGCGTCCCAGCCTGGGCCTTCGCCAAGCTCGCAGCCGCTGGCGACGCAGACCCTGGCATGACCTAGGCAGGGGGATGACGGTGTCGGGACATCACTCATGCGGGGGCTCCTTGTTTAGATGCGAGTCCAGGTGCGAGATGCGCCAGGTCGGCTGGTGTGAATCAGTCGGCCGCCTGCCAGGCGGCGACCAGGGCGCGGGCCCGTTCGCCGACCTGCTCGGCGCTCAGTCCCGGCGTATAGATGGCGGTGCCAAGCCCCGCTCCATGCACGCCGGCCGCCCGCCACTGCGCGAAGTTGTCGGTGCCGATGCCGCCGACGGCATAGAGTTCGGTGCCCGCAGGCAGTACGGTCTGCATGGCCTTCATGTTGGCGATGCCAACCTGTGTGGCGGGGAACAGCTTGAGCCCGGAGGCGCCGGCCTCGAGCGCCGCGAATGCCTCGGTTGGAGTGACGATGCCGGGCATGGAGACCATGTCCAGGCGGCGGCTTTCGCGAATCACCTCGACGTTGCAGTTGGGCGAGACGACTAGCCGGCCCCCCACCGCATGCACGTCGCGGACCTGTTCGGGCGTCAGCACGGTGCCGGCCCCGACGAGAATGCGCTCGCCATGATACTCGGCGCAGTGGCGTACCAGCTTCTCCACGCTCTCGAGAGGCTGGGGCGAATTGAGGGGAATCTCGATACGCGTGATGCCGGCGGCGATGATGGCCTCGGCGATATCGATGATCTCGGCGGGGGTGACACCGCGCAGAATGGCGACCAGTGGCAGGCTCATGGGCTTTCCTTAGGTAGCATGATGTGTATAGCGTGATGTGACTCGCACGACATGGATCGCTCAGACAGCCGCGTCGCGCGCTCTGGGTCATCATTGATGAATCACAAGATGACGGATCTTGGGTTGGGGCTTATTCAGCCGCTGGCGGCGAGGCTTGCTTGATGGATACGCCCGAGACCGGCCAGGATCATGTCGGCATTGGCCTCGATGTCGACCGAGAAGCCTCGGTGCTCAAGCGCAAGCCGGTAACGCTGGCACAGCGCTGTATCGCCGATCAGCACCACACGGCTGCCAGGCGCCAGGTTTGCCGTGGCGCCCGCCAGTTCCAGGCCCAACACCAGGCCTGACAGGCGGGCGCTAAGCCGAATTTCACGGGCCTCGCCGCTGGGCAGCCGACTGTCGAGCAGGTCTCGGGCGCGGATGCCAAACAGCTCGGCGCTGAGGCGTTCCGGGGCCGCCATGGCCGTATCGATGCCGTCCAGGTAGGCCGTCCGCTGGTCCTCGTCGCCGAGGTTGCCGGCACGGTCATCGGTTGCCAGCGAATGCTTGAGCACCGAGTGCTGGCTCAGCAGCTTGAAGAGCTCGCCGCTCATGAAGGTCGTAAAGCCGCTGATGCGGCCGTTCTCGAGCCGGGCCCATTTGGCATGGGTGCCCGGCAGGCAGACGGCGCCATCGAATGCCGGGTGACGATTCATCAGCCCGGCGAGCTGGGTCTCTTCGCCGCGCATCACATCGAAACCTCCTGCATCGAGACGCTGTGGCGCCTCGGCGCTCGGGCGCTGACACAGGCCCGGTACGATCCGCACCTGCAAGCGCGGGTCCTTAGTGGGGACCGGCGTCAAGCGACTGCCGAGCTCGGCGAGGACATCACTGTCATCGGTCAGCGGCAGATAGGCCGCTTCTACCCAGCCCTGACGAGCACCGGCCATGCCGCACACCAGTACCTCGATGGCCTCGTCGTGTGCCATTGAGGCCAGCCAGTCGCCGACCGTCTCGAGCAGGGCGCCCTCGAACTCATCCGGGGCCAGCCCCAGCATGCCGCGCGGGCCGCTGGCGTCGGCGATGATGGTACCGGCGTCGTCCAGGGCCCAGGCACGCAGGTTGCTAGAGCCCCAGTCGACAGCGATCCAGGAAAGGCGGACGGCGAGGGGGGCGGCTTGATCAGCGGTCATCGTGGCGTTCTCCATTGCTGGGCGCCCTGGCAAGGGCGCCTGCATCATCGGCAAGTGCTGTAGGGCAAGGCGTTTAACGCTCGTTTACCATTCGGCCACCGATCCGTCCTCGTGCTGCCACACCGGGTTGCGCCAGCGGTGGCCGACCTTGGCGCGCTCCTCGACGAAGGCCTCGTCGATCTCGACGCCCAGCCCCGGCCCCTGAGGGATGGCGCAGAAGCCGTCCTTGATCTCGAGGGCCGACTTGTCGGTGAGGTAGTCGAGCACGTCGTTGTCCTTGTTGTAGTGGATGCCCATGCTCTGTTCCTGGATGAAGGCGTTGTGACAGACCGCATCCAGCTGCAGCGAGGCGGCCAGCGTCAGCGGCCCGAGCGGGCAGTGCGGGGCCAGCGCCACATCGTAGGCGGAGGCCAGGGTGGCGATTTTGAGCCCCTCACTGATGCCGCCGCAGTGGGAAATATCCGGCTGGATGATGTCGACCATGCCGTCGGCCAGCAGGTCGCGGAACTGGAAGCGGGTATGCAGGCGCTCGCCGGTGGCGATCGGCGTGGCGATGCCTTCGGCGATGTGCTTGAGGGCCGGCAGATGTTCGGGGGCGACCGGCTCTTCGATGAACATCGGATGGAACTGTTCGAGCTCGCGAATCAGCGCCTTGGCCATCGGCCGGTGCACGCGGCCATGGAAGTCGATGCCGATGCCCACATCCGGGCCTACGGCTTCACGGGCCTCGGCGACACGAGCCACGGCATCGTCGATCTTCTTATGGGAGTCGACGATCTGCATTTCCGGTGTGCCGTTCATCTTGAAGGCGGTGAAGCCCTGATCGACCAGGGCACGGGCGCCGGTGCCGACGTCGCTGGGGCGGTCGCCGCCGGTCCAGGCGTACATGCGCATCTTGTCGCGCACCGGGCCGCCCAGCAGTTGGTGTACGGGCACGCCCAGCTCACGGCCCTTGAGGTCCCACAGCGCCTGGTCGATGCCGGCGATGGCCGACATCAGAATCGGGCCGCCACGATAGAAGCCGGCCCGATACATGACGTTCCATAGATGCTCGATATGGCGCGGGTCCTGGCCGACCAAGTAATCGGAAAGCTCATGGACGGCCGCTTCGACGGTGGCAGCGCGGCCTTCGACAACCGGTTCGCCCCAGCCGTAGCAGCCTTCATCGGTCTCGATCTTGAGAAACAGCCAGCGCGGCGGCACCTGCCAGGTCTTGAGTCGAGTGATTTTCATGCGATGCATCCTTTTATGTTGGGCGAAGTGTCGGGCTAAGAGCCGGGCCTGACGTTGGTCTTGGCGTCGGGTGTGGCGCAGCAGCGGGCGGCGCGAGGCCGCTATCGGTCAGCTAGCGTTCATTCGTTCGTAAAGGCGACCGGGTGCCTTAGTTGGCGACCGCCGCTGTCGACGCCCAGGTCGGCGGCGGTGCGGGCCAGTACCTGCTCGGTAGCCTCGCGGGCTGCGTCCGGCTGGCGCAGGCGGATCGCCTCGAGCACCCGACGATGGCGCGCCAGGCTGTCGTCGAGCGAGTCAGCCTGATGGTGGGAGTGCTGGATCAGCGCGACGATCGAGGGCCGCAGTAACAGGCCCATCTGCCGCCAGACCAGGTTATGGCTGGCCCGATAGATGGCGTCATGGAAGGCCACGTCATGTTCGGCATGTTCCACGCGGCGAGCCGGATCATCGGCGCTTTCGCACATGCCGTCGAAGGCGGTCTCGATGCGCGCCAGGTCCTGGGCCGTGGCGGCAAGAGCTGCGAGTTCCGCGACGAAGGGTTCGGCGGAAAGTCGGAAGGCGAAGACCTCGCGCACCAATTGCGGATGTGGTGACTCCAGCCCCGCCATCCATTCGCTCATCTGCGGGTCGAGCAGGTGCCACTCGACGATGTCGCGAACCACGGTGCCGCGGCCGGCGGTGCGCTCGATCAGCCCGCTGGCGCTAAGCGCGGCCAGGGCGTTGCGTATGCGGTTACGGCTGGCCGCGAAGTGCTGGCACAGGTCCAGCTCGCGGGGGAAGGTGTCACCGCTCGCCCAGTGTCCGGACAGAATGGCATGCGCCAGCACCGTTGCCAGCGCATTGGCGCCACCGGGTTCGGCGGGCTGGGGCAGCTGAGAAAGTTGCGAGGGCTTGGCGTGTGATGAGAGTGCGGTCACGGCGGTCTCCAAAATATCTGATTTAAATATATTAATGTCAGACATTTTTGGCAATCACTTTGCCGTCGACCTCGCTTAGACATTGGTCGCGATGGGGCTGGCCGATGAGGGACATATAGCCGTCAGGCCAAGCGAGAGACCCAGGTGTGGCAGGTACTGCAGAACGGCGGCCGAGTGGGGAGCATACGGGCCTGCTAGGCGCTGCCGATCTTGAACAACATAGGCCAGGCGCAACGCGGCCCGGTCGATGACCGGGCCGCGTGTCTTTGAAGCTACTTGCTGGAGCCAGCGTCAAGCCGGCTCAGCAGAGGCTGGCTTACTGATTGCCGTCGACGGCTTGCTGAGCCTTGTCGCCGGCCGATTCGAGGGCGTTACCGGCACTGGTCAGCGCATCGGCGGTCGCGGACTTGGTGGTTTCCCAGGCGCTGCTGGCGCCTTCCTTGGTATTGGCCCAGGCCTTGCTCGTGGCCTCCTTGGTCTCAGCCCACCAGGTGCTGGTGTATTCGGGCTGCTGGCTGATCTCTTCACTCGTCATGTCGAGATGCACGACATAGCTGACCTCATCGAGATTGTCGCCATTGAGTGTTTCAACAGTGAAGTCGCCGGTGTTGACCACGTAGGCCTTTTCGGCCAGGCCAAACTGATCGTCGGTCTCGACGACCAAGCCGCGAACCTTCATGTCGTCATCTAGCAGGATATCCTCGACTTCGCCGACTTGCTGGCTGGGGGTCGCCTTCAGGACGACGTCGGCATCGTTGAGTTCATTGGCGGAATAAAGTCCCTGAGGGGCGGCGAGGGCCGAGCCTGCGACGCTCATGCCACCGATGAGCATGGCGCCGAACAGGGCACCTTTCAGGTTGCTTGTGCGATCGGTCTTGAGCGAATTCCGTGCTGTCATGAACGAGTACTCCTGATTGAGATTCCTTTTCATGGCCGGATGCTGCGCCATACCCTCATACCTTGAGGGCATTGGGGGAATTTCAAGGGCGTGACGCTTGCGTTACACCGGGTCTTGCGCTGGTTGGGCCTATGTCGACGAAAGCGGGGCCCGAGCCAGACAGCAGCCGGTTGGTGCGACGTCATGCGGTCAGCGGGCGCTGGCATTGTGACGGCGCGAGGTTTCGGTAAAATTGCAAATGCAATTAATAATGCTTTTCATTTTTGTGTCAGTGGCATCGTCATCGACGGGGTCGAAGGCCCACTGACTCAGGACAAGGACCCGCCGTGGATCTGCTTCGCGTTATCTTTCGCCACTATCGCTGGCACTTTCTTGCCGTCATGTTGCTTAGTCTGGCCAGCGCCGGGCTCGGCATCGGCGCCATTGCCTTTATCAACCGTCGGCTGATCGAGGCGGTGGGTGATCCCTCAAACGTTTTACCCGCTTTTCTCGGGGTGATCGTCGCACTGCTGGTGGTGACCCTGGCCTCTCAGCTGGCGTTGACCACGCTTGGGCACCATTTCGTCTATGGACTGCGAGGTCGTCTGGTCAAGCAGATTCTGGATACCGATGTGGAGCGGCTCGAGCGGCTGGGCAGCGCTGAGCTGCTGGCGAGCCTGTCCAGCGATGTGCGTAACGTCACCATCGCCTTCGTGCGCCTGCCCGAGCTGGTGCAGGGCGTCGTGCTGACCATTGGATCGGCGGTCTATCTGGGCTGGCTGTCGCCCAGTCTCCTGCTGGTCACGGCCCTGTGGCTGGTGGTCACGATTGCCGGCGGTTCCTGGTTGGTGGCGCGGGTATATCGCCATCTGGCCAAGGTGCGTGAAAGCGAGGACAGGCTTTATCAGGACTACGAGGCCGTCATCCAGGGGTGCAAGGAACTGGCACTCAACCGCAGCCGGGCGCGGCGCCTCTTCGAGGGACCCTATACCGATGACGCGTGCGCTTATCGTGACCATATCATCCGGGCTGACACCTACCATTTAAGCGCCGTTAACTGGTCGAACATCATGATGCTCGGCGCCATTGGCGTGGTGTTCTATCTGGCCAATGGCTTGGGCTGGGCAAGCACCGCCGTCGCCGCGACCTATTCGCTGACGCTGCTGTTCCTGCGCACACCGCTGATTCAGGCGGTGGGAGCCTTGCCAACGCTGCTGAGCGCTCAGGTCGCCTTCGACAAGATCGCGGCATTGGAGCTGGCCGAACCGCAAGCGGATTTCGCGGTGGCCGAGCCGGCGACGGCGGACTGGCAAACCCTGACGCTGCGCGGCGTGAGCTTTACCTATACCGGCAGCGATGCTCTGCCAGGCTTCCGGGTCGGCCCTCTGGATTTGACCCTGAGGCGCGGCGAGCTGGTGTTTCTGATCGGCGGCAATGGCAGCGGCAAGTCGACTCTGGCCAAGCTGCTGACAGGCCTCTACCAGCCCCAGGAAGGAGAGCTGCTGCTGGACCATAAGCCGCTGAACGATGCCCTGATACCGGCCTATCGGCAGCGCTTTTCTGCGGTCTTCACCGACTTTCATCAGTTCACGGACTTGGTCGGCCCTGAAGGGGGCCAAGCCGATCCGGCGCTCGTCGAAGTGTGGCTCGACTATCTGGCGATGCGCGACAAGCTGATGTTCGAGGGCCAGCGGGTGACCAATCCCGAGCTTTCCCAAGGGCAGCGCAAGCGGCTGGCGCTACTGATGGCGATCGCCGAGGAACGTGACCTGCTGTTGCTGGACGAGTGGGCCGCCGACCAGGACCCGCAGTTTCGCCGGGTCTTCTACCGCGACCTGTTGCCCCAGTTGAAGGCGATGGGCAAGACGGTGTTCGCCATCAGCCACGACGACCACTACTTCGACCATGCCGATCGGCTGTTGGAGATGCACGGCGGCCGGCTGAGCGAGTTGACCGGTGACCAGCGGGAGCGAGTCAGTCGCGATGCGGTGGCGAGACTGGATCAGGGGGAGGGCTGAACGGCATCAGGGGTTGGCATTGTTAATCTAAATAAAAAAAATTATCATTTAATTTCTTGATATGTCACAACCGTCATCCCCTGACGCATCCCGCCTCCCACTATCAGGTAAGATCCATGCACTCACCTCTTCACCACTCGCAACACCACCTGCAGCTATCGCCACTGACCGTCGCCGTTCGCTATGGTCTGACGTTATCCCTGCTCTGTGCGCCACAGCTGGCGATGGCGCAGGACGAGCAGGCCGCCAGCACCGAGGCCGATCCTATGGTCGTGACCGCCACCGCGCTGAAGGTCAACGCCCCAACGATCGAAACACCGCGGGCGGTATCCACGGTCGGACGCGAAGAGCTCGACGAGCGCAATGTCCAGAGTCTTGACGAGACCTTCCGCTACCGTTCAGGCGTGCTGTCCGGACATTATGGCGCCGACAACGACACTGACTGGTTCAAGGTGCGGGGCTTCGATCAGGCCACCTACCAGGACGGTCTGCGTATTTATCGAACCGGTTACTATCAATGGTTGCCCGAGCCTTATGGCCTGCAGAGCGTTGATGTATTCAAGGGGCCAGCATCGATTCTCTACGGCGAGGCGCCGGCCGGTGGCCTGGTCAATGCCGTCAGCAAACGACCGACCGCCGAGCGGCGGGGTGAAGTCAATCTTCAGGTCGGGAACCGGCATCATCGCCAGCTGGGCATCGATACCTCCGGTCCGCTGACCGAGACTGGAGATGTGCGGTATCGCGTGGTCGGCATGGCCAAGCAGCGCGATGGCGATCTCGACAATACCGAGAGCGAGCGCTATTACTTCGCGCCGAGTCTCGAGGTGGATGTCAGCGACGATACCAGCATGACCTTCCTGGCCAGCGTCCAGAAGGACGATGCGGTCCCCACCAACCCCTTCAAACTGACTTATGGCACCGTCGAGGACACGCCCTTTGGCAAGGTCGATCCTCAGACGAGTTACGGTGAGCCGGACTACGACACCAACGAGCGCACCCAGGCGTCTCTGGGCTATGAGCTTCGTCATCGGTTGAACGACACCTGGCGCTTCGAACAGAACCTGCGCTATAGCCATCTGGATCTGAAACTTCGCAGCACCTACATTTCCGCTCGCCAAGCTGGCAGCGAGCGCCTGGCATCCCGCGGGTTGGTGTATCGCGATGGCGATATCGAGAGCTGGATGCTGGACAATCGCTTGATCGGGACCTGGTATGGTGACCGCACCGAAAATACCCTGATGATCGGCCTTGGCTATCAGGATCTTGGCCTGGAAGGTCAGGAGGCAGACCTCTTCAGCTTCGGCGACCCCATCGACATCTTCGATCCCCAGTATGGCAACTACACGCCGGTGAGCGGCGATCAGCTGACCGAGCGTGAGATCGACAAACGGCAGACCGGCCTGTATCTGCAGGATCAGCTGCGTATCGACGACCGCTGGGTGCTGTTGGGCAGCGTGCGCTATGACCAGGCGAAAACCGATAACTTCAACCGCACCGACGGCACTACCCAGCGTGCCGATGATGACCAGGTCTCCTGGTCCGGTGGGGTGATGTATCTAGGCGATCATGGCATCAACCCTTACCTTAGCTACACCGAGTCGTTCGAGCCGCAAGCCAGCGCCGATAGCAACGGGCGCCTCTACGAGCCTCTCGAAGGTGAGCAGTGGGAAGCCGGCGTCAAGGTGGCGCCCCGTAGCTGGGATGGTTATGTCACCGCAGCGGTCTTCGACCTCGAGCAGCGCAACAGCCTGGTCACCACAGGAGGTGGGCGTCAGGAGCAGGTGGGCAAGCAGCGCTCCAAGGGCTTCGAGCTCGAGAGCGTTGGCTACCTCACCGATCAGCTGCAGCTCACCACCGCCTATACCTATACGGATGCCCAGCGCGAAGGCGACGAGCGCAAGAGCTTGATTCCGCGTCACCAGGCATCGGCCTGGCTGGATTACCGCTTCCAGGAAGGCGCTATGGCAGGGCTCAAGCTGGGCGGCGGCGTGCGTTATGTTGGCGAAAGCGTCTACGACCAGATCACCGTGCCGGACTATACCCTGGTCGATGCCATGGCCAGCTACGACTTCGCCGACAGCTGGCGGGCGCAGGTCAACGTCAATAACGTGACCGACAAGGAATACACCGCCAGCTGTGATTACTGGTGCTACTACGGCGAGTCGCGCAGCGTGATCGGCAGCCTGAGCTACCGTTTCTGATTCGACTCTTGGTTAGGTGTCTTCATCGACCGCGTCTGGCGTCATGCCGGGCGCGGTCTTTTCGATGGCGGGCGGCGGTTTTCTCGAGGGCCGGGCGAGGTCTTGCCAGTAGCCTTTGCGTGCTTCGCCGCCCTGGTCTGGTTGGACCGGGGCGGCGTGACAGCAACGTCAGCGGCGGCCAAGCCCCCACATGAAGTAGGCGCCGCCCAGCAGCGAGGCAACCAGGCCGGCGGGAATCTCCTGTGGGAACAGCAGTTGGCGGCCCAGCCAGTCGGCCAGCACCATCAGCAGTGCGCCGGTAAGTGCCGCGCCTGCAAGGTGTGCCCTGGCGCGGCTAAAGCCCATCAGCCTTGCCATGTGGGGCGCCAGCAGGCCGACGAACGAGAGCGGACCGACCACCAGCGTGGCGGTGGCAGTCAGCAGGGCGACCAGCGCCAGCAGGGCGAGCCGGGCCCGGACCACCGGTAAGCCGAGTGCCGCGGCAGAGGGCGCCCCCAGCGGCAGGATATCCAGCCAGCGGGTCAGCGGTGCAGCGGCCAGCGCCAGCACTAGAGCCGCCCCGGTTACCGTCAGGGCGCTGGTCAGGTCGACGTAGTAGGTGGAGCCAGACAGCCAGGCGATGATCTGTTGGCCGCGAGGGTCGCCGCCGGCCAGCACCAGGGACTTGATCGCCTCGAACAGAGCGGTAATCGCCACCCCGGTAAGCAGCAGCCGCTGGGGCTGGAAGCCGCTGTTGCGGTTGACCAGCACCAGCACCGCCAGCGAGACCAGTGCCCCCAGCACGCCAGCGCCAACCAGCGTCAGGTTGCTCGGTGCCGGCAAGAGAAATATCGCGCCGATCAGGGCGATGGCGCTGCCGCCGCTGATGCCGAGGATCTCGGGGCTGGCCATCGGGTTGGCGGTGAGGCGTTGAATCAGCGTGCCGGCAATGGCCAGCATCACGCCGCTGCCGGCAGCGGCCAGCAGCCGCGGTAGCCGCCACTGCAGCAGGTCTCCATCGCCGATCGAGGCCCATTGCCAGCCACCTACGCCCTGACCGGCCAGCAGCGCGATCACGGCCAGCGCCATTAGCGCGGCGGCAAGCTTGGTGGCGAGTCGGCGAGGGGTGGGATGCCGGCTACCGACCGCTCGGGCCTCGCGGGGCGGCGCGTTGCCGCCGAAGCGAAGGCGTGGAATCAGCCACAGCAGTAGCGGTGCGCCCAGCGCGGCAGTGAAGGCCCCGGTGGGGATCATGGTGGGCAGTAGCCCGCTGAAGCGCTGCAGCAGCAGGTCGGTAACCGCCAGCAGTAGTGCGCCGAGCAGCGTCGACCAGATCAGCCTGGGCCCGAGCCGGCGGGCACCGGCCAGGCGCACGATGTTGGGGGCGGCCAGGCCGATAAAGCCAATGATGCCCACCACGCTGACCACGCAACCGGTGATGAAGACCGCCAGGCCCAGCCCCGCCAGGCGCAGATGCTTGAGCGAGATGCCGAGGCTTCGCGCGCCGGCTTCGTCCAGCTCTAGCAGGGCGAGCGGACGCACTAGCCAAGTGGCCAATAGGGCAGCCAGTGCCAGGCGCGGGGCCAGAAAGGCGGCGTCCTGCCAGCCATTCTGGGCAAGCGACCCGGCTCCCCAGATCAGCAGTCCCTTGAGGGCCTCCTGATGGAAAAGCAGCAACACCATGCCCAGTGCCCCCAGATAGAGGTTGATCACCAGACCGGCCAGGACCACCACAATCGGCGACAGGCCGCGCCGCCAGGCCAGCAGGAAGACCAGCCCCATGGCAAGACCGCCGCCGGCCAGTGCCACCCATTCACGACCCAGCGCCAGCAACCCCGGAGCCATCAGGCTCGCAGCCATCAGCGCCAGGTTGGCGCCGCTGGTGACGCCCAGGGTGGTGGGGGCGGCGAGCGGGTTCCTGAGTACCTGCTGCATCAGTACCCCCGCCAGTGCCAGGCCGCCGCCGGCCAATAGCGCCATGGCCAGCCGAGGCCACCAGGCAACGTGCAGCACCAGGCTGTCCGCACTGGCGTCCGGCACGCTGAACAGAGCCAGCAGACCGCCTGTCAGCCCCAGGCTTGCTTGCAGGTGCATGACGGCAAGCGTGGCTGCCAGCAGGCCAAGCAGCAGGCAGGCATGGCCGGGGGTCAACCGAAACCGTGGCAGAGGCGGGCGGGGCAAAGACTCAGCGGGCATTGGCGTTCTCCATGGCGGTCACCAGTAGGTCGGCGAAGCGCCGGGCGGAAGGCAGGGCGCCGAAGCTCCACACGGGCTCCAGGATCAAGGGGGCGCCCTGGCGACGCACGAGTTCTTGCCACAGGCCGCTGTCGGCGAGCGATGCGCGCACGCCGGCCGGGTAGGGTTTGACGACCACCAGTCGGGCATCGATTCCCACCAGTGCTTCGAGAGGCACCAGCGAGAAGCCCCAGGCGTTGGTGTTGCCGGTCCAGGCATTGGTCAGCCCCAGGCGTTCGAGGACCGCCTGATAAAGGCCGTTTTCACCGAATACCCGTACGTGGCGAGCATCCATGAATTGCACGATCAGCAGCGGGGTGGCGTCATCGTCCAGCCGCGACGTCAGATCAGCGAGTTCGGCCTCCGTGGCCTCGATCAGCCGCGTGGCCGCCTGGGGGCGGTCGATTAGAGCGGCCACCGAGCGGGTCAGTTCGCACATCTCGTCCCAGGTGTCGCGACCGGGGCTGAAGAGCGTCAGAGTATCGACAGGGGCGATGCGTTCGAGCCGGGGGGCGAGGTTGGCAAACATGGGCGAAATCAGAATGCGGTCTGGATCGATGCTCGCCAGCAGTTCGAGGTTGGGCTGGGTCCGCAACCCGAGGTCACTGACCGAACTGGGCATCGTGGGCTCACGGACCCAGGCATGATAGGCATCGACCTGGGCGGCCGCCACTGGCGGATGATCCAGGGCGATGAGGGTCTCGGCGAGCGTCCAGTCGAGAGTGGCCAGTCGCGTTGGAGCCGCTGTCGCCGTTGTCGCCGTTGTCGCCGCGGCGAAGGCGAACAGCAGGGCCAATGGCCCAATGAGCCTGGCAAGCAGGTGGCTTGGATGAAACATGGAGAGTCCTGCGCTTAGTGAGCGACGGCGACGCGATGCTCACCGCTTGGGTGTGAGATGACATGCATGGGGATGCCGTAGATGGCCTTGAGGGTGTCGCCGGTCATGATGGTCTCCGGCGTGCCCTCGGCCAGCAGGCGACCCGCATGCAGCGCCACGAGTCGGTCGCAGTAGCGGGCGGCCAGATTGATGTCATGCAGTACGATGACGACCCCAAGTTCCAGCTCCTGGCACAGCCGGCGCACCAGCTCCAGCACCTCTATCTGGTGGGCGATGTCCAGCGCCGCCAGCGGCTCGTCGAGCATCAGGTACTGGCTGCCCTGAGCCAGCAGCATGGCCAGCCAGATCCGCTGGCGCTCGCCGCCCGACAGAGTGTCGACCATACGATCGGCGAAGGCCTGAGTGCCGGTCAGGTTCATGGCGCGCGCAACCTGCGCCTTGTCTTCGCGGCTTGGCCGACCGAGCAGGCCTTGCCAGGGATAGCGCCCGAAGCCCACCAGTTCGCGGCCGGTGAGGTCCTCGGCGGGCGGCAGCTGCTGGGGCAGGTAGGCCACCCGGCGGGCGAAGGCGCGGCTTTTCCATTCGCCAAGTGTCGTGCCGTCCAGGCGGATCTCACCTCGACTCGGCGCCTGCTGTCGAGCCAGCAGCTTGAGCAGGGTCGACTTGCCGGAACCGTTGTGGCCGATCAGCCCCACCACCTGACCGGGAGCCAGGGCGAGATCGGTGGGGTGTAGCAAGGGCGTGCCATTGACCTCGAAAGTGGCGGCGCTGACATCAAACATGACGGGTCCAGAGGTGAGTGGTGTAAGTGGATATTAAAGCAAATCATTATTGTTCGTAATGTCTTTCCTTGCAACGATACCTGCCGGCACTCCTTGGAGCACCGGCAGGTTCAACCGCTCGTTTTCGTCGCCTCGGCGGTTAGATGACCTGGGCCCATTCGGCGGCTGCCGCGGGCTGCCAATCGATGGGACCCTCGTATTCTCTCAAGTCGAATGCCTGCCGGCCGGCGGCATGGTTGAGGATGGTCGCCGAGCGCCAGGGCATCAACGACAGCTGGGGTTCGGCAATGCCATGGCTGTGTCGGCCGGCATTGACCGCATAGAGACGGTGTGCGGCAGGTCCGTCCCAGCGGACCTCGAAGTGTGGCCCTAACACCAGTTCGCCATGCTCGTCGCGTTCGAGGCGGTCCGCCAGGGGCGTCAGATAGTCCGGCAGCGGGGAGTGGAAGCCGGTGGCGAAGATAATGATGTCGGCGGCGAAGTCCTCACGCTGGCCGGTGAGCCCATGGGAGGTGGTCAGCTCGAACCCCAGGCCATGACGCTTGAGGTCGATGGCTTCGCGATGGGGGTGGAGTCGCGCCCAGCGGGGCTCGCCGAGCACGTCGAAGCGGTGGTACAGCTCCCGATACAGGGCCTGGAGGGCGGCGGGAGTGATGCCGTCGCTGGCCAGTTTCTGGGCTGACACTTCGCGCTCTCGGACATCACGGGGAAGGCCGTGGAACAGCCGAGTGTAGTCCGGAGTGAAGTACTCGTTGGTGAAAGCCGTTTCGTCCAGAGGCTCGAAGTTGCGTCGCCGCGATACCCAGCTCAGTTCCCTGGGCTGCCCCCAGTGACCGCGCAGGGCATTGAGGAAAACGTCGGCGCCGCTCTGCCCGCCACCGACGATCACCACGCGTCGTCCGCTGAAGTCGCGGCGATGGTGGGCGATATCGGCGGCATGCAGGCAATGGGGACCCAGGCAGGCACTGGCGAAGTCCGGCAGCCAGGGCCGCTTGCCGGTGCCCAGGCTGAGATGGCGGGCCCGGTAGTCGCCGTGGTCGGTGCGTAGCCGGAAGCCGGCCCTGTCCAGGGTGACCTCGCGCACGGCCTCGCCCAGGCTGACGTTGTCCAGGCGCCGGGCGGCCCAGCCCAGGTAGTCGGAGAACTCGGCGCGACTTACGGTGCCGGTATCGGTGTTGAGGAAGCGATAGAAGCGACGATGAGCGACCAGGTAGCTGAGAAAAGAGTGCCGGTTGTCCGGGGCCACCGCCGTGACCAGGTCCTTTAGGAAACCGGTTTGCAGGTGGGTGTCGGGTAGCATTAGCCCGGGGTGCCAGGTGGGGTCGCGGCGGCGCTCGAAGAAGCGGGTGGACAGCTCTGGTAGATGCGAGTCGGCCAGGGCAGCGATGCTCAGGTTGAAGGGGCCGGCCCCCAGGCCGGCCAGGTCGATAACGCGAGAATCAGTCATCGGACATCTCCTTGGCGAGGGGCTTATCGGCGGCCTTCGGC
>CETM01197559.1_pt1 | contig 15921 bp, 13 predicted proteins | sample 361451 | NCBI WGS metagenome assembly CETM01 (sample SAMEA2622690, study PRJEB7988) | marine metagenome | isolation source: saline water (ENVO:00002010), including
TATTTTTAGCACAATTGAATAATATTGTTGGAGACATTGAGGGTAACTTAAATAAAGCAATTGATGTACTTGAAGAAGCAAAGAAATTAGATTCTGATTTGGTTGTTTTTTCAGAGCTTTATTTATCTGGCTATCCTCCTGAGGACCTAGTTTTAAAAACGTCATTCGTGTCAGCCTGTAATTCTGCATTAGATTTAATAATTAAATGTTCAGAAGAAAAACAATTAGGATTAATTATTGGTCTACCAATTTACGAGAAAAATAGACTTTTTAATGCTGCTGCAATCATAGATAAAGGCCGGCTAATTGGTTTTTCAAAAAAAGTTAATTTACCTAATTATAGCGTTTTTGATGAAAAAAGGGTTTTCAGTAAAAATGATGCTCCGAAAATTTTTGATTTTAGAGGGGTTAAGTTGGGTGTACCAATTTGTGAAGATATATGGATGGATAATGTTTGTCGGGAGCTTAAAGATCAAGGCTGTAATTTAATAATATCTCCAAATGGGTCTCCATTTGATAAATATAAGATTAATCAGAGAAAAATAATTATTGAAGACAGAGTAACTGATGTTCAAATACCTTTTATATATGTTAATCAAGTTGGGGGGCAGGATGAGCTTGTTTTTGATGGAAGTAGCCTTGTAATGAATGGAAATAAAGAAATAGTTTTTGAAGCCCCTTCTTGGGATGAAAATAAATCTGTAGTTGAATTTGATATAGATCAAAACAATTTTAAAAATTTACATTTCGATAAGGCCAAGACCTCTGATTTGGAAAACATTTATATGGCTACAGTTATTGGTTTAAGAGATTATGTTACCAAAAATAATTTCCCCGGAGTGATTTTAGGTTTATCTGGAGGTATTGACTCTGCATTTTGTGCAGCTGTAGCAGTTGATGCTCTTGGAAAAGATAAAGTTAATGCTTATATGCTTCCATCTGTTTACACATCTAAAGATAGCCTGGAAGATGCAGAGGATTGCGCAAAAAGACTTGAAATACAATTAGACTCAATATCAATAGGTAGTACTTTTTCATCCTTAGAGGAGTCTTTGAAAAAGTTATTTAGGGGGCTACCAACAGATATAACAGAAGAAAACCTGCAATCAAGAATAAGAGGCACCATTTTGATGGCTATATCAAATAAGAAAGGTAAAATGCTAATAACTACAGGAAACAAATCAGAAGTTTCTGTTGGCTATTCTACTTTATATGGAGACATGAATGGTGGATTTAATCCTATAAAAGATATTTACAAGACAGAATTATACGCTCTTGCAAATTGGCGAAATGTAAATGTACCTCAAAAAGTTTTATTACCTAAAAAAGATATAATTCCTGAAACAATAATAAATAAAGAACCAACAGCTGAGCTTAGAGATAATCAAAAGGACACCGACTCTTTACCTTCTTATGATCAACTAGATCAAATATTAGAAGGCCTAATAGAATATGAGTTAAGTACAAGTGATCTTGAGAAAAAAGGGTTTTCACGAGAAGAAATAAAAAAGGTGGAAAACCTGTTATATATTTCTGAATATAAAAGAAGACAGTCAGCTCCAGGAGTTAAAATAAGTCTTAGAAATTTTGGAAGGGACAGAAGATATCCAATAACTAATAAATATAGAGATAAAATTGAGTAGTTATATAACAAGATTTGCGCCCAGTCCTTCAGGTTTATTACATGTAGGCAATGTAAGAACTGCATTACTAAATTATTTAGTTTCAAAAAAAAACAATGGAAAATTTATCTTAAGAATTGATGATACTGATAAAGAGAGAAGTAAAGATAACTTTATTGATGAAATTAATGAAGATCTTAACTGGCTGGGTTTAAACAGCGATGAATATTATAAGCAATCTGAAAGAATTGATTTATATGATGAAGCTTTCGAACTTCTTAAAGGTAAAGAATTAATTTATCCATGTTTTGAGTCGTCAGACGAATTGGATAAAAAAAGAAAAAGATTAATTGCTAGAAGGATGCCACCCGTTTACGACAGGGCGGCTTTAAAACTTACTAACGATGAAATAACTTCCCTTTTAGACTCTGGAAAAAAACCTCACTGGAGATTCAAGCTATCTAACAAAAAAATTACTTTTACAGATTTAATTAGAGGTGAAGTTAATGTGGATTTAGCAGCCCAATCTGATCCTGTTTTAAAGAGAGAGGATGGAGATTATTTATATAATCTTCCAAGCGTTGTAGATGATATTGACTTGAATATAACTCATATAATAAGGGGTGAAGATCATATTACTAATACAGGTATACAAATTGAAATTTTTAATGCTCTAGGCTCAAATATACCAATATTTGGACATAACTCATTATTGGTTTCAGAAAGCGGCGAACCTTTTTCAAAAAGAAATTCTGCAGCTTCGGTTAATCAACTTAGAGAAGATGGTATTGACCCAAATGCAATTAATTCTCTAAATGCGTCTATAGGAAGTTCAGTTGATATCAAGGCATTTAATTCGTTAAATCTTTTATCAAATAAATTTGAGATCACATCATTAGGCAGAGCACCGGCACGGTATAGCAATAACCAACTTCATAAACTTAATACCCAACTAATTTCAAATTATAATTTTGAAAAAGTTTCTTTGCTACTTGGGCATAATAAAGGAAACTTTAATGAAGAACTTTGGGATTGTATTAAGCTAAATATATCAAACATATCAGAGATTGTTGATTGGATTAAGATTATAGATGAGCCAATAAATATTGATTTAAATATTGAAGAAGAATTTTTAAAAATTGCTCAAGATCTATTGCCAAAAGAGCCATGGAATAAAGAAACATGGGATCAGTGGATATTGAAAATAAAAGAAAAAACTGAAAAAAAAGGCAAGGATTTGTTCATGCCAATAAGACTGGCATTAACAGGTAAGACAGAAGGACCAGAATTAAATAAACTTATTTTATTAATGGGCTATAATAAAGTGTTAGAAAGATTAAAGAGAAAATAATATGTCCAAAGCGAAGGTTATTTTATTTGATACTACACTTAGGGATGGTCAGCAAACCCAAGGAGTAGATTTCTCAGTTCAGGATAAAGTTAATATTGCTAATGCTTTAGATGGTATTGGTATAGATTATATTGAAGGTGGTTGGCCAGGTGCGAATCCAACTGATACAAAATTTTTTGAGCAGAATAATAGTTTTTCAAACGCAAAATTTACCGCTTTTGGAATGACTAAAAGATCTGGGAGGTCAGCTGATAATGATCCTCAACTTAGATCATTAATTGATACAAATTCTGACTCAATTTGTTTAGTTGCTAAAACTTGGGATTTTCATGTTGATTTAGCTCTAGGGATTTCTCTAGAAGAAAATATTGATGCAATAAAAGATTCTGTTTTATCAGTTATGTCAAATGGCAAAGAACCACTTATCGATTGCGAACATTTTTTTGATGGATTTAAATCAAATCCAAAATTTTCATATAAATGTATTGAAGCCGCATTAGAGTCTGGAGCTGAATGGGTTGTTTTGTGCGATACAAACGGAGGAACCCTTCCCAATGAAATCTTTAATATCGTAACTGAAATAACAAAAAAATTTCCTGGAGATAAGATCGGGATACATTGCCACAATGATACGGAAAATGCTGTGGCAAATAGCCTTGCAGCAATAGATGCGGGTGCAAGACATCTTCAAGGAACTATTAATGGGTTAGGTGAAAGATGTGGCAATGCTAATTTGATCTCTATAATTCCTACATTACTACTTAAGAAAGAATATTCTGAAAAATATGATATTTCTGTTGATGCTAGTAAATTATCAGAATTGAAAAATTTATCTCGCCTTGTTGATGATATTCTAAATAAACATCCTAACAATCATCAGCCTTATGTTGGAGAAAATGCATTCGCTCATAAAGGCGGACTTCATGTATCGGCAGTTATGAAAGATCCAACGACATATGAACATATTAACCCTGAACTTGTAGGTAATAACAGAAAAATATTGGTCTCAAATCAGGCTGGTAAATCAAATCTTCTCTCAAGACTTGAATCAATTGGCATGGATATTAACAGAGATGACAAGAGAATTAATACACTTCTAGAGATAGTAAAAGAAAAAGAATTTCAAGGATATTCGTATGATGGGGCTGGTGCTTCTTTTGAAATACTTGCAAAAAATGTTTTAGATCAAGTTCCGAGTTTCTTTTCGGTTGAAAACTACGAGGTTACAATTGCTGGAGCTAAAGATAAGAGCTCTCGATCAAAAGCAACTATATCTATTAATGTCGATGATAGGATTATCAAATCAGTGGGCAAGGGTAATGGACCAGTTAATGCACTAGACAATGCATTAAGAAAAGATTTAGGTATTTATAATAAGTATATTCAAGATCTTATACTCGTTGATTATAAGGTCCGTATACTTGATGGAGGTACTGAAGCTATTACAAGAGTTGTTATCGAGAGCTCAGATAGCAAAAATCAAAGTTGGTTTACAGTCGGCATTAGTCCAAACATTATAGAAGCCTCATTTGAAGCGTTAATGGATTCGATCAATTATAAGTTAATAAAATCTGACATTAAGTAAATTCTGGGTGAGAGAATATTTCCTCAACACTGTCACAAATATATAAATTTTTTAAACTTCTTGCCTCAATAAATTTATCATCATCATGTCTGATCATTTTATTTTTTTTTAGGTGTTGAATTAATTCAAGTAATGGTGACCAAAAATTACTGATATTTAATAAAAATATTTTTTTATCAGTTTCGCCCAAAGCAAATAATGCAAGCACGTCAAATACTTCATCTAAAGTGCCTATACCACCGGGTAGTGCAATTAAAATATCTGATAATTCAATTAATTTTTTTTTTCTATCAAATAAGTCTTTGGTTTCATAAATTTCATCTGACTTATCAAAGATAATGTGAGGCTTATTTAAGTAACTAGGAATGACTGAAATTACGCTTGAACCATTTCTTTTAACGCTTTTAGCTAAATCACCCATTAAGCCAAGTTTACCCCCACCAAATACAAGAGAGTAATTTTTATTTGCTAATAAGTCGCCTAATTCTCTCGCTTTTTCAGAAAAGATCTTTTCACCGTCAAGCGATGAACAAAATATACCAATTTTTAACATTTTTACTCTGCTGGTTGAGTTTTGTTAGTAAATAATTTTAAAATACTATAGTTATTCTTCTTCAAATATATTGGCATACTTAAAAGGGTAGGTACAAGAAAAAGAGTTAAAATACTTGAAAACCCTAATCCCCAAATTACAGCCGTGGAAAATGGAACCCACCATGCCGCCATTAATCCGCCAAACTCAATACTTCTATCAAACCAACCAATTGTAATCTGGAGTGCAACAGGTATTAAGGCAATCATTGTTGTAGCAGTTGTCAAAACAATAGGCCTAAATCTTTGGACAGAGGAATGTAATATCGTTTCTAAAGGATCGTCATGCTGAACTCTTAATCTATTATATGTATCAATTAAGACAATTGAATTGTTAACAATTATTCCCGCTAAAGAAACAATACCTAAGCCAGTCATTATAACTGAGAAATACTGGCCAACAATCATAAGACCAGTTAACGCCCCTATAGTAGAAAGTATAACAGTAGATAAAGTTATAGCTGCTTGATAAAAACTATTAAACTGAGTGAGTAAAATTATGAACATAAGAAATAACGCACCAACCATGGCATTTCCAAGAAAAGCAGCCGACTCTTCCCTTTCTTCATCAGCACCAGCAAATTTGATAAATACATTCTTAGGAAAGTTTTGCTCTAAAATCCATTCCTTTAATTCACCGCTTTTATCTACTGCTAGAAACTTTTTTCCTGTTGAGGGATCAATAGAAGTATTTGCTCTTATTTTAAAAATTCTTAATCCATCAAGTCTTTCAATAGTTGATACTTTTGAATTAGGTGTCCTTGTTACAAAATTTGATAATGGGACAGCACCCTCACTTGTAGGGATTCTTAATTGATCAAACTCTTCAATCATTCTGTATTCTTCTGGGAAACGAACACGAATATCTACCTCGTCATCAGAATTATCAGGTCTATATTTATCAACTAGGATTCCATTTGTAACTAATTGAACAATAGCACCAATTGTTGATATATCAGCTCCAAAACGACCAGCAAGCTCTCTATCAACATTTATAATCCACTCAATACCAGGTAATGGCATAGTATTATCAACTTCCTGAATTCCATCCATATTCTCTAATTTTGAGGTAATAAGCCTTGTAATTTTATTAAGATTATCTGGGTCATTTGAAGTTACTTCCATTTGAATATCTTTGCCTGTATCAGGTTTATTTTCAATTTTATATGCTTCAACAATAATCCCTGGTAAAAGTTTTGATTTACTTAAAATATCATCTTTAATTTTATCTGCTGATCTTCTCTCATGAACTGGTTTTAATTCCACCATCAATGATGCAATCTGATCAGTTCTATTGCCCGAACCACCCATTGCCGAGTAAACATTAAAACCATCGCCAGAACCTATTGAAGTAAGAACTCGTTCAACGCCATCGGTATTCATTACTATCTGCTCGACATCAACTGAAAGATATAATTGCTCCTCAGGAGATAAATTTCCTCTTGCGTTAACATGCACAAGCATTTGATTAGAGTCTGTATCTACGGAGTATTGTGAACCAGCATTAAAATTTGAGTAGAGCACTATTAATGTAAAAACCACTAGAATTGCTGATATCAAAACCATAAATGGTCTTTTGAGACACTTTTCTAGTAACCTTGCATAAGATAATGTAATGCCTTGCAATTTTTCGAAATTGAATTCTTCATCCAACTTGATTTTGTTTTTTTGTTCTGTTTTACCAAATATCGATCCCATAACTGGTATAAAAATCAGCGCAGAAAATAATGATGAAACTAATACTAAGCTCACCATAAATGGCATCCATTTCATGAATTGCCCTGGAATTCCTGGCCATAAAACAAGTGGAAGAAATGCCGCAAGAGTTGTTGCTGTAGACGATATTATAGGCCATATCATCCTTTTATAAGCTTGAGTATAAGCTGACTTTCTGTCGAGGCCTTCTGCCATTTTTCTATCAGCATATTCAACCATTACTATTGAACCATCGACAAGTAAACCAACTGAAACCAACAAACCAAACATTACCATCATGTTTATATACCCGCCAGAAACAGCAAGCAGGGTTATTGCCATAAGAAAAGAAGTAGGAATTGATATACCTACCATTAAAGCAGATCTTATTCCTAATGATGCTATAACCAAAAGCATAACACTTATGATGGCATTTGAAATAGCATTAGATAGAGATCCAAGCATTTCATTAATGTAATCAGAAGTATCTGCAGAGAAATTTATGAAAATGTTGCTAGGTAGATTATCCTCTTTATATTTATTTCCAACCTTTCTGATTTCTTTATTTATTAAAATTACATTTTCACCAATTCTTTTTTTTACATCTAAATGAATTGCAGGTTTACCGTCAATGCGAGCATAAGTTTCATTTTCCTTAAAGGTGCTTCTTATCTCAGCAATATCTCCAAGCTTAACAGTACTTTCTCCACGCGTAATAATACCTATGTTATAAACATCTTGAGCATTCTCATAAACTGCAGGTACTTTAACAGAGAATTTTCCTTGGCCTTTGTTAATTGAACCAGCAGCAACAATTCTATTATTGCCTGTTATTGATCTTATTAAGTCAGCAAGAGAAACATCATAATTTTCAAGCTTTGAAGGACTTACAAGAATTTCCAATAATTCCTCTTTATCACCAACTATTGGGGCCTCTAATATGCCAGGTATGCGTTCTATCTGATTTTGCAACTCCTTTGCATGCAAAATGAGCGTTCTATTTGGAACCCTACCTGACAATGATACAGTTATCACAGGCATCGTTGCCATGTTAAATTCTAAAACTTTAGGCTCCTCGGTATCTTGTGGAAATTCAGATTTTGCCAGATCTACTTTTTCCCTGACATCACTTAAAACTTTATCTTTATCAAAACTAATATCAAATTCTAATAATACTGACCCATAATTTTGAGCAGCCATTCCAGAAATTTCTTTTAATCCCTCAATATTTTTTAATTCTGTCTCAAGAGGTCTAACTATAAGCCTTTCAGAGTCTTCAGGTGATATACCAGGAAGAACAACTGAAACATATACAAAGGGTACATCTATATCTGGCTCAGCATCCTTTGGAATAGAAATAAAAGTAAGGGATCCTATTGTAATAAGAATAATCATAAGAAAAACAGTAGTTTTTCTCGCAGCCATTATATAATCAATTAAATTAATCAACTTTTATCATCCTGAAGTTTGTAATTAACTAAATCTCCACTTGATACAAATTCATGGCCAATTGTGATAATAATGACCTTTTCAGGTAATCCAGCTATCCAAACATATTCACCTTCATCACCTAAAATTTCAACTTTAGAAAATTGAGCAATATTTTTATTAACAATGTGTCGAACACCTACTTCACCTTTTTCATTCAAAGTTAATGAGGATGGAGGAATTAAATGGCCATTAATCTCTCTAATCGGAATAAATATTTCTGCTGTCAAGCCATCTTTATAACTAAAGATATCATTTTCAACCTCCATTTCAATTCTAAATGTTCTTGTTGCAGGATCGGCAGTATTGGAGATATAGGTTAAAGGCCCTTGGACTGTTTCTCCTGTTGATAAGTTAGCACTACTATTAATGCCAATTTTTACATTTGAGATTTCTTTTTCTGAAACTTGAGCAGTAATTTTAATTGGATTGTAGTCAACTACTTTTCCACAAGGTTTTCCAATAGATAAAAAATCCCCAACTTCTGCAAGTTTTTCATTAAAAACTCCATCAAAAGGTGCTCTAATATTAATATTATCTAATTCTTGTTCCATTTGCTTTACCAGAGCCTTGGAGGCATCGTAAGCTGCAGACGAAGCTGCTAATTGTGTTTGTGATCTATAACCTTTTTCTACAAGTTTTTTAGAAGCTTGCCATTCTAATTCTCTTTGTCGCATTAATGCATTTGCTTCATCAACTTTCGCCTTTCTTGCGTCAACGGTTTGCTTACAGATTATATCCCCCTTTTTTACTTTTTCACCTTTTTCAAAAAAAATATTTTCAATAATTCCTGTAGTTTCTGCTGCGATAAAAACATTTCGATCTGCTTCTGTTCTTCCTCTTAAGACAACAAAAGAAATCTTAGGTTTGGAAGTAAAAACTTTTGCACTTACAAGTGCAGAATTGTTTTCTATCTTGTCACCTTTAATATTGACTTCAGAATTAGTCCTTTTGTCTTCAGATGAAAAAATACCAGTGAACATCCAGAAAAGAAGTGCAGCTAGAGTTATTAACGAAGTTTTTACTGTTTTGCTCATTATATCTAAAAATAAATATGATTAATAAATATGACGCAAGCGTCATTTTTTATATAGGATATAGTTACCATCCTTGATATTTGCAAGATAAAAATGATAATTTTTTTTATTTCTAAATTGATTAAATTGTTTGAGACTGCTAATAATTTTTGGTCTAATGATAAAAGGGGAACAAATTCAGGGTTGACAATTCAGTAAAATTTTAAAACTGTATAAATACATATATATAGGATAAGGTTTTTTATCCTATTAGATTAATAATGAAGGGGACGCTATGTCTTTAAATATAAAATTTAAAATGATTGCATTTTTATCATTAGTTATTTTATTTACTAGTGCTATTAATGCTCAAAAAAATGATGATCCATCAAGGCAATTAGATCCAGTTAGATCTCTTTTTGCTCAATCAAATAATGCTTCTAAAGAAGCGCAAGGTCAAATAGATGCTCTTGATGATAGCACAAATGTTATTGTTCAAGAGTTCAGACAGAACTATCAACAACTAATAGATCTTACGCAATATAATGATCAATTAGAAATTCTTATCGACAGACAAGAAAGAAAAATGGTTAGAGTTGAAGAAGACATTGCGCGAATAAGTAGTTTAACTCGATCAGTCATGCCTTTAATGTTTAAAATGATAGATGCGCTTGATACATTTGTTGAGCTTGATGTCCCATTTCTTATTGATGAAAGAAGACAGAGAGTTGCAGGTTTAAGAACTCTTATGAACAACCCAGATGCATCTCCAGCTGAGAAATATCGAAAAATTTCAGAAGCTTATGAAATTGAAAATGAATATGGTCGTACAATTGAGGCTTACACTGGCAAGGTTAGTCCAGATGATGATAGGACAGTTAATTTCTTAAGGATTGGAAGAAATTCATACATTTATCAAACACTTGATGGTGATGATGCAGCTGTATGGAATAAATCTGAAGGTGAATGGAAAAGGTTGGGAGGATCTTATCGTCTTCCAATCCAAGTTGGAATTAGAATTGCTAATGAACAAGCGGCGCCAGATTTAATGGTGGTTCCACTTGAAATAACTTCGGATTAAAAGGTGAAAAAAATGAAAAATTACAAGCTAAAAAAATTAATTATATTAACTTCTTTTTTATCAATTTTTATTTTCCCTTTAGGCTCTTTTGCTCAGGAAGAAAATGAAACTCCTGCAGAAGTTACATCTTTAGAGCAACTAATTCTTAAAGTTCAAGAAGAGGCTCTTTATGATACGGAAGAAAATCGTCAACGAATTGCCAAATTTGTGGCTGAAAAAGATACGCAACAATCTATATTAAATAAAACTCTTGCCGATTTAAAAGTTCAGGAGGATAGAGCAGTTATTCTTGAAAAAGAATTTGATGAGAATGATGTCAAATTAAGTGAACTAGAGGATTTGAAAGCTGAGAGATTAGGTGCTTTTGGAGAATTATTTGGTGTTGTTAGAGGAACTGCTAGTGAAATGGGAGCTCAAATTAAAGAGTCTATCATCAGTGGTGAATTGACTGGAAGACATCAAACACTAACTGATCTTGCTAAATCAAAAAAGCTTCCTTCAAACGAAGAACTAGAGTTACTTTGGTACCATCTTCTCGAAGAAATGAAAGCTCAAGGAGAGGTTAAACATTTTACTGGAACTATAGTTGATACAGATGGTAGCTTCTCTGAGGAGGAGGTTATCAGAGTTGGTCCTTGGACAGCATTTGATAGAAGAGGTAATTTTTTAGGATACCTTCCTGATGATGAACGATATAGAGTGCTTGGAAGACAGCCTCAAGCTAGGTTTCTTGATTTAGGAGATAATGTTGTTGATGGTGATGCGGGTGATATTGTTAAGGGAGCAATTGATCCATCCAGAGGAGCTATCCTTGGTTTATTAATTCAAACTCCAGGTCTATCCGAAAGAGTTAATCAAGGTGGCATTGTAGGTTATATTATTATTGGGCTTCTTGTAATCGGCCTTCTTTTATCCGCAGAGAGAATTTTTAGGTTAACTGTTGTTTCCAGATCAGTAAATGCACAAGCAAAAGATGTCGATAATCCAAACGATGACAATCCACTTGGCCGCGTTCTTTCCGCTTATCATTCTAATAAAAGCGCAGATGTAGAAACTCTGGAGTTGAAACTAGATGATGCAATCCTAAAGGAATTACCTGCATTAGAGAGAGGTATTAATTTTATTAAATTATTATCCTCAGTTGCTCCACTGCTTGGTCTTTTAGGTACAGTTACTGGAATGATCGTAACATTCCAGGCTATTACTTTATTTGGTACTGGTGATCCTAAATTGATGGCTGGTGGTATATCTCAGGCATTGGTCACAACAGTTCTAGGCCTAACAGCTGCTATACCATTAGTTCTACTTCATTCTGTTGCTCAACAAAGAAGTAGGTCTATACAACAAGTATTAGAAGAACAGAGCGCTGGTTTAATTGCCGCTAAAGCAGAATCTAGTTAATAATTAAGGATTAAAGGTAATATAAATGGGTGACTTCTTAATTAAACTTATAAGACCGGATCTTGCTTTTAGCTCTCTTCGTGATTTTATAGAATTAGGTGGAGATGTTCTTTTAGCTATTATGCTTGCAACATTTATTATGTGGGCATTAATTATCGAACGTTATTGGCACTTTGCAACTTCACAAAAAGGTATTTCTAAAAATGCCATCAATGATTGGAATGAGAGATCAGATCATAGTTCTTGGTATGCTCGTAGAATAAGAGAAAAATTAATAAGTGAAGTAAAACAATCATCCGAGCGTGGTTTATTATACATAAAAACACTTGTAGCTGCTGCACCTTTGTTTGGATTGCTGGGAACCGTAACAGGAATGGTCGAAGTTTTTGATGTTATGGCTATTACAGGTTCTTCAAATGCTAGAGCAATGGCTGCTGGGATTTCGAAAGCGACCCTTCCAACGATGTCAGGAATGGTTGCTTCTTTATCTGGTCTATTTTTTATTGCGCAGTTAGAATCTAGATCAAAACGAGAAGTTTCATTTGTTGAGGATAATTTATCATTATCTTAACTTTTGATTATTAGGAGAAAAAAATGAGAAGAAGAGCGAGATTAGATGAGGAAAGTGAAATCAATATAACACCTTTATTGGATATTGTTTTTATTATGCTAATTTTCTTCATTGTTACTGCAACTTTTGTAAAAGAGTCTGGTATTGATGTAACGCGACCTGATTCTGAAACGGCCCAACAGCAAAATAGAGTGGGAATATTAATTGCTATAAGCGATAAAAATGAAATATGGATTAACAGACGTTTAGTTGATATGGATGCTGTTCAAGCCAATATTGAAAAGCTTCATGCCGAGAACCCTCAAGGTGGTGCCGTTATTCAAGCTGACGAAAGATCACAAGTTGGTCTTATGGTCGAAGTGATTGATGCTGTTAGGCTTGCTGGAGTTGAGCAATACTCAATTGCTGCATCTGAGAAAAATTAATTGGTGGTGATTTGTTAGATTTTATAAATAAAATAAAATTATACATAAATAAGGCTCAAGATATTGAGATAGCTGGCTATTCTTTAAAAGAAATAGATAGCAGAGTAACAGCCATTCCACTAGCTGCTATAGTTACTGTATTTTTATTTCTTGTAATGCAAGCTTTAGTGACAAGTAATGAGTATGATATCGGAGATGAAGCTGTTAGCATTAATATTAGTTTTTTGAGGCAGCTTCAGGATACTGAGACTCAAACTGCTAAGAAAAAACCTAACAGACCTGAACAAGAACAAGAACCTGATCCTCCAGATATGGATATACCGGAAACACCAAGACCTGAAATGTCTGCTGAAAGTGTTACAACACCTGATTTTGGGGGTCCTGCATTTGGATCATTTTCTGCTTCTACTGATGCGGATGTACTCCCAATAGTTAAAGTTCCGCCTCAGTATCCACGAAGGGCTACACAAAGGGGCATTGAAGGATGGGTTTTAGTAGAATTTACAATTACTCCAAGTGGTGCTGTTGTAAATCCAGTTGTTATTGATGCAGAACCTCCTGGCATATTTAATCGTTCAGCCTTAAGAACAATTGTGAAATGGAAATATAAACCGAGAATTTTGGACGGCAAAGCTGTTCCAAGACCTGGTGTTCAACATTTAATTACATATGAGTTAGAAGATGCTAGATAATTTAAAGTTTTGTATTAAGTATTTCATATTTGGTATTGTGATATTTTCTCTTGCGGTACCTGCAACAATTACCGTTTCTGGTTTATTTTCAGAGACAGTATATGCTCAAAAAAAGAAAGAGAGAAGAAAACCTCCTAAGGCAAAAAGAACTCAAACGATGAGTAAAAAAGTTGGTGCTGAGTTTATTAAGGCTCAAGAAGCATTGGGCGATGATTTGCCTGATCGTGCAATGGATATTTTAACTAATTTACTTAGAAGAGATGATTTAAGGCCATTTGAACAGGCACAAATTATTAGACTTCAGGCATATGTTTTTGCTGAAAAAGAGGATTATGACAAATCTCTTGATTATCTTCAGCGTGTTTTCTCTTTAAACGCACTTCAACCACAAGATCAGCTTGACCTACAATTTCAAATTGCTCAACTTTATCTAGCAACAGATAAATGGAATGAAGGCCATGATCAGTTATTAAGATGGTTTGATGACGCTGAAGACATGGGTTTTCCGCCAGGGCCATCAGCACATGCATTACTTGCTCAAATTTATCTTTATTTCGCCTCTGAAACTGAGAGAGACTCTCCCGAAGAAAAACAGTATTATAGAAAAGCTGAACCACACGCAGAAAAAGCAGTACTATCTGCTGCTGAACCAAGAGAAAATTGGTATCAAATATATTTATCAATCTTACTTTTTGATGACCGATATGAAGAGGCTGTTCCAATACTTGAAGCGATGACTTATAGGTTTCCAGAAAAGAAAAATTATTATAGACAATTAGCTGCTTTATATGCTGAATTAAAAAGGGAAGAAGATTCTTTTCACATTCAACAGATTATGTTCTCAAAAGATATGCTTGAAAAGCATGATGAACTTTTAAGAATTGCTCAATTATATCTATTCTATGAAGTACCTTATAAAGCCGCGCTTATTCTTGAGAAGGAATTGGAAAGTGGAAGAATTAAGGATGAAGAGAAAAATTGGGAACAATTAGCTAATGCTTGGCTATCAGCTCGTGAGTGGAAAAAAGCTATACCTCCACTAAAAAAAGCTGCTGAGATGTCTGAAGATGGTGAGTTATTCCTCAGATTAGGCCAAACCTTTATGCAAGAGGAAAATTGGAAAGAAGCTGAAGAATATATTAAATATGCTATTAAAAAAGGTGACCTTGATAACCCCGGTAGAGCTTGGCTTCTTCTAGGAATTACAAGAAATAAAAAAGGTATAAAGTATGAGAATTCAGCTTTATTTGCGTTTAAAAGATCTACAGGTTACGAAGATATGGAGGCTGATGCTAGAAGGTGGGTTAAAGTAATTGAGTCAAAACAAGCAAGAAGAGAAGCTGATCGTCTTGCTGCAGAAGCTGCAGAAGCTGAATTGGCTGATGACAGTATTTATTTTAATTAATTTTACTTTAAAGCATCAAGATATTTTATAACAGGTGGACCGTCTAAACACTCACCAATTGCTTTTCCCGCGGACCTAAAGTGATCGCTTTTACCATGATCATCAACGCTTTCTTGATCTTTATAATGCTCTAATACTAAGTAAGTATTTTCATGTTCTCTATCTTTTGCTACTTGATAAAAAATATTCCCTTCCTCGTTAGCTCGAACATCTGCAGTAAGATTTTTGAAAATTCTTTCAAAATCCTCGGCCTTATCTTCTTTAATTTTTAGTGTCGCTAATACGCAAACCATTTTTTCTCCTTTAAGCTATATTTTTAGATTGTATCTCGATGAGTTTTTTTAAGATCTTTCTATTTTCATTACCTAATTTTATATTATGTGAATATAGAACATTTAATTGATCCAAGGTTTTACTAATTTGTTTTTCAGCTCCCTTTAAAAGTGAGATATGCTTTTCCTCTCTTTCTCTATAAACCCTTAACTCTTCTTCTTGTCTTTCAATGAAGTTTGCAGCCTGGCTTAAAAGAGTCTTTATATCATCATGAAGAATTAATTCTTGCTCTTGCTCTTGCTTTGTAATTTCAGTTGTCGCGATTTCTCTAATTACACCTTTTAAAGATTCTTCACCGATTAATAGATTACCGCCTTCGGTTTCAACGGCATCGAGTTTACCGTTATAAATAAGCTCCCTGAGCTCATCAGGGTCCATACCAACTTTTCTTGCGGCTGATGCTAGTGTTAAGACTTTTTCTTTATTATCCATAAATTTATTTTTTAATCCTTGTCATCACTATTCTTAGTTTCTCGGTAATCACCATATTTATTATCCCGATCAGATAGAGCTTTTGTTAGACCTTCTTCAGCAACCATCTTAAAAAATTTTTTTGCTGACTTTGTATGCATTGATAATTGTTGTAATTCAGTACCAGCTCTTAAGGCTGATCTAATTCCCATCATTTCCATTTGCCTATGAACTGCTCTTTTATTAATTTGTTG
>CETM01457108.1_pt1 | contig 15898 bp, 11 predicted proteins | sample 361451 | NCBI WGS metagenome assembly CETM01 (sample SAMEA2622690, study PRJEB7988) | marine metagenome | isolation source: saline water (ENVO:00002010), including
TAATGTTGTCAATCCCGACAACTTGGTCACCACGATTGATAAGGTATAGCGATACAGCTGCACCAATGAAACCAGCAGCTCCGGTGACTAAGATTTTCATTAAAATATATACTCAAACGCTCAGATAAAGTTATGCTACTACTATACTTTAAATCTAAATAATGGAAAGTTACATGAGCAAGGCACTTATCGAATCTGTGTTAAGTTCAAGATCAGTGTTAATTACAAATACTGACGATATTTTAACTTACCACCAATCTCCAGAGGGTTTTACCTCCCAGATCAAAGGTGTGATTAAAATAGGTGATAGTTCAGATGTTAAGGCTGTCATTGAACTTGCGAACAAATGTACCGGCAGCAAAGACGCATTCGTTATATACCCTATCAGCACTGGAAATAATTGGGGCTATGGAAGCAGTATTCCACCAAGAGATGAGAGGGATCAATACCTACTCGATTTATCGCAGCTCAATAAAATACTGTACTTTAATCAAAAGACAGGATTGTGCACGATCCAACCAGGTGTTACACAACAAAAACTATATGATTTTCTAAAGAAGAGCACATCCGATTACATGGTACCTGTGACTGGCGCAGGTCCTTCATGTAGTGTTCTTGCTAATGCACTTGAGCGTGGTTATGGCATCACGCCTGTGGCAGACCACTTTTCAGCGGTGACTTCCATTAAAGGTTTCTTACCTACTGGGGAATACTATCAGTCGAGCGTTGCAGATATGGACGCAACATCTGAGCAACTTGCAGATAAATCATTTAAATGGAAACACGGTCCTTATCTCGATGGGATATTTACTCAGTCAGCAAACCTAGTAGTTACCGAAGCTACAATTTCGCTGGAAAAGGCAGGTGACGGCTTCACATCGTTCTACATGCAATTTTTTGAGGAATCTTCCTTTGAAACCGCCTATGAAGTCATTTCGGAAATATTCGACAAAGTGGGACGCAATGTTGGCAGTATGAACTTAATGGATAAAAGAAGGGTTTCCGCCATGATGGCAAAGAACCCAAATGGTCCAGGTTCTCACCAAAACATGACGCAGCAGCAAGTTGAGAAAATAAGTGAACAGAATAATATTCCAGAATGGACAATTATAGGAACAATCTATGGCCCAAAATATGTTTCAAAGGCCGTAAAAAAAGAAGTAAAAGCTGTAGCAAAAGAGAAAGCATCAAGACTTTTCTTTTCAAATGACCCATTTATCGAACTTGGGAAGTTCGTCACCAAACTAGCCCCGCGTTCTATTTTAAAGGCGCCACGCCAGCAACTAGAAACGTTGGAAGAAGGCATGGCGATTATGAAGGGTATTCCAAACCAAGTTGCATTGCCTCTTGCTTATTGGCGTAACTCAAATACCAAACCAGACAAAACAAAACCGCTAAATCCAGCTCAAGATAAATGCGGTTTACTATGGTATGCTCCATTAGTACCTGCCACTATGACGGCAATGCAGGCATTCATTAAATTAGTTAGGCTTACATGCAGTAAGTACAGTATTGAGCCAATGATAACCTTTACCAATTTTAATAAATACTGTACTGATAGCACTATTCCTATAGTGTTCGATATAAAAAGTGCTAAAGCTTGTACTGACGCGAAAGCGTGTCTACAAACTTTATACGAAGAAGGCCTGAAATTAGGTTTTGTTCCATATAGGCTTAACATTGAACAACAAGAGAAATTAGACACTACAAAGGTCTTCTGGAAAACCTCAAATAAGATAGCAAGCGCATTAGATCCTAATAACATTTTGGGGCCAGGTCGTTATGCAAAAGGGCGCTAGGTCCTAGTAATGTTAAACCAAACTTTCTTTATCATATGCGGTATTAAAACTATCAGGGGCATTTTCAACAAATGCCCTCTGATATAGGCGAAACGTCGAGAAATGCTTAAAAGTTTACTGTTACATACTCGACTATTTGGAATGAGCGCACGCTGCATAAAAAATAATATCACTTGCCGGCGAAAATTTAAAAACCAACCTTTGTTCAAATCCTCTAGCTGAGCTCTGACACCCGAAGGGGATGACAGCCCGAAAAAATACTCTGCTAAGCCTAGTACATCTAAAAGTAGTTTGGTTAGATGCATTTCTTCTGCAGTATGAACAACTTTTTGCCAAAAACACTCAGTAGAATTTTCAGTACAAATACAGTGGAAATCATACAGATCACGAAGCGAGGAGCTTACATCCTCGTTCCAAAATAAATGGACACAAGAATGCAACGCTTGCATATGCTTGGCCAAAACAATGATACCATCTTTAGACGTTACTATATTTTTTCTTAGCAGTTCTTCGTCGGGTGCTTTTCCACTTATGGGTAAATAGAGATTGTGATGAACGTCTAGCGTTGTACCTGATATTGGGTCGAACATTGGCGGGATTTCGTGAGCAAACTCTCGATAGTATTTATCGTCATAATCGGTAATTTCTTTAGTTTGCCAACCTACCGATCGAAGTCTTTGCTCTGTCGCCTTAATTTGCTCAGAAGAAACAAGAATATCTATATCAGACATAGTTCTTCCCTTTACTGCTCGAAGTTTTTCGATATTGTATGCAGCCCCTTTAAGAAAAATAGGTTTTATTCCTACTTCCCTCAACAGCTTATCAATTCGAAATATTTCTAAGCCGACTTGAAAACTCTGCCTTTCGTAATAATTAATGTTCGATGTTATATGGCATTGGAACTTTTCAGGAAGCAAAGATATGAACGCTTTACCTTCGACTTTATAAGCAAAGACTCCGAGCAAGTTTGCTGCGCGCAAAAAGATAAACAATTCGGACAATTTTTCCTCGGTTAGGAAAGAGAGTGAGTTTACATCATTAAATACTGATATGAATTCACCAGCTTTGATAAACGCACTCATGAAATGAGCTCTGCTAATGCTTGTTCAGCGGACTCAATATCGCTGTATTTTAACGAATAAAACTTAGTTTTTTCGGCTAAGTCGGCCATCGCTTCAAAGCCTTTTTCAGCTAAAACGTGATAATTAAAGCTGTTTCTTATTACTTGTAATACACCTTCTGCTGAACTGTATTGTGAAAGCTCGGTCTCCGCATTTGGTGAAAATTGGGGAAAAACAAAAACCGTAATCTGCGTATCTTTACAATCCTTATACGAATCTACCGAATGTACACGCTTATGAGCTACTGTACCTTTTTGAGTATCATAGAATTTTTCGGTAAAAACACTATTTGGAAATCTATTTTTAACAAGGTCTATGGCGTCATTTTTCAAACAAATTGGTCTATAGATTGATTTTACGTTCAATGAATCTAGTTCTATTATCGCCATTTCATCAGAGAAAATAGACCAACCCATTTCCGATAACAATGCACTAAGTGTACTCTTACCTGCTCCTGGTAACGCAGGACAAACTATCGCCTTTCCATTTTTCTCCAATACAGCAGCGTGAATAACTAGCCGAGAGTACTCATGGGCAGCAATGCACCAATTCATTCCCCACTCTAGCATCGGGTAACTTTGCTTTTTTGGTAAGGGAAAAAATGGTGTATAAGTGTCGCAATAAAAGTTTATCTGAGGTGCGATGTATGAACGCAAGGCATTAGGAGCTCTAACGGCAATATCAAAATCATAGGAAAGGCTTTTAACTTGAGACTCTCCATACATTTTTTTAACAGCGTTTTGAAGAGATTCGCAAGAGCTAACGAGTTTAAAGGTATAAGGACCAGTGTCAATATATATAGATTTCAAACTTCTACAAGAATCCCTATCTCTACCGCTTTATTAAAGCTAATTGATTCAAACGCGAGTGCTGATTTCCAAAAGGCTCCTTCATGGGCATTGACGAGCAACTTTCTGATAGCTTCTAAATCAAAGTATTCCAATGCTAAAGTATCCCCTGAACGTTTGTCAAAAATAAGGAGATAACGACTATTAGTCAGCACTTTAACTAGAATAAATTCACTGAACCTAAACATATTTATCGGTGAAGGCAAGACTCTAAATTACCATCTACCCTTTCTACCTTTTCCTCGTCCTCTTCCAGTATCATCTTCGTCGCTATCTCTGTGGTCTTCATCGAAACCGTACTTGGTGGTTCGATTATGTTCATTATCTTCAATATCAGACAATCCATAATTCGTTGAAGCTTCTGATTCAAAATTATAGTTAAAACCAACCAGCTCAGTTCCACCAAACATGGCTGGTGAAGACATTGCAATCTTTGCCTCAGTGAAGAGATAAACTGCTATCTCATTAACCAACTCATTGGCTTTGGCAACTCTAAGTCCATGTTCTGCTAAGTGGTCAATAATAGACGGATAAAAACCAAAGTAAACATTTAACCAAACAGCGGCCAAATTGTAGTCGACGCCACCGGGATCGCTTAAAGCAGCAGACAACGGTATACCGCCATTAAAATAACTAACATCACTTGACATAAGGCGGCGGTCTATTTGCATAGAGTTGGAATTAATAACAGACTGCAAATGTTTCTCATAAGCGACCCACAAAATAGAACCGGCTTCAGCTGCAGGTAAGTTTGGTTGTTTATCCAGAACAGAAAACATCGATTTTAATCTTTTTCCATTCATTGAACCATCGACTGCATCTTTCCACGTACCAGGAGAACACCCCCCGTTTATATCGGGTTTTCTACACTTTTGCTCTTCGCTAAATTTCGATACATTTCCAGACATAGCTCCCGATACCGAACAGGTCCCCCATACCGACTTACCCGGTACCGCTAGGGCCGCGGAGCCCACCGCAGTTTTTACTAAAAACTTACGGCGAGAGTTTGTCTTTTCAGACGAACTATCACTTTGAGTAATTTTTTGGCTCATTTTACCCTCGAAAAACTAAATACACTGATAGCGCTACTACTTTACAAGCAATAAGCGAACCAACAAAAAAACCTTTTAATATCAACTACTTAAAAACCAGCAACTTACTCACTGTAAAAAAAAAAGACACCTTCGAGTCTAATTAACCTTTCAAACTTAGCTATTTGCTACTTTCTGAAATTTTTCGACTTAAATAATAACAAAATTAATGCAAATTGATAGATTATTATTTAATCTTTATTACAAAAAGTGATTTTTGTATGTAGCTTTATAAATATTAGTTTAAGTCCCAGGTGATAAGTGAGAGCAAATAAGCACCTTCCATAAAGACCATCATTACTATTGATATTCAAGGAACGTAATCTCACGGTTTATAAATAAAACTCTAACGCAAGGATATTAAATTGCTAAAACTATTGATACTTGAACTTATTTCCCCACTAAAACTAAGCTTTTTGCTGGCTGTGTTCGCCGTAGTCCTTCAACGCCTCTTTAGAGAAACTAAGCTATCTAAACTACTGTATTTATTATCACTCTCGTGGCTTTTACTATGGTCACAACCTTACATGGCCAATATTTTATTGTATCCACTCGAGCATACAAAAGACAATAATGTTACCAACATCCAACACTTAGAGTCAGCAGATTATATCGTTGTGTTAGCATGCTTTTATAATACGGAAGGGCAAATCCCAGAAATAAGTCGCTGGTCTCACTGCTCTTTGGAGCGTCTTGTCCAAGCTTCGATTCTTCATAAAACAACAAACGCTCCTATTTTACTTACTGGAGGGAGGTTTCTGAAAGATGATAGAGTTTACTACAGCGACAGAGCAAAAGCTTTTTTAGTTTCTCTCGGGGTTTCTTCTGACAACATCCAAGTCCGAAACGTGGGCACTAACACCCATGAAGAAATCAGCGCCATCAAAGACATTTTGAATGGGAAAAATATAGCTCTAGTTACAACTGCGACTCACCTAAAACGCGTTGCCATCGAACTGGAAGGTATTTCAGTGAATACCTCATATGTACCGGTCGATTATTACAGTAGTGGAGAGTTAACTCCCTATTTATCACTACCATCCTTGTCAGCTTTACAAGCTACACAGCACGCATTTTATGAATATTTAGCGCAGGTAAAACAGAAATATGAAATATTCTGAATCACTTCACCCTCGAATAGACTAATGTTCGAATCAAAAGAGTTCAAAACACAAACTTTTTTGCTAAACTCTTTTAAACGAAAAGAATAAGTCTGCTTCTTATGCCTACTCAAAAAAATACAAACGTTTTAGACGTTGTTACTAGATTTATTGGTAAAAATAATAAGATTGGAAAGCTTTTATCTGGTTACGGAAAACTTAGAGAAGCAAATTATATCTCTTCGCATTTTTCTTCTTATCTAGCTCCAGTTATTGCAAACTCAGACCCATTAAGAGAGGAGGTCTACAAGATACGCCACGGCGTTTACTGCGAAGAACTTGGCTTTGAACCAGTGAAAGAGAGTGGGATGGAGTTGGATGACTTTGACAAGTTCTCTGTTCACTGCCTGATCAAGCACAGCCGCTCTTCAACATTTGCAGGCACTGTCCGAATAGTTCGCCCAACTGAAAGCCATCAGCAGCTACCAATTGAAAAGTATTGTTTAAATTCTATTACAGACGACCGCTTGAATCCGTCTAATTTTGCGCGAAAAGATATTTGTGAAGTATCTCGATTGGCTGTACCTAAACAATTCAGACGTCGTCAAATGGATAATTACCAAGGTGCTGCTGTAGGTACTATTAATAAAAGCACCTATTCTGAAACTGAATTGCGCTGCTTCCCTTTCATTGCTGTTGGACTTTACTTTGCAGCGGCGGCATTGGCATTAGAAGAAGAAATTAGACATGCCTACGTCATGATGGAACCTAGACTGGCCAGAAGTATGGGGTTTGTAGGGATTAAATTTCAACAGATCGGCCCCGTTGTAGATTATCATGGCAAGCGCGCTCCCTATTACATTAATCAAGAGTTACTCAAAACCAAACTTTCTCCAAGTTTTCTTAAAATGCTCACTGATATTAAACAAAGCATTTCTGAGCAAAAGTAATAAGGTTTTCACTTAGCCTTCCCTTTGCATAAGGTGGTATTTTGTCTTTGCGTAAAGGGAAGGCTAATTGTATAAACCTCAAAATTTAAACAGTCGCTAAAATTATATTTTTGGTTAGATAAATCAAGGGAGAGAGGTAAACCCACATATTAGCCAGTTTAATCTCAGCTTTCTAATAAGCATTTTACTAAAAAGTTCAAAAGAGTGTTTGCGTCGCCACATAGGTGCGCAAATAAGCATCAGCTTGATAGACTACAATCTTCCTTGAATAAGCATATTTCATCAGACGCTGACAGTTCGCCCGCTTCGGGCTGGTAAAAATATGAAGCCGGTTGTCCATTGTTGATAAGATTTAGTGCTTAAATGCACGACTTTTTGAATTTGCGAAGATAGAGGACGTGATATCGCATCTCATTTGGTACTCAACAACACCTCTCTATTAGTAAAACAAATAGCCTTTGTCTAATTGCTCTTTGTAAAACTTAGAAGACTCACTGATGCTCATATATTTCGACACGCGTTTGGCTTATTCGTCTCTTACTAGGAAATTTCACGAAAAGCCTTCGCACTCCCGATGGAGCAACTGGAAAAAAAAGCCGAAGCATTAGCCTCGGCTCTCTAAGGGCAATAACTTATCTAAATTTTTTACGAGAAGCCAAACCTAACCCTATTAACGTCAAACCAAAGAATGCAACGGTTGATGGTGCAGAAACACTTTGAATTGCGCCCGAGCCTCCTGTTGAGCGCACATTTCCAGGAAAAAACAACGCTTGAGATAGTAAATCAAAATCAGGTTGGCCTTGACCGTAATCTAATGCATCAACAACACCAGGTAGAGCGCTGTCCTCAACAGATAGAGAAGCACTAATCACACCACCGTTAAGGTTACCACCTGCAAGAAAGAAAACATCTTCCCACTTGAACGATGCCCAAAGTTGTCCATTTTGAGCTTCGACATAACGACTTGATGCATTTATGCCAGAAACACCTCTGAAGAAATCAGGCGTATCATCAAAATATACATTTAGCCAAGCATTAGAAAAGTCGAATGATGTAAAACTGGTTGCGATAAGTCCGCCAAAAGCAAATGTTAGCTCACAATCAGAACTTGTTCCTGCAGCGCAAAAATCAGGGTCAAAAAGATTACGTCCTAATGAGAACCCGTTAAACAGACCAACACCAACAAGCTCAGCTCCAACGTTCGCAGCAACGGTTGGCTGTACTGTATTGTTTACCGAGCCAAGCCCCAAATATTCACCACTTGTCGGAGTGCTAGTAAACCATTGTTGGAACTCGATACCTGCAGACATGGCTTCGTTACCATTCTGGAGAAACGTGTCCCATTCGATACCACCGGCAGAAACAGTTTCTGCGCTAGCGTTATATGATAAAGCAAGAGCAGCTACTGCAAGAGCGCCTTTAGCGCTTTTCCAAATTCGTGAATTCAAAGCCATTGTCAATTTCCTTCAAATAGAGTGTTTTTGTTCACGCAGTAGTTAAAGCACCCTCCATGCCAACTTTTTTTAGGCTTTAAAAACAAAAGCTTAAATAAACCACTTCTAACAACGTCTTATAAGTGTAAAATTTTCTGACTAACTTAAAATGCGCTCCCATGCCTGAATAAATTTAGAGCTGGAATTTAGAAAACGTGTTTTTAGTGCTTTAGCTTTATCCTGCTGCCCTAATTCTTGATAAGCTATTGCAAGATGAAGGGCGATTTCTTCAGAAGACGAATTAAGGTTGTAGGCCTCTTCTAAAGCTATAAGTGAATATTCAAATTGCTTTAAGTTAAACAGAATCCATCCATAAGTGTCTAAGTGCGAACTAGTTCTTTCAAGGGCGATTGCATGCTGTGCAGCTTCAAGTGCCAATTCCCACTCTTTTGCCTTTATTAGAGCATTTGCTTTGTTATTGTATGCGACCGCAGAGTCAGGCCAGCGAGATAACAAGTCGTTGTAAATATCAACTGCAGAAGTGTAATAACCACTTGCAAGTGCGTATTCAGCTGTGATGTGGTACGGTCGATCGTTAGGTGCTGGCGTATTTGCTAGTGCATCTTTCAAAATTTCAACACCGTCAAGTGCGTTATTACGAGCAGATTTTATACGTGCTACTATCACCGCTACACCAAAGCTTTTCGCCTCTTGATACGCAGTTAACATTTCTTTTTCCGCTAAAGCATAGTCTCTTTCTATTAACGCTAACTGCCCTTTATAGTAGGCTAAATGCCAAAGGGGTAATTCTGCGTTTCGTAAAGTATTGAGCTTAGCCTTAGCTTGCTCAGTATTACCACTTCGTAGTAACAACTCAAAATGCGCTACATTGAATCGGCTTTCATCAGGAAATAGTTTCTCAGATGAAAGTACAACCTCCTTAGCTTTCTCTATTTCCTGCCGCGTTTGATAAAAATTTATAGCAACTAATCTAGCCTCTATATTATTGGGCTCGTTATATATCCAATCTCGTATCGCTTTTTCCGCGTCATCTTGTTTGTTTGCGCCAATTAATAAATTCACCCAAACCAAGGTCGGAAGTAGGCTTACAACTTCAGGCTTTCGCTCGCCTATTTGAACTGCTTTGATATAAGAAAATTGCAAAGCGTGGGCTTTTAGAAGGCCTAAATGATAGAGCAGAGAAGATGCTTGAACTGTCGAAAGTCTTTCAAGTGTTGCAATTACATCATGCTCTGGACTCTCATCAAGTAAATATACTAGATTGTCCACAGCCGAAGATGTTTGGTTAAGCTCCACTAACTGAGTTGCGCGTTCTACCGCTTTGGTAAAGTTAGCTAGCTGATATTCAGCATGCATAGCAATTTGCATGGCGGCAGTATTTTGCAGGTCTTCTTGCAGCACTTGCTCAGCAAGTCGAGTTGCAGAATCGTAATTACTTTTTGCAAGCTCAACAGTAGCGCTAAGTAGGTAGCTTTGAATAGCATCTGTCGATTTAAAACCTTCAGCAATAGCCAATGCATTGTCATAATCTTCTTTGCCAATTGCGTTTTGCACTTTAAAGTAGGCGATTGCTGTAGGATCGGCATTAGATGCCTCCAATCGTTTTAGCGTTATATCTGCATCAGGATCGTTATTATCTAGCTGCAAAGCCAGTTGTTGAATTAACAATGCATCAGCTTTTGGTGTTTCTTGAAGTGAGGATGAAATCAGTTGCAATGCTTTTTCTTGTTGCCCAGAGCCATCTAAATATGCACTAGCGCCAATTACAAAATTTATGTCGCTTATGTCTTTCACATCATTCGCCTGTAGTAATTTTACAGCCTCATCATGGTAGCCAAGCTCTAATTGTGTTCTCGCTAATAATCGGCTTGCCGTTCTATTGTCAGGTCGAGCACTGTATGCTTTGGTCAGGTGATTGTATGCAGCCTCCCATTTACCGAGCTCGCTTGCCGCCAAGCCAGCTAATAGATATGCATCGAACGTTTTAAGCCCAGAATGAAGCGCGTTTTCTGCCGATAACAGCCCTTCATCAAAATTCCCCAGCCTCACTTGTACCTCAGCCATTAGGAGATCAAAAATAGGACTACGCCTGTTATTCTTTAGCCACGGCTGAAGTGAATTTTCGGCCTTCTCCAATTCGTCTTTTGCGATAAGGAATTCGATATTGTTGACAGCTAGTAACCCAACAGAAGGCCATTTATTGGTGAGCTCTTGAACTATGCTTGCAGCATTTTCAACATCTCCAGTTTTTGCCATTAACTGCGCTTTTGTTTGAGACAAAAATACGTTGTAAAAACTAGGTAGTGATAAGTTTTCGAGCGCTGCCAAAGGTTTGGAAACTTGATACTGCCTAATCTGTTCAAGAATCTCAGCTAGTACAAGTTCGTCTCCTTGAGCTTGTCTTTGCAATCTCCGACTTAAAAGCTCTGCTGGCAAGCCTGCTTTTAACGTTGAGATAAATTCTGCTACCTTAAGTGAAACTTGCGTTGTTTCACCCAGTTCGTCCGTTAGTAACATAACGTCTTCAAATTTCGCTTGATAGTAAAGAGCAAACCCCAGGGTGCCTTGAACTTCATATTGGTCTATTTCAGTGCCGACTAAGCGGCGCAGTTCTTTCTCTGCTCCTGCCAAGTCTCCACTCTCAAAAAGTGCCTGCGCCAATTTAAAACGAATCTGATTATCAGTTGTTTTCAGCTCTAGTGCACTTTTGAGCTCAATAACTGCGACTTGGAGCTGCCCTTCATCTAGCGCTTTTTCAGCGTTCGCTAAATGAGTCTCAGGTGTTGACTTTGTACATCCTAGAACGAGACATGCCACCAATGGCACAAACATTTTTATTTTAATAGACATAAGGATTCCCTAATTAATGCTGAGCTCGCTAAATAAGTACTTATACAGCAAACCTCGAACAATGTTACAACATTGCCGATGCTTATCAATATTATGTTTACACACTGTGAAATTTACTTTTTAGCTTAATCTCGCTTTTTTTTGCTTTAGCTGTTTGTTGTAAGGTGTTTTTGAACAGTGACGGGGGGAGGTCTAAGAATAAAGTTATGTGGACTTATATTTCCATTCGTTTATTCTCATTGAAGCGATTAAGATAATGAACAATGGGACTATAAATGATGATTCAGGCCAAGCTACTTAAGGCCTACTCTGCTGATAATTTTTTTGGGTTGCTTGCGGAAATTGCAAACCCAGCACAGTCCAATGATTTTTTTTGCACTATTCCTTGGCTAACTTCATGGTTCAAGTCTATGGACACCCTACCACCTCTAGTCGTTTTCTCTTCGAACTCGCAAGTCGTAGGGTTGGTATTCTTAGGCTTTATGGAATCAAAAATGAGTTTATTTAGCTGGAAGAAAGGGTTAGTTAATCAAACTGGTATTCAAACATACGATCAAGTTTGGATAGAGTACAACCGCATATATTGTGACCCTGCAATAGAACAAGAGTGCATTTGTTCACTTTTAAACTTAGCCAGCACTTTCGATATTGATGAACTCGTCGTATCAATGTCAAAGCATAGTTCTCTATGGATTCGTGCTGCAACGAAGTTTTGGAGGATAGAATCTGACACTCATTTTGGTGCAAAAGTTGATTTACTCTCGACCAACGAAACAATCAAATTTCTGTCTAAAAACACACGTTATCAAGTTAAGCGAGCAATAAAAGCCGTCGAGATTAAGTATGGAAAATTGTCTGTTTCCAAAGCGAACACATCATCAGATAAAGAAAAATTCTTTTCAGAACTATCAGCGATACATAAAAAAAAGTGGGCGAGTTCTGAGTTCGGCAGCGGCTTTCAGAATCCTTCGTTTAATTCACATTTATTAAATTTGCTAAATGAGTTTTCACACAATGCCGAATTAGTAGCCGTATTTTCAGGAGAGACACTTGTAGGGATCAGTCTTAACTTAATTGCAGAAGATAAAGTAGGCTTTTATTGTTCAGGGATCAACTACGAAATCGCTGACAAGAAGATTAAACCAGGTTACATCTTGCATAGCCTAATGATTGAATATTACCGAGATGCAGGTAAAAAAGAGTATGACTTTCTCGCCGGTTATTCACAATACAAGTCGTCTCTTGCTACTGATATTTACTCCATCGAAACACTACGACTAACGAAACGCAATTTGCGTGGTACGCTTATTCATTTGCTCCGCAGTTTGAAACAGTTATTTTTTAAACTTAAACAAAAAACGAAGACATGAATTCACTACCATTTAAGATAACTAATACGTCAGTTTTTTCTGGCTTAGGGTCGTTCAAACAAGGTATTCCGGTTGCAAAAGGTTTTTTCACTGCAAATGAGCTTCTAGCTGTTTTCGACGAACAACAGCAACTCTCAGATGTGTATATTTCGGTAGAGAAGCTTTGGGAGGATGGCTCAGTAAAATGGCTTCTTGTAGCGGGAATAGTTCACCTTCAAGCGAACGGTTCGGCAACATTTTGTGTGCGCCCTGTTAAGCCTGATGTACGCGAAGAAGAACTAGTGGTTTCAGAGTCTTCTAACATATTAACAATTAAGACAAGCCTAGAGCCTGTTTGTCGAGTATCTCTTCAACAGCCTGCTAAGATAGAACTTCCTCAGCGCGCAAATATATCAATGCATTTTAATGGCCAAACAATTGACCAAGCTGGTTTAAAACATAAAGAGTATGAGTACTTATCAAATGGGCTTTCTCATGAGGCAGTAAAAACATCTCAATTATTTGACGTTGTGAACGAAAACCAAAAGATAACTATATTTCAAGAGCTTCACATATTTCTTAGCTCTGGTACCGTGCTGTGTACTTTAACGGTAACCAACCCCTCAGCTGCAGAGCATCCCAACGGTACATGGGACTTGGGCGACCCGAATTCGATAGCGGTATCTGAATTAGGCTTAACAATTCAGTTGATAAAGGGCGAAGCGACGATCTGCGCTTCAGAACTGGAAGGGGCACAACACCCTACAACCATTTTTCAAGCTTCCAGTGGCGGTGAACAATGGAAAAACAGAATCCACGTTGATCACTCCAACGACGTTACATTGCCTTTTAAGGGGTTTGAAGCACTTGCCAACGACAAATGCTTATTGAAAGGGTGTACTATTCAACCAATGTTAATCTGCAAAGCAGAAGCCAAGAATGATTTGGTGATAGAAGTGGCTGACTTTTGGCAACATTTTCCGTCATCACTTATTGTAGAAGGCAAAACTGCCCAATACAGCTTGCTTGGTTCTGCATTAGCGCCTACTCAGGAATTGCAGCCAGGAGAACAGCTTACTAGACAGTTTTCAATTGGCTACGATTCGATTTTAGAATTCGACGTTGAGATAGCGCAATCTTTGACAAGTTCTCATCAATTTTTTCCATTATTCTCTGCGCCTCGAGATAATAACCCGTTTGATTCATTAATAAGAAAAGCCGTTGACGGCAACAATAGTTTTTTTGAAAAAAGAAAACGAGCAGATGTTTATGGGTGGCGTAATTACGGTGAACTATACGCCGACCACGAGCGGGGAAACATTCCACACGATGAGAGTTTTGTGTCGCACTACAATAACCAGTACGACCCGATTTCAGGAATGCTCTGCCAGTGGTTTTGCAGTGGAAACATAAAATGGAAAAGACTTGCCGATAACCTAGCAAAGCACGTCGCTAATATTGATGTTTATCATACTTCATTAGATAAACCAGAATACTCGGGTGGCTTGTTTTGGCACACTGATCACTATGTTCAAGCATACACAGCTACACACAGAACCTATTCATCATTACAGCCAAATGATGTATACCAAGATCACGCTGGCGGCGGTGGACCCGGCGGACAACACTGCTACACCAACGGACTTTTGCTTCACTATTACTTAACAGGTAGTGAAGTATCAAAATCAGCTATGCTGTCTATCTGCAATTGGATAGAGCTTTATTACGAAGGCGACGGCACAGTTATTGGTACTTTGCTTGCGCTCAAGAATGCTGGAAACATAGGCCTCAAAAATGTACTTACGGGCGCCTACCCTTTAGACAGAGGCACAGCTAACTATTTACAAGCTTTGATGGATCGATTCGACCTGCAGGGCAACACAGAGGATCTAGCCAAATGCGCAACAATAATAGCTAACACTGTATCACCTGAAGACGATATCGCTCAAAGAGATTTGCAAAATGTTGAGCTGACCTGGTTTTACACGGTTTTCTTACAAGCGTTGTGCCGTTTTATCTATATCAAAGAACAGCGTTTGGAAAGCGATTTTGATTACAGCTATGCGGTACAATCACTATGCCACTATGCCAAATGGATGATAGATAATGAATACGTTTATCTAGAAAAACCAGATATACTCGAGTTTCCAAACGATACATGGACGGGTCAAGATTTACGCAAACTCTGCATATTGAGTTTTGCAAAAGCGTATTTGAATTGCAGTGAAGATATAGATAACAAGTTGAGTACTCTCACAAAAGGAATTCACGAAAGACTGTCACTAAGTACTGAGACAGATTCAACACGAGTACTATGTCTAATGATGCAAAATGCCCATTACGACGTTTATTCAGAGCTTCCTCAGCCAATGGAGCTGGTAAAGTTCAACATGAAAGAGCACAGGAAAAGCGCGTTTACTGCATTGTTATTTTATACAATCAAGAACTTTTCTTTCAACAAAGAGAGAAGCCAATTGGCAAAACGTTTCCCACAACTTCAAAAATGGATAGGAAAACCGTGACGGTTAAAGTAAGTTTTATTATCCCGCACAAAGGGCGAGAAGAAATGTTGATACAAACGCTTCAGAGCGTGGGTATGCAAACACTTTCCGAAGATGAATATGAAGTTATAGTGGTAAGCCAAAACAAGACATTTTCAAATGCGCTATATGAGCTAAAGAAGCAAATTCCTTTAACTCTCATGTTAAATGATAGTAAGCACACTATATCGCATTCACGTAATCTAGGTGCATCAGCGGCACAAGGTGAATACCTTGCCTTCTTGGATGCAGACGTAGCACTTGAGCCCAAATGGGCACAGGCCATGGCGGAGTTGTTGGAAGAAAACGAAGATATAGTGTTATGCAGTGCTATGCAGAAATGCTCCGAATCAGCGCCACCGCTGGAAAAGATTAGAACCGCCCTAAGCAATGCTGAACTAGATCAAACAGTGACCTTTTTACCCGGTCGAAACCTCTTTTTATCGAAAACAACATTCTATACTGTCGGCGGCTTCCCAGAGCACTTGCAGACCTGCGAAGACTACTACTTTACGCAAAAAGTGGCTGAAACAGGTCGTTTACTTTATACCTCTGCGTCCAATTATGTGCATTTAGGGGAAGACAAAGCCTTTTTGCCCATGTTCAAAAAAGAAATTTGGCGGGGTCAGTCAAACTTAGCATCAATAAAAGGCCGGTCCATTCCGTTGCGAGAACTCCCCAGCTTCTTTATACCTTTTGCTGTTACACTGGGTGGCGCATTTTTATTAGTCGCGCTGCTGTACTCAAATATGAGTTTAGTTATTATGGCAAGCGTACTAACTATATTGCCCTTGGC
>CETM01186584.1_pt1 | contig 15885 bp, 16 predicted proteins | sample 361451 | NCBI WGS metagenome assembly CETM01 (sample SAMEA2622690, study PRJEB7988) | marine metagenome | isolation source: saline water (ENVO:00002010), including
TTTTTTGTTTCTAAGATTGTACATATAGTATATTAGTAGCTAAAATTACTACTATATGTAGATTGCAAAGTAGGATGGTTTATGCCTTGGGATGACAACAATGTAGCGAGATTAAAGGATTTATGGGATCAAGGATTGCCGACTGCTCAAATTGGAAAATTACTAGGTTTCACAAAAAATGCAGTTGTGGGGAAAGCTCACAGAATAGGTTTAGAGAGAAGACCATCTCCAATTAGGAGAACCGCTGTTAAGCCTGATAGGAAAAAAGCAAGATCTCCTATTATCCCAAAGCTGAACTTTGAGCAAAATAAAGATGAAGAAAAAGAAACACCAAAAAAACAGCAGAGCTTTCAACCAGCGGTAAAAAATTTATTTGTTAGCAATAAAAAAAGAGGGTGTGAATGGCCAGATGGACATCCTGATGAATCAGATTTTAAATTTTGTGGTAAAGATAGATTTGAAGATAAACCTTATTGTTTAGATCATTGTGCTAAAGCATATGTAATTCCAGAAAAAGAAGAAAACGAAAAACAACAACCTATTCAAAGAATTTAATTTTTTATATAGATTGCATTTAATTCTACTGTTACCATCTGTTTAAAATTTTATATGGGTGAGAGTACAAAATCTAATATTTTTACACCGGTCCTTATTGGAGGCAGCCTAATTTTATTAATTAGTTTTGCGATAAGGTCAACTTTTGGTCTTTTTCAGATACCTATAGCCGATCAGTTTTTATGGGCAAGATCAGAATTTTCAATGGCAATTGCTATACAAAATTTAGCTTGGGGAATTGGCACGCCTATATTTAGTGCCTTTGCTGAAAAGTTTGGAGATAGAAAAGCAATAACTCTTGGTTTAATATTATATGCAATAGGAGTATTAATAAGCAGTACAGCAACCTCTCCTGAGGCTCATCAGTTACTAAATGTTATTATTGGTTTTGGAATTGCCGGAAGTGGTTTTGGGCCAATACTAGCTGTGGTAGGTAGAACAGCAACACCTGAAAAAAGATCACTTGCTTTAGGTTTAACTACAGCTGCTGGTTCAGCAGGTCAAGTAGTTGGGCCACCATTTGCAGCTGCTCTTTTGGCAATAATGCCGTGGTCATCAGTATTTGTTGTTTTTGCAATTATAAGCATACTAACAATTGTTCTTGTCCCTCTTTTAAAATCAAATCCCAAAATTTCTAAAAAAGAAATTGAAGAAAATTTAAGTAATGCTCTTAAAGATGCAATGAAAGATCCAACTTATATAATGTTGTTTCTTGGTTTTTTTTCGTGCGGCTTTCAATTAGCTTTTATCACTGCTCATTTTCCAGCTTTTATAGCTGAAGCTAGCAGTCCAATTATTCAAGGTAGTTTAGTTAGTATAGTCTGTAATTCTACAGCATCTCTAGGCGCTTTATCAATCGCTTTGATTGGTTTATTTAATATTATTGGATCAATTGCTGCTGGTGCTTTAGGTAAACATTTTACTAAAAAATATTTACTATCTTTAATTTACACGGGAAGAACAATAGCAGCAATTACGTTCATTATGCTCCCAATTACCCCAACATCAGTTGTAATTTTTTCGATTGTTATGGGGTCTTTGTGGCTCGCAACAGTACCACTTACTTCAGGAATAATTGGTTATATTTATGGTTTAAAATTTATGGGAACTTTATATGGAATAGTTTTTTTATCTCATCAAATCGGATCTTTCGTTGGAGTTTGGTTAGGAGGATTATTTTACGATATTTATGGAAGCTATGATTTAGTTTGGTGGGTTGGTATTGGGGTTGGTGCTTTTTCAGCAATTATTCACCTACCAGTAAAAGAAATACCACTGATAGATAGAAAATTAAAAGTTGCCTAAAATTAAATTAAATAAAAATTTATCTTTTTACAAAAAGGTATTCTGCATAACCTTTATGGGGTCCTGATTCTCTTCTAGCTTTATTAACTTGGTCTTTATCATAACTAAAACCTATTTTATTCAAAGTCTTAATTATTGAAGTGTCTTGTTCTCTATTTTCATTTATTTCTATTAAAACTGACTCTAGATCTGATGAAGATAAAGTTTTTGTAGACTCTTCGATAATTTTACTTTCAATGCCATCAACATCAATTTTTAAATAGGATGGAATAGGTAAATTCCATTTAAAACACAAATCATCTATTGTTGTTGAAAATATACCTTGTGAAAAATTATTAGAAATAACTTCCAAATTTTCATGATCTAAAAGATTTTCTCCAACTGTATGATGTGATGATCCTGCTTCAAATTTACTAATTTGTAATTTTGATAGCTCAGTATTATCACTTAAACCAATAGGATAAGGTGTTATTAAATCGCTTAGATTATTCTGATCTATATTATTCATTAGTGTCTGAAAATTGTTAGACTCTGGCTCAAAAGCATAAACAGCAACATGACTATTTAATGAGGCAAATATAGAATACATTCCGACGTTGGCACCTACATCAAAAAAAATTTTATTTTTTTTAAAACTCCTTATCCACTCTATTGTAATTGGCTCTTTAGTAAATAATGTTTGAGCTCGCCACAAAGTTGTTTCATTAACAATACTGTATTTGTATATTTGACCAGTTTTTGGATCGGTTAAATTTGCTGTAAGATTTTCATTTTTTAACTTTAATTTATTTAACACTTCTTCTTTACTATGCATATTTTATTTTAACAGAGTTAGCACTACTTATAGTTATAATTAAGTAACAATAAATTTCTTTCATATGAGCCAGTATTAATAGAACTTACCCCATGATATGAAACGTTTGTTCTAGGAAAAATAAGAACTGAATTTGGAAGAAATTCTGCTAATTTTTTTTCTTCAAATAATTCCTTTGTTTGATCTTCAGAATAGTGACTGTTATATGACAAATTTTTATTAGAGCTTTCTCTCATTTTATACAGAGAGGTTCCTATATGTCTATGAGAGTCATCACTAGGCAAATAAAATAAAAAAGTCATAAATTTATCAGTGGAGTCAGTGTGAGCTCCTAAATTATAATTTGAAAAATCTTTAACTAACGCCATTCTTAGATTAAGATCTTGCGCTCTTGTGTTAAGCCCATTTATTGCAAATTTACTAATCACTGTTTCGAAAAAATCTTTGGACATTAAACTATTCACCAATTCCCCAAAAAATATTTTTTGATCATGATAAAATTGATCAAAACTTTCTGGGGTAATATTAAAAATATATCTTTCATCTGGATAATCAGATGAAACAGATTTAGTTTTGTTTATTTGAATATATTCATCTTTTTTGGGAAGAAAATTTAATAATTTATTATAAAAGTTGCTACTAAAAAAATTATTAATGTATAAATGGTTAAATGGTTCTTCAAATAACTCACCATTAATGATTGAATTACAAATGTATTCTGTTTCAGTATTCATATAAAAATTTAAACATTTATTTAATTTATTTTTTCTTACTTATATAATTAAAATTGGTATTCATAATAGATTTATTTATGATATTTTTTAAGTATTTTAATTTTATTATGTTAATATAAATTGATGAAAAAAATAGCAGCCTTAATTGCATCTGGTAGTGGAATGGGCGCAGACGCTGCAAAACATCTATCTTCCAAAGGTTTTAAGGTGGCTATAATGTCTTCTACTGATAAAGCAAAAAAACTTGCAAATGATTTAGGGGGGCTTGGGTATGTTGGATCAAATTTAATTTCGTCTAATTTAGAAGATTTTATTAATAATGTTTATAAAAAATATAATAGAATAGATGTATTGGTTAATAGTGCTGGTCATGGACCAAAAGGTGAAATCCTAGAAATCTCTGATGATGATTGGCATAAGGGCATGGAAGTGTATTTGTTAAATGTTATAAGAGCTTCAAGAATAATTACACCAATAATGCAAAAACAAAAAAATGGATCGATAATTAATATTTCTACATTTGCTATATTTGAACCTGAGTCAAATTTTCCAACTTCTGCTATCTTTAGGTCAGGCTTAGCCGCATTCACTAAGTTATATTCTGATAAGTATGCCAAGGACAACATAAGGATGAATAATATATTACCAGGTTTTATTGATAGTTTGCCAGAAAAAGAAGAATTTCGTAAACGTATACCGCTCAAACGTTATGGTAAAGTTAAAGAAATATCAAGCGTGATTGAATTACTTTCTTCAGAAGGTGGAGCATATATTACTGGGCAAAATATAAAAGTAGATGGTGGCTTTACAAGATCTGTTTAAAAAAATTAATGCAAAAAATTAAATACAAAGATTTATTATTGAAAAAAAATATTGAACCAATAACTTGTTTGACAGCATATTCAAAGCCTTTAGCAAAAATTTTAGATAGTAAGGTAGATTTAATTTTAATTGGGGACTCAGTAGGCACAACTTTATATGGAATGAAAAATACAAGATCAGTAAATCTTGATATGATGAAAAATCATGGAAGCGCAGTCGTAAATAATACAAAAAAATCAATGACAATTGTTGATATGCCATACAATACCTATAATAATAAAAAAGAAGCTCTCAAAAATGTTCTAAATATTTTGAATTTTACAAAGGCAGATTTTGTTAAGATTGAAAATGATAGAAAAAATATTGAAATAGTTAGACATTTAACAAAAAATAAAATTAAAGTTGTTTCTCATATAGGGGTAACTCCGCAAAAATTTTCAGATTTTAGTAAAATAAAAAGTGTAGGAAAAAATTTAAAGGAAGAAAATAGCCTAATAAATCTTGCAAAAAAACTTGAAAATGCAGGTTCTAAAATAATTGTACTAGAGTGCGTTAGTTTAAAAGTATCAAAAAAAATTACGAAAGAATTATCAATCCCAACTATAGGTATTGGTTCATCAAAGTATTGTGATGGTCAAGTTTTAGTAATTGATGATATCATAAGCTTAAACCCAGATAGTAAAAAACTAAAATTTGTGAAAAACTATATTAATATTGAGAAAAAAATAATTGGCGCTGTAAATACTTTTACAAAAGAAGTAAAAAATAGAAAATTTCCTTCAAAAAAACATACATACTAATGCTAGACTAATTCAAATTTATTATTAGCTGCATTTAAAAATTTTAATTCTCCAGACCCAATATTATATACCAAGCCATGAACAGATAAATTTTTATCTTCTATTGCTTTTGACACAAACGGGAAACTGATTAAATTACTTATTGAAATTTTAATACTTTCTTCATGTAATAACTCAATTTGTTTTTGCTCAGGAGCATCTTTTAAAATATTATTAAATGCAGGTAAGAGCAGATTTAGCCATTTATCTATAAAATCATAGTTTTTGTCTAAATTTTTAGAATGTTGCATATGTCCACTTTTAATTCCACCACAATCTGTATGTCCTAAAATAATTATATGTTTAACTTTTAATTCTTTGACTCCATATTCTATTGCTGATGAAGTTCCATAATTTTGATCGGTAGAGGAGTATGGTGGAACTAAATTTGCAATATTTCTATGAATAAAAAAGTCGCCTTCCTCAGCCTCAAAAACTGATGTTGCATTAACTCTAGAGTCGCAACAAGAAATAATCATTGTTGAAGGGCTCTGACCTAAATATGCTAATTTTTTTAAATGATTTAAGTTCTTTTTAAAGCCACCAGATCTCCATCTATTATATTTATTAAGTAAAAACTTTGGTAGTTTGTTGGAATTATTACTCATAGGATAACAATTTACTAACTTATATTAACTAATTATTGTAGGCAAGGAATTACAAGTTTATTTAATAACTATATTTTTTAAATAAATTAATAAATAATGAAAAAAATTATTGATAGAAAATTTTGTGTAGCTCCTATGATGGGTTACACTACCCCTTATGCAAGAAGTCTTTACAGAATCTTGTCCAAAAAGACTTTTTTGTTTTCAGAGATGATTGCTTCAAAAACATTGATCCATTCAAAAAATATTCAATCGATAATTTCTAATGAGTCGCAAAACCCAGTAGCTCTCCAAGTTGGGGGATCGGAATATAAAGATTTAAAATTATGTTCAAAGTTAGCTTATGAACTAAATTATGATGAAATTAATTTAAATGTTGGATGTCCAAGCAAGGCTGTTCAAAAAGGTAGTTTTGGTGCATGTTTAATGAGAGATAAAACACTTGTAAAAAACTGTCTTGAGGCAATGCAAATAAATAAAAATATTGAAGTTTCAGTAAAATGCAGAATAGGTTTGGGGAAAAATTTTAATTATGAATTTTTTGAAGAGTTTATTGAAGAAATATTAAAAAGTGGAGTAAAAGTAGTGTATGTACATGCAAGAAATGCAATTTTAAATGGAATTAGTCCAAAAGGAAATAGAACTATTCCGCCTTTAAATTACGATTTTGTTCATAAGATCAAGTCTAAATTTTCTAGTGTAACATTTGTGCTTAATGGAGGTATAGATAGTATCGACAAAGCATTAGAATTATCAAAAATTTATGATGGAGTAATGTTAGGTAGGTTGATCCAGAATAATCCATTTTGTTTAAAAGAAGTTGATAGATTATTTTACAATAAAACAAGTAAATATATTGTTTCTGAAAAAACCATAGAAGATTATTTTAGATTTATTAAACCAAAAATTGGCTCTGATTCAATTTATAGACTACTAAGTCCTTTATTAAATATATTTTTTGGAATTCCTGATGGAAAAAATTTTAAAATAGATATTCATGAGAAAATGAAAGAAAATAATTTTGATAAACTTGAAAAGATTTTTTTAGATTTTGTTGAAGAAAAAAAAATATTTATTAATTAAAAAGGTACTTGATAGGACAAACTGATAATTTCAGCACCAGGATTCTTATCTCCTATATTTGCATTAGAAATATGTCCAAAAGACAAGCCTATCCTATTTGAATTTTGTAATAAATAGTTTATTTCCAAGGTAGTTCTAAATTCAATTTTGTTTCCAAGTTTTTTTCCATCGCCATCATCGTAATAACCAAACCCAAAACTTGGTGTAAAGCTGAAATTATTTTCTTTACCAGAGAGGAGTTCTCCTAAATTATCTTCTAAATATATGCCGCCTATAAAATAGAATGCCGAATCTGATGTAATCTCAACACCAGCAAAAGGTTTAAGATAAAAGAAATTATCTTCTTCAGGTCCTATATCAACAAGAGTATTATCAAAGCGTCTTTCATATCTAAAATCCGTAGCATAATTTGATGATGAACCATCAAATTTTACATCGAAAATTCCAATACCAAAAATGTCGTAACCTTGAGCAAATAAAAGTGAGGATTTAAAAAACAAAAAAATAATTAGAAAAAAACGAAACACATCTTGGTTGTATTTTAAAGAAAGGGGAGTTTCAAATAAAAAATTCTTTATTTTGTTTAGAAATGTCTAAAATAGCAATTTTTAATTTTTCGAGAGCTTTAGTTTCTATTTGTCTAACTCTTTCTTTACTAATTTTTAGAGTTTTACCTAATTCGTCTAATGTAATGCTTTTTTCTTTAAGTTTTCTTAGCTGTATAATTGTTTTTTCTCTTTCGTTTAATGTACAAATTGCTTTTTTTATGTATTCTTTTTTTATTTTGTTATCTTTAACATCTTCAAGAACTTCTTCAGGATTAGGTCTTTCATCATTTAAAAGGCTCATTAAATCATTTTCAGATTCGTTATCAACTTTTTGATTTAAATACAGATCACCTCCAGTAAGTCTGGACTCCATATTTTGAATTTCAATATTTTTAACATTAAGTATTTTTGAAACTTTGTTTATTTCTTCTTGTCCCATATAATCTGAAGAAGCATCTGATATTTGTTGCTTAATCTTTCTTAAATTAAAAAATAATGCTTTTTGTGAAGCAGTAGATCCGGTTTTTACAACTGACCAATTTTTTAGAATGTAATCTTGTATTGAGGCTCTAATCCACCATGAAGCATATGTCGATAAACGAAAATCTTTTGAGATATCAAATTTTTCTAGAGCATGCATAATTCCTAAAACTCCTTCATGGATCAGATCATCAAGAGGAATGCCGTAACTTTTGTATTTTTTTGCATATGAAACTGCTAGTCTAAGGTATGCATTTAAAATTATTTGCAGTGATGATGAATCACCATTATTTCTCCATTTTTCAATATGAAAAAACTCTTCTTCTTTTTCTAGAATTTTAGATTTTCTTGAAAAATCAACAAGGTTATTTGCTAGCATAGACTTATTAGGCATATAATATGTTATACGTAAACAAATGACCTTTGGATCAATTAGATTCAAATAATTCTAAAATTTCCCCATTTTTACCAAATATTCCGGCTAAAATTTTTTTATTTTCTAAAGGCTGTTTAAACAAAGTGCAAAGAACCTTGCTTTTAGAATTTTCTAAATCATTATATGGATTTGATTGATATCCCCTTACTATTCTTTTGAAAGTGTTGTACGGCTTATTAATTTGAGAAAAATTTTGGTAACCCCACCAAAAACAATCATTTTGAGCTGACAAAGGCCTGGATAAATCTACACCTCTATTTACAAATAAAACCTCCATAGTCTCACTAAATGCTGCATGTTTTAAATTAGAAAAAAACTCTTTGTGACCTGGGGTAATTGAAATTTCATTATTTAGTTTTGATGTTAATTTATTTATTTGTATAGTTCCTTGAGAAGCTGTACTTATAAATTCTTCAGGATCAAAATTATAAGAAATTAAAGTTTGGTCAACTCCATGACTAAAAATCCAATTTATAATCTCTATAGGATTAGGAGCAATTTGAAGTTGAAGTAGCTTACTGAACATTTCTTCCTGAGCACCCCTTAAAAAAACTATATCGTTTGGGTCAAGATTAAGTTTAGCCATTAAACTAAATCTCAACTCTAAAACATCAGATATAATCTCTTTTGATTTATTTCTAAACCCAATAATGTTTCCAAGAAAGATAAGCTTGTCTCCTTTAGTAAAGTTAGAAAAAATATATTTTTTTATTGATTGAAAAGATTCAATATTTGAGTGTAATGAACCCAATGCCCAAATTTTGTTTGGGTTTTTAAACTCCTGAAACTTATTATCTTTATTCAATTATTTATTTCTTAGTATTGATTCAATTTTCTCTGTTGATTGAAAGTAGTCTGTTTTCTCTACGGCCGCTACTTCTCTTGCCAATCTTTCGATAGCTACCTGAAACATTTGTCTTTCACTATATGATTGTTCAGCCTGAGTATTCTTTCTAAAGAGGTCTCTTACTACTTCAGCAATTTTTATTGGGTCGCCAGAAAAGATTTTAGCATCATACTCTTGCGCTCTTCTACTCCACATAATTCTTCTGATTTTCGGCTTAAGTTTTAAAACATTAAAAACTTCTTCTATTATTTTTTTAGTAGATATTTTTCTAAGACCCACCTCATCTTGTTTATCAAGGGGTACTCTAATAATAAGTTTTGACTGCTCCATTTTTACAACATAAAACATAGTTTTAATATCAGCTATTTCCATTGATTCAATCTTAGTTACCTCTCCAACGCCATGCTTTGGATAAACTACTGCTTCTCCTATTTTAAAATCTAAGTTTTTTGGACTCATAATTTATTTTCCTGGTTTTTCACTAAAGTGGTTTTCATATTTGTTTTCAATGCCTTCCCACTCCTTTGCATCTGATGGGGGTGTTTTTTTCTCAGTAATAACAGGCCATATTTCAGAGTATTTTCTATTAATTTCTGCCCATTTTTCCATTCCTTCTTCAGTATCTGAATGAATGGCATCAATTGGACATTCAGGCTCACACACACCACAATCTATACACTCATCAGGGTGTATCACAAGCATGTTTTCTCCCTCATAGAAACAATCTACTGGACAAACCTCTACACAATCCATGTGCTTGCATTTTATACATCCATCATCCACTACATACGTCATTACTATCTCACTTTCTCGCTAGCTCTCTTTTTAGCATTTCCACATTCCACATCTGATATATAAAGAAGTCCTGCAAGTCTTCTTATAAGATTTGACTCAAAATCATGCACCTCATTATCTGATAAAATTATTTCCCAAAGAACTTCAATTAACATTATTTTTTTTTCATTCGAAAATTGTTTATTTAATTTTGAAGTATAAAAATACAAGGATCTTGAATTATCTTTATCTTTTAAAGCACTGGTAAGATTTTTTTCAACGATTTCTGGGTCTTCCTTAAAAATATCAATTAAGCTTGATGAAATTTTATTTAATTCTTCTTGAGTAATTTTACCGTCAGTGTTTGCTGCTTCGATCATTAAGCCACAAAGAATGTCGACATTCTCTTCATCCAGCTCATTATTTGAGCTTTTATTTTGTAAAAATATATTTTTAAGTGAATCTAACAATTTTTATCCTTATTTCTAGCTATTTAAAGTAGTTTTTCCAAAACTGCAAAAGGAGAATTAGGGTCATTTGTTTTCGTATTTCTTTTGTATGTATTTTTATTTTTTAATTTTTTAGCAAGATTAATTTTTTTTATTTTTGTTTTTTTTGTAATATTTTGTTTTTTATTTGTATTATAAATAAATAAAGTTCTATCGTTATTAAGCTTTATTGAATTAAAACCACAATATATCATAATATCATTTAATTGTTCTTTATTACAACCCACAGGGTTCATCAAATCTGGTGAATCCAAAAAGGGGCCTATTTTAATCTTTTGTCTTGCTATAAAGAAAATTCTTTCAAAAACATCAATTCTTAAAGCAAAATTCTTAATCTTTAAATATCCTATAGCATTCCAATATCCTTTTTTCATTTCATTTTCTGAAAGAAAGGAAACTCTACCATCCTTAGGCAGAGGTAAAAACCCATCAAATTTATAGTCATTATATACACACCATAAAATAGCTAGGAGCTCCATTGGGGTTTTTTTTAAAAAGTTAGGAACAAAAAAATATTTTGCTCCAATTCTAATGCCAAGTTTTGAAAGGATGCTTTTATCTTCTTTAGATATATCTTTTAAAAAACTACTGAATTTTTCTATCGGAAGCGATCCTAAATTTTCAAAAATATTAAATTGAATAGCCCTTGTATTTGAAGATAACTTATCATCAACTTCTTCCTTTATAGGCCATAGCTTAGTTTTAATTGTTTCATCAATCCATTTCTGAAGTTTTGCTGAGACTAAAAGTTTATTTTCTGAACTCAAGTATTCAGTATTCAAAGCCTCAGCAATAGGAGAGGAAATTGTTGAGCCCTTCAATAGTTGACCTATTTCTTCTTCTCCCCATAATATTTTTATTGTTTTGTCAAAATTAATTTCTGAAACATTTCCAAAACTAATTGACTCTAGTGGCGCATTTAAAAAATTATCAATTTTTTCTTCTATCATAAATCTTGTTGATTTTTTTACATGACTTAATGAAAAAAGAGAATGAGAAATAACATTTTTATTAAATTTTAGGTCAAATCCATTAACAAGTCCGTATTCGATATTATTAATTATCAAAGTCTTTCTATCATTTATTTCAATATTTGGAATTTCATTATTCTTGAAAGAATTAATAAAAAACTTAGATGTAGAGTCAACAAATCTATTTGTAAGGCCTTCATGTAAGCTATCTGACAAATTATCCTCAATGTTCTGTGTAATCTCTTGCCAGTATTTACCATTTTCAATCCAATTTTGATGATTAGATATATATGTCCAAGTTCTAATCTGAGATATTTTTAATGATAACTCTTCAATTCCTCCATTAAATTTGTTTAAACTTAAAACATTCTTTTCAAGCCATAATTTAGGTATTTTTTCATTTTTTACTAAAAGCAAAAAAATAGTTTTTAAAAATTGAATATACGTATCATTAAATAATTTTTGGAAATCCGGTATTCTGCAAACATCCCATAGTAATTTAATTCTTTCTTTGTTGATAACTAACTTTTTGATATCTTCATCTTCAATTAAGTTTCTAAAATTTATTTCATCAGCAGCATTTTTTTTATGAATAAAATATTTTTGTAGAGGAAACTGTTTAAGGCTATTTAAAAAATTAATAATATTTGAAAAATCTAAATTTGAGTTTCTCCAATAAATTTTTTTGATTTCTTCAAAGTTACTATCTTCAATATTTTGAATAATTTTTGTATCCAGATCACCAGCATTTTTTAATAATGAAAATGTTCCATTATTTTGAAATCTGCCAGCTCTTCCAGCTATTTGACCTAGCTCATTGGGTAGTAAATTTCTGTTAAAACGGCCATCAAATTTTTCTATTGATGAAAATGCTACATGATCAATATTCAAATTTAAACCCATACCTATTGCATCTGTTGCAACTAAATAATCTACTTTTTTATCTTCATAAATTTCTACTTGAGCATTTCTTGTTCTTGGACTCAGAGAACCTAAGACAACTGCGGCCCCCCCTCTGTGAGATCTAAAATTTTCTGCAATTTCATAAACACTATTTACATTAAAGGCTATAACAGCTGTTCTTGGTTTTAATTTTGAAAAATTTTTATTAGAAACATAACTTAATTTTGATAGTCTATTTCTTAATTCAATTTTAATTTTAGGAAATATTTTCAATAATAATGTTTTAATTGTCAATGAGCCAAGGAAAATTGTTTCGAATTCTCCCCTTGTATGAAGTAAGTGTTCTGTAAATACATGTCCTCTTTCATAATCTGCAGCAATCTGGATTTCATCAATTACAACACATTCTACATTTAAATTTTTTGGAATGGATTCAACTGTACAAAAAAAATATTTTGCTTCTTTAGGTATATATTTTTCTTCCCCTGTAATAAGTGCTACATTATTGATACCAATTTTTTTTACTGCTTTATCATAATTTTCTCTAGCAAGTAATCTTAGTGGAAAACCAAATATACCTGATTTATATGCTATAAGCCTATCGAACGCTAAGTGCGTTTTTCCAGTATTAGTAGGGCCTAATATGGCTACTAAGTTGCCATCAACTTCATTCACTTTTTTTATGATGCTTTTTTAATTATTGAATTTAACACATATTGAAGAATACCACCTTGCTTATAATAATCTAGCTCTTTAAGTGTATCTATTCTACACAGAAGTTTTACATTTCTTTTTTGATCAGATTGTATTTCACAATCAATCTCTGCGTTTGGACTAATACTATCTATATTCTTTATAGAAACTAACTCATTTCCATTTAGTTTAAGTGTTTTTTTGTTTTGTCCATCAATAAATTCTAATGGCAAAACCCCCATACCAATAAGATTTGAGCGATGTATTCTTTCGAAACTTTCAGCAATTACTGCCTTTATTCCTAATAATTTTGTTCCCTTAGCTGCCCAATCTCTTGAAGAACCAGTTCCGTATTCTTTTCCAGCAAAAACAACAAGTGGGATATTTTTTTTACTATACTCTATAGCAGCATCATAAATGGACATTTGTTCATCTCTATCAAAATTTTTTGTCATTCCTCCCTCTACGCCTGGAACGATTTCATTTTTAATGCGAATATTAGCAAATGTTCCCCTCATCATTATTTCATGATTGCCTCTTCTTGAACCATACGAATTAAAATCTTTTCTGCTTATTTGTCTTTCAGTTAAATATTTTCCTGCAGGACTGTCTGGCTTAATTGCTCCCGCTGGAGAAATATGGTCAGTGGTAACGCTATCACCTAACAAAGCTAGTATTCTTGCATTTACTATATCTTTGTTTTTTTTGTCTTCATTAGCAAAAAAAGGTGGGTGTTTTATATATGTGCTTGCCATACTCCATGAATATGTATTTTCAGGAATATTTTTAATTGATCGCCAATTTTTGTCGCCATTATAAATTTCTTTGTATCTCTTATTAAACATTTCTGTAGACAAAGAATTGTCGACTATATCATTTATTTCAGAAGAGGATGGCCATAAGTCATTAAGATATATTTTTTTTCCTAAATTATTAGTACTAATTGCTTCTTTTAAAATATCAATTTTCATATTTCCTGCTAGTGCATATGCTACAACTAAAGGAGGTGATGCTAAAAAATTTGCTTTAACTTCTTGATGAACCCTGCCTTCAAAATTTCTATTACCAGAAAGAACTGAACAAACTGTCAAATTTCTATCATTTATTTCATTAGAAACCCACTCATCCAATGGCCCGGAATTTCCTATACATGTTGTACAGCCATATCCAACCAAGTTAAATCCAATTTGATTAAGATACTCGGACAAATTAGCTTTGTCTAAATAATCACTTACTACTTTACTACCTGGAGCTAGACTAGTTTTGACCCATGGCTTTACAGTAAGACCAAGTTCTACAGCTTTTTTTGCAACTAAACCAGCAGCTACCATAACATTTGGATTTGAAGTATTAGTGCAGCTTGTTATTGCTGCGATTACTACGTCTCCTGATTGAAGCGTTTTATCATTATTTGATTTATTATGAGCTGAGCTGTCTATAGATTTAAAAACATCGGGTATGTTCTTAACAAATATTTTGTCTTGAGGTCTTTTTGGTCCTGCAACTGCAGGTTCAATTTTATTCAAATCCAAACTAAGTTTTTCATCAAAAGCAGGGTTATAGTTTTTATCAATCCAGAGTTTTTGAAGTTTGGTATATTTTTTTACAATTTCTAATTGGTGATTATTTTTACCAGAGAGCTCTAAGTATTTTAAAGTCTCATTGTCTGTTGAGAAAAAACCACATGTAGCTCCATATTCAGGCGCCATGTTGGATATGGTTGATCTATCAGAAAGAGATAAATAATTTAAACCTTCTCCATAAAACTCTACAAATTTACCTACCACACCGTGATTTCTAAGTATTTCAGTTATAGTTAAAACTAAATCTGTAGCGGTGATTCCTTCTTGAAGTTTTCCTAATAATTTAAAACCAACAACTTTAGGAAAATTCATAGAAATTGGCTGACCTAACATTGCTGCCTCAGCTTCAATGCCGCCAACTCCCCAACCTAAAACTGAAAGGGCATTTACCATTGTTGTATGACTATCAGTTCCAACAACTGAGTCAGGGTAGAGATAATTTTCATTGTCAATATTATTAGACCAGATTGTAGTAGCTATATTTTCCAGGTTTACTTGATGACATATGCCTCCGCCTGGGGGGACCAAATAAAAATTGTCAAAAGCTTGTTGCCCCCATTTTAAAAATTCATACCTTTCTTTATTTCTCTCAAACTCTTTTTTTACATTTTCCTTATAAGCTAAATTGTTCCCAAAGTGATCAACCATAACAGAATGATCTATCACAAGATCTACTCTAGATAGTGGGTTTATTTTATTAGGATCTATTCCTTTATTCTTTAATGCATCACGCATAGCCGCTAAATCTGCTACTGCAGGAACGCCTGTAAAGTCTTGCATAAGAACACGCGTAGGGGAAAATGAAATTTCATAATTATTCTTAACTTTATCTATTTTTTTACACAAATTAGATATCATGTCCTTAGTAACTGAGTTTCCGTCTTCATTTCTTAATAAGTTTTCAAGAATTATTTTTATTGAATTAGGAATTTTAGATAAATCAAAGCCGAAAGCAGCAGAAAGTATATTTAAATCAAAATAAGTATAATCTATATTATTGATTGTTATTTCCTTAAGAGAGTTGAAAGAATTAAGAGACCTCATGTTAATTATATAGTTTCAATTAATAAACTTACATGTAACTGATGATATTTATATATTATAAAATATTAATTTAGTTAGTTGTAAGTTTTTTTATCTATTAATACTAAAATATAATTTGTATACTTGTTTTATAAAATTTTAATTAGATTTCTGCGAAAAAAGTAATTAAAATAAAAAAAAATTTAAAAGAATCAATTTTAAAACTTTTATCTTTTTTTAAGATTTTGTAATATTGTTGACTTTGTCCGTAAGTTTTGGGAAAAAAAGACAGCCTTTTATGTTTGTCACTTTTTTAAGTGATGATGGAGGGGGGTTCCTCCACTTTAACCCAATACAA